>Ga0256842_1002163_pt1 | contig 14521 bp, 18 predicted proteins | sample 4559240metaG_FD_185973 | JGI IMG/M metagenome (GOLD analysis project Ga0256842, IMG submission 185973) | Hydrothermal vent microbial communities from Guaymas Basin, Mexico - 4559-240 | ecosystem: Environmental > Aquatic > Marine > Hydrothermal vents | place: Mexico: Guaymas Basin | collected...
CCTTCGTTAAACATATTCCTTAAATCCGTAAAGCCATATTGGTCAATGTTATTTTCAATCTCTCTAAAGTTCATATAATGGTTAATTCTCATCTCTTCTAATGCTAATTTTTGCTGTTTAAGCTTATAAGTTTTAATACCTTTTAGCACCTTTTGCCTTTCTGTAGGGCTTAAAAACTTATCAAACACACCATTTTTAATTTCTTGTGCAAGTAAATCAGGATTTTTATCCATATTATAAGTAATAACATTAGATACTATTTTATTTTTAACATCTTCAATCATTTTTTCTGCTCTAATGGGATTAAGTATTCCCATATCTTTTGCATATTCTACTTGTGTTTTTGCCTTAACTATCGCTGTAGATAACTCACTTATATCTGTAGTATTTTCCGCAATCTTATTAAGATAATTAACCGTATCAACCAATGTTTCTTGTGCTTGATACGTAACCCATTTAGCTGTTAATTTGTTTTTAGCGTCAAGATAACTAACCATTAACTTACGCTCTAACAGTGCTTTACGCTTATCGTCTAAATCAACATTCTTTAAAACATCTTGAGAATATTTTTGCCAATCATTTTCAAACTGTTGCGGGTCAACAGGTTGTTCGGAATTCAAATAACTTGATATAAAATCCGATGTTTGTGCTAATATATTAGTTTCTTCTTTATATGCTTGAATACTTATCGCTTGCTGTAAACCTTGATTTATAGCATTGCCAATCGTTGATAGCAACTTTATATTCTCATTTGCTTGTTTTAACTGATTATTTATAGACTGCATTTCATATTTATAGCGTGTATTTATATCGTTAAGCTGTTGCTGATACCTAAAGTTCATCACCTTTTCCATAGAATTAGCCAAACCAGCTGTTGCTCTTGCTACCTGATAATCAGGTCTTGTGGCAACAAATGATGTTTGACCAACACTCATAGCAGGCGACGCAAAAACTTTATTGCTATATAAATTTAAACTATTAGTATATCTCATACTATACTCCTATACAGCCCAAGCACTGCCAAGCCCCCAACTATTTGTATTACCAACTCCACCACCCATTGTGCTATAACCACCAATCATCGGTGATACTGTTGTATATGTCGATGGTGTTAATAATGATGTTAAACCTTTTGTCATATAACCCGTAACACTACTTGTCAATGCACCACCCATAAACGCTCCGAATGTGCTTATATGATGTGGTTTTGGTGGTGCAATCGGTTTAACAGGCTTATATAATTCCGCTTCTACTAACAATTGCTTTTGCTTTAATTGCCCAGCTAACAAGCTATACTGTGCCTGTCTTGCATAATTAGCCGCCATTTGCGCATATCTACCAGCCGCAACAGACGCTTTAGTGCGTATTGCGTTAATCCTGTTTTCCATAGTTCTATTTAAGTTATCATAGCTTTTGGCATATTCATTCATTTGGTCAACAAGAACCATCATCGGCGTTCCTACAAACTCAACGCCGTGCGACGCATAATACGCCATTAGTGTTCCTTTTTTAAGACGTTCTTGTCTTAATACTGCGTCTTTTTGTTCCCGTGTTTGTTCAGCTATCTCATTAACAGCGGCTTGTGCTTCTGCCATTATTTCGGCAATAGCCGACTGTGCACTTGCGGCATTTGCCATAGCGGCGCTATATGCTTCTTGCGATGCTAACGCCGCCGCCTGTTGTTTAAGTGGCAATACTTTATCTACATAATATTGATAACGTTGCTGTTGAAGTTGATATTGTTGTTCTTGAGCACTTAATTGTGCTTGATACTGTCTGTCAGCGGCTCTATTGAGTGCGTGAACCTGTTCAGCCGCAGATATTCCACTGCCAAGCGCCGCTCCCACACCTGCGCCTATAGCAGTTCCAACGCCGGGTATAACACTACCAACAGCCGCTCCTACAGCACCGCCTACTGCACCAAGAGCTTTGCCAACAAAAGTATGCTTACTCACATTTACCCCTAATTATCTGATACATCAAGAATACAAGATATACCCAAAATATTAAACGGAACAGGATCGATATGTTTAATAGCAATTGACGCACTAACCCCATAACCTTGTTTGAAAATTATATTCTTAAAACCCGTAAATAAAGGCAATAACTCATTCATATTATAAGACAATAATCTATAAAATAAAGTATCCGTATTATCAAAACTAACGCCTATTTCTCCGCCCATAGAATTAAGCAAATTCAAAGTTAAATAGTTTATTTTCTTTTTCACATTTACCGTATTAACGCCATCACCATAAAATTCAATTGGCAATGTTTTAATATATGTTTCATACGGCAAACCATAAATAATAGTTTTCGCTTTCCATTGTAATTTTATCTGTCCATTCATAATAGTTACGTTTGGATGTATACCTGTATCAGTTAAAACCGATAATTCCGTTCCATCTGGTAAATATGGAACGTCTACAATATCGACTGCAACAGTATCATCCGCATACGCACCACCACAATCTACATAAAAACTATCAAAATAACCATCGGTTTTTTCATTGTCAAACGCTTCTATCATTATGTCATTACCACGCTTAACCGCAACATAAACTCTATCGTAAGGTTCTGTTATAGCTGGTATAGACGCCATAGTTAAAAATGTTCCGTCTGTTTCTACAGTATGCCAACCAACCGTCTTTTGTGCTGGTTCATAAGTAAGTATCTTAATATCACCTTTAGTGGTTAAAAACCAAATACGACTATACGGTTGCTGTTGATACACTACAGAAACAACGCCATCTCTTAAAATATCGTTATTAAGTATTGTTGTGTCTTCTGACTTATATGTATCTGTTAAATAATCATACATCATTACATAAACTTTAGTTCCATATCTTTGAACATAAACCGTTTGATTGCCTATTGTTACAGGTTGTATATGTGCCGAACCTATACTACTTTGTTTTGTTACATTTATACTTGTTGGCGTAATTCCATTTGTTCCACCCGTAACAACAAATTCACTACCTGCCGTGCCTATTAGCAATTTATTTAAACCGTTTATCCATCTTATCTCATTGTTTTCTTGACTTGCTACAGTAAACATATAACCCGAACTGTCTGTAGCGCCTACTGTTAAATCCTCAAACGCCGCAGAGTTAGATGCCCATACCGTTTGCCCGTGATTACTAAAATTAGCAAGTAAAAGTCTATTATTATAAAATGAAACAACCGAAGGATAAGGATTTTCAAAGTTGTAAAAGTTTACCTTTACAGGTTTATTTTCATCTAATGCTTGGTCAAACTTAACATATAACCTACCCGTAGTATAATCTATACTATTAGTTGACGTTATATGATTTGATGCTGGGAATTTACCATTACCATCATCTGTAACAGTATGCTCTGTTCCGCCTATTGTATATGTTAATTTAACTTTGTTAGGCTCTACAAAATCAGGCGGCAATTTTGCTTCAATATCAGCCTTTGCACCATCACCATAAATAACTATAAAATCAGTTATAAATGAAACATCATCAATAGACCAATCGCCTTCATCGTGCCTTATTATCTTTTGGATTGGATGATTTTTATGTGCAAGATACATAATATCATCTTTTTGAATATACTGTATCTCATTTAAATCATCAGATTGAGTATACGGCATTGATATATAATAAGGATTACCTGTTGATGTATCTACCACAAAAGCATCTTTAGTTAAAAAATAAATCCTATTGTCATTTACATCACCACCGTGAGAAACACATAACATTAAAACATACGCTTGAGTTTTACTATAAACAAATGGTATAAACCTAACATTATCACAATTAGCTGTTGCTATGTATTTAGTTCCTGTTCGTTTCTTAACATTGCCAAATGGCGTTATTAAAGCATTTTTACACTCTGCTAACGAATTCCTGTAATATGCGTTATCAACTCCACCGTATGCTTCTTGACATATTTCACCTATAGAAAATCTATTCAATAATACAGGTATTCTATTCATCGTCCCTCAAGCCATTCTGAACGATATACCATTTTGCCCGGCGTTCCTTGTTGCGCATCAAAAGCTTTAGCTTTTTGCAAAGCAATGGTATATTGATTATACATCAACTGCACCAAATCCGTTCTACCAACCAATGATATAGATAATTCCGAAGCAAGTTTATATTTTAATGCTTCAACAAAATACGGCGGATACTTATTAGCGTCTTCAAGATAAAAAACATATCTCAAATAAGCATTTTCATCGTTCGTATATATTTTGCCATCTTGGTCAAGATATTTTATCTCGTAACCATTTACATCTATAACTTCAACTATTTTAATTATATCCGATGGTTTTGAGTAGCAATACTCATACATATCCGATAAATCATTGTTAGTAAGTAATGGTAATTTCTTTACCCTAATAGCAAAATTCCATCTATGCTCTGATAATAAAAATTGTAAAGTAGTATCATATATTTGTTTGGCTTTTCTTGCCTGTTCTATTTCCTCATCAAAGGAAGTGATAGGCGAAACACCTATCACTTGGAGGGCTTGATTAACTATATCAATATTAATCATTGATATTTACCTATAGTCTTTGGCAATCTATCTCAACAACTCTCTTCTCGTCCATTCTTGTTGCACCAGCACCTATCTCGATAAATACTTCCGTTGCAAAGTTCCTCTCTGGGTTCTCTGTTACTCTAACTTTCGGTGCTTCAGTCATAGCAAGCAACAAGCCTTCATAAGTCCAAGCAAAACAAATATTATCTGTGCCTGTGCCATCAACAGCCGTCTTGGTAGCAAGTCTCTCACTTCTAATAAACGTAAAGCCTAAAAATGTGTTTATCTCTCCTCTAACAAGAGCTTTAACCGTATCATAGTCAGCACTCGTTACTTCTGTAGTTTTTAGCAAATCGCTAAACTGTCTTGAAGTCATTGCTAAAAATCTTGGCTCTTCAGGGTCAACGTCTGCGGCGTCAAGTATTTCTTTAGCCTGTATTAACTTATTAATAGTCATACCTGCTCCGCCATCAGCGATTATATTACTTGACGGCAAAGAAACAGCCGTTGTTCCCGTCTTGCCAGCATAAGCTGTTCCTGTTGCGGCGGCTATAATAAGGTCATCTAAACCCCTTGTAATAGCCCAAGAACCAGCCTGAACATAATGCGACGTTGGGTCAACAAGCATTCTTGCAACATCTTTACTCTCAATCAAATCTGCCCATCTCAAGAATACTTGAGAAACTCTTCTTCTTGTAAACTCTGTATCAGTATAAACAGTCTTTGGATGCATATTCCCAGCTGTAAAATCATCAGTTACCTGTGCGGCTGATACACTTGAGATGGTATCAAAAAACCCTTCTTCACCTCTTAAAACTTCTTCTCTAACAGCACCCCTAAATCTCGAACCCTTTTGCTGAACTGCAAACATTATATTATCGGAATACTGTTTTACAAACGTGGTATCAATATAACCCATAAGACAATCTCCTTATTTTATCTTTTGTAGTTAGACATAGTGCCTATACCTACAGATTGTCTTCTCTATGGAAGGTCTGTTAACAGTAAACCGAAATAATGTAGGGCTGTAGAGGATACAGTTATCCTACAATAGTTTACTATATATAGTATATATCAAATAGATTACTTTGTCAAGTATATAATACAAAAAAATAGGCGGGAATTTCTCCCGCCTACGGAGGCGTCACGACAAGAAATTGGTGCTACCGAGGGTTAATGAAAAGAAAAGAGAAAGGAAAAGCCTAAACCTGTAATTATATTATAAAATTCTATTTATGCTGTCAAGTATTTTCTTTACCATAAATTATCTTATATAAATCTTCTACCGCTTTTACTGCGTTATTATGCTCTGGGTGATACTTATCGTAATACGGATGATTTCTATCACCCATAATCCTTGATAACTCTGCTTTAGCATCTTCAACTTTAATCTGTAATGAATTCGGATTATCTATAAAATTATTACCATCGATAGTTAAATTACCCATCTTATACATAAAATCTATAAACTCTTTATTTCTACCCAATCCGCTTTGGTCTATCAATGCTTTTGTTTCATCGCTAAACTGATTGTAAACAGCTGAAGCTTTTTGCATACGCTCTTCAAAGGCATCTCCCCATTCTTGTTGTAATGCCTGCATTGTTTTTTCCATCTCTTGATTAGCCATTGCTTCATACTGTTGCTTTGCCGCAACAATATCTTCCGTATACCAATTCAATAACTCATTTGCCTGCTGTTTACTAAAACCTAATTTATGCATCTTACCTTTAAGATTATTTAACGCTTCATCGTTACCTTGATATATTTCTTTAGCTAATACTTCAGGTATTTCATATTCATTTGGGTCTTGTGGTCTACCCAAAGCATCATAAACTACCTCATAATCTTCTGGTTTTTCTGGTATCGGTATACGCTGTTTACCTAAAAGCTTTTCAAGATTAAGATAACTTTTCGCTAAATCCTGCGGATTTTTAAACTTCTGTATGCTTGGCTCATTTGCATATTCTCCAAATATTTGTTCTGGAGATATTTGCTGTGAAGATACATTACCACCACTACCATTCGGATTAGTCTCCGTTGTTGTCGTCGGTTCTTGCAACTGTGGATTGTCTGTTGCCATCTAACTTGCCCTCCTTCATTTTTTCTAAATAGTTATACACAAACCGTTTACCTTCATTAAAATAAGTTAAGTAAGGGTCTGGGTTCATAACGGTTAAACTATCAACTCCGCATATTCTACGCAATAATTTGTCAAACTCTTTGCCATCTTTGCCATCAAATATTCTACTAACTAACGCTTTTTGGTCAATCATCTACCCTCCCTGTTCTATCTTTTTAGCCATAGCAACATCTTTTTGAGCACCACTTGACTGTTTAATAGCTTTTGCATTATCAAGCAATGCTTGAGCTTTTTGCTGTTGTTCAATAGCTTTAGCTCTTTGTTCTCTCTCATTATTAACTGTATCCATATCAACAAACATAGGCGATGGAACAGATAATAAATTACCTATTTCCCTAATGAAATAGTCAGTATTTATATTGTCAAGTATTTCGGGTTTAAGCTGTGCTATCTGTAACGCCGTATTCATAGTTTGTAACATACCGTTGAATTTACCCGCTTTTTGTGCTTGTGCTAACGGTGATAAATAATGAATATCCAAAGCGCCATACGGATTTATATTAAACGGATTAGCGACTATACCATACTTAAACATTATATCCAATACCCTACGGATTAACGGCGTTAATAGTTCGTGTGTAATTCTGCCAACCACAGTTCCAAGCAATAACATCTTTTCTTGAGCCCTTTGCATAACTTCTGTTGCGGTCATCGTATTATCTTGCAACATCATAAATAAGTCTACAAAATATGCTTCCTGTATATTTTGCGTTATCTCTTCTTTAGCCTTAATACCTGCCGATATATCACCTACAGTATATAACGGTTCCGCCTTGTCTTTTGGGTCTGATGTTAATCTATAATTTAAACCGCCGGGCGTTAAATAAATAGGCTCAATATAGCCATCATACGGCAATGACATCGGCGGATGCACTGCCGCTTCTAATGCTTCGGTTACAGATTTATCTATCCTATTTAACGTTTTAACATCAGGCAACGCCACCATTGACGGCGACGAACCATATAGATAATTATTCTTTTTACTCCAGCGTGCTATTATATACGGTAACTCTGGCGTATTGTGTATTTGTTGAGATACTACCTTTTTACTCTCTTTCTCAACATATACATCTTCTGTCATAATTGTCCCGTCTTTATTACGCACCTTATGAGCATACAAAATAAAATCAAACCGTTTATTCTTATTCTCTGGCGAACTGCTTTCAAGTGCTTTTTTAATTTTATCACTTACGGCATTACCAAACTTTTCTACCGCTTCTTCGGCTGTCAACTTAAATAATATAAGAACTTTAGTTACTTTACCATACACATCTTCATCAAAAACAAAATTTCTTGGATGATATGAGCTAAACTTGATAACATTCATTGGGTCAAATTCACTATATAACAATGCTACACCATAATGAACAAAATTCTCATAAACCATAGCCATTGTTGTATAAAAGTTACTATTGAATAAAACGTATTTAGTTACTATATCTAAACTATTTAACCAATCCTGAAAACCTTTATCTTCATTTACATTATTAGCCGCAAGCATAAACCAATCAGAACTTGGATTAGTCAAATGAGAATATAAACCCGACGCAAGTATGGCAGATGAACGAAACGCCGTATTATTGTAAATATCCTTTTTAAGCGTATATGCTTTAGTCGCTGTTGTATTGTCGTTAGGATTTATACCAGCCATACAGTATTTCTCTACATCATTCCATATGCCTTCCATTGTTGAACGTTTAGCCGCAAGCGTATCGTATTCTTGAACTATATGAGCTCCACTTGCCTTACTCATTATGCGATACTCCATAAGCACTTTGATATAATGGCGTTTTATTAGTAGCAAATAATGAGAGTAATCTTTTTATATGTTGGTCAATTGCCCACGGCAAAGGCATTCTTTTTACATTATAATTTAATAATGGTATTTTTTTTGTATTATAATTCGGTAATGGCAATTTCTTATATCCACTTCTAAAAACATTATGTGTTAATGAACCTTGAGCATTAGTATTAACATTAGTATTAACATTAGTATTAACATTAGTATTAGCATTAGTATTTCTAAACACACTATAATTATTACCTAACGTATTGCCACTTGATGTATTATTATAACTTACGCCCGTACTTCGTGGTGTAAAACTCCAACTACTTGTTGTGTTATTTGTTGAAACTGTAACATTTTTATTTTTTGATGTTGTAGTTTTTTTTGTTCTTTTTCTAACACTTCCAGCAAAAAACTTTTCGGGAGATAAATAGTCATCACCTTGGAATAAACCCTGTGCTTTGCTCTCAAAATCATCATCAAACCAACCCCAATCAGTGTTCAATCCACCGCTAAACCCATTATCTTTAGCAAAAGGACAACCCATTATAACCTCCTATAACACATACTGTTTAGTTATAGCTGATTTATTTTTCTCAAGCCAATCCAACCAATTACCTAATAATGACCAGCCGAACATATCTTTTTCTTCTTTTAATTTAACATACTCAGTTTTTGTTGGCTTGGGTAACTTTTCTAATAAACTACCACCTGTATATTCTTTTTTAACTTTAGGCTGTATAATCACCGTTCTTGTTCCACCATACCCACCAGAACAACAGCCACCACCACTACTACCTTTTGATGTTGTATGATAAAAATTAAATGTATTCTTTACATTAGCTTGATATACCTTTGGCGCAGACCCACCTGTTATGCCAAAACTATAATTCATTCCTTTTGTAACATATCCTTTACTATCAGTAAAACTTGTTGCTTCAACCGACATAGTATCTGACACATAACTATTACTACCATATACAGTTACACTTCCTGTATTAGATATAGTATCGGTTCTATACGGTTTTAAATTAGCCATTACATCACCGCCTTTCTTTGAATATTACTATGAGTTTTGCGAACCCCGCCAACAGGAACATTAGCTATGGCATTAGCCATTTGCAATGCGTCCATTAAATCGTCGTGTTCGGATTTCGCACCCTCTTTAGTAAACATTAACAACTCATTTTCCAATTCTGATAAGTAATCAGCTCCCTGTTTATGGAATATAGCCCCCGCCGCATAAAGCGGCTGTAAACCCGAATATATACGCATTTCTTTTGAGCCTTTTGGCTGAACCATCTCAAGCGTAAAAAACATATTCTCATCTAACATCTTTTTCTTTAGCATTTTCTCCATAGCCGCTTGAAACGCCACTTTTTCAACAGCTACCCGTTGCGGTCTAAACTGTCTAACGTGCTCAAATATTTTACTCATTGTAACATCTAAATCGCTTGTCCTAAAATAGTCAAGCCTTTCTATAAACCTTATATTCTGCTCCGACACAGCTATAGTAACTATAACTGTATAGTCCGCACTCTCTTTCTCCGATATTGCCAAATCCACCGCCGTATAATAGTTATACTTGCCTTCTGGCAATTTCATATAATAATTAAAGTATGACTTCTTAAACACTTGTAACTCTTCTGCTACCGACTGACACATACGCTCTCTTAACCATATATCAATCTTACCAGCCTTATTATACGCTTCTTTTTCTTTCATTAAGTAGTCAACAGTAAACTTCTCAGGCCACACAGCCCTACCATCTTTTATGGCAGGTATACGATAAAACTTAAACCCGAAGTCTCTACCAACTTTACCCAAACGCTCAATAATGCATCTATCACCCAAGTTGTTACCTATCATAAACACTCTTGACTGTTTAGATAACATATAAACATCAGATAAAAACCAATTCCAATCTCTGTCGCTTAAGGTATCAGACCTAACATCATCAACCGTCTGAACGTCGTCCATAATAACTATATCAGGACGCCTGTTCATCCAAGTTAAACCCCTAATGCTTGTCCCTTTACCATAAGCTTCTATACGAACCCTAACACCTTCTTTAGTTAATACATCGAACACATCACCCTGAGCATACACCTTCTGAACATTAGCTGACATCAACTTATTATTGAGATACATATCCCTAATATCTTTAAGCTTTTGTTTTGCACTATCGTCATTATCTTTTAACATTACAATATATGAACGATTATAATTAGGAAATGTTAAATAATAAAGCGGTAAACCGTAAACAACATAACTCGTCTTTGCACTTTCTCTGAAACCTTCTACAGCTATATTCTCTGAACTGTTTAATAATAAATCAGATAACCAATAGTGGAATTTCGCTGGCTTGACAGGGTCGGTAATAACAAACGCCGACAAAAAGCTGACAAGCGATTTTGAGGCATTTTGGTAAAGCTCAACTATCTCTTGCTTATTCTTCATTGACAACCTCTACGTCTTGAGCTTGCAACGCCTGCTTTTTGGCTTCAATAATATCTGACATTGAAATACCGACAACAACAGTGTTATCGTGCCAACCGAAGCGAGACTTCATAAGGTTGATTAAGAAATTAGCATTAACATCTTTGTCAAATATGCCAAGCTCTATGAGCTTATCCTCACGAACCTTTTCAACCTCAGCCCATAAAGCTTGAAAATCTATTGTATTATTTAACCCCGAGAAATTTTTCATAAGGTAGTCTTTAAAGTTATAAGGGTTTTTAATGCCTTTTTCACGGCAAAATGATGAGTATGAGACATTGCGTTTGTCTTTAGTTAACCAATCTTTGTAGTCTTCAATAAAAGCTATAACATCATCGTTTGTAATATCAGACGGTAATTTAGTAACGTATGATGGTTTAACAATGTTAGACTTACTCATATAAGTATTATATAGCAATTTAGTGCAAAAGTCAAAAAATTTAGGGAAGGGATATTAAAGAGAAATACTTCCCAACTCATTTTTGGATATCCCCTCTCTCAAAAAAGAATGCTTTAATCACTTCTGTAACAAAATCATATCATTTAACACTTCAACACATTAACAATCAAAATGCCCAAGTTTACATAATGCAAATTATCAGAACCATTATATCAGGTGTTGGCAATTGTAATACATAATAAATACATATAAAATATTAAATAAGTGATATGAGTATATATTATTGCAAACTATTTTACATAAAATTAAGCAGTAAATATAATAAAAGTTTGATAGTATTTATACAATATGTAAAGTTTTGTGCATAAAACAAAAAATACCCTGCACAAATGCTTACACATAGTTTTTATTTAAATCTTAATCTTTTCTGTGTATTGTGTATTTATTGTAATTTATGTAATTTGTGTAATTTGTGTATGAGTAGACTGTGCAGGGTTTAAAAATTGTTGTTATGATAAGAAAAAATGAAGGTGTGTAATATCCTGTGCAGAATTTGGGCATTTTTTGCGACATCCTTTTTTTCTCTTTTTCTACATCTCTACTCTATCTATATATATATTACTTTCTTTCTTTCTAAACAAAGAGTTATATTTATTATATTTTCTACACAATTTACAATTTTTCTTATTCTTACAACAATTCCTAAAATACACATACACATATTACACAAATTACATACATTACACATATTACACAAATTGTTAATTTTGTTGTTGCTAAAATGTTTTTTTAATGTAAACTATAAATAATAACTTTTATTTGGGAGGTGCTTATGCATTCTACACATTTTACTTTACAGGATTTATTTATTTCTTTAGAACCTTTAGACAAGGGAATTTACACAAAACAAGAAATACACAACACAGACTATCTAACGGCAAGAGATTTAAAACTTGTTTTAATTTTTCTAAACAACACAGATTATCTAACAGCAAATAAGCAATATATGCAAATAACAACACAATTAAAACAAGAAAATATGTATAAACGGGTCCGGATAATAGATAAGTTTAATATAACATTTACAACGGTTTATTTTATAGGATTAAATACAGAGTATAAACAACTTATGGAAACCTTATTAAATGCTGTTTATAACGACATACAAGCGTATAGCAAAGAGATAATCCATAAAGGCTATAAATACTATAAAATAATAAATAGTGTTGCATTGCGTAGCACTATGAGCATATTGTTAAAGGTTAATTTATGCAATAGACATCGCATAAGAATAAATGGTAAACAGATAACCGTTTACGATTGCAAGCAGCTAGAGGACTTTATAGAAAAATTCCAAAAAAACAAAAAAAGACTTGACAAACTGAATAAATAGTGTTATATTATAGTTAAGGATTTAGAAAAATTCCCGCCACCCGATAGGCGGTAAAAAATATATCGGGTTACCCAAGCAAGCCATAGTTTGGGTAAATAGGAGGCTGTTATGGCAAAAGTAGAATTTATAGAGTTAAATGGATATTTTTACACCAGAGAACGCATAAATGGTGATAATACCATTTATGCAGACAATGTTATATTTGAATTGAATAACCCAACAGATTGGGCTATTCAAGTTTGGAATAATGCCTGTTCTTGGAAACAGGCATTAAAGGTTATATTTTTGCTAAATATTCGTTTGGATGATAAGTGGAAATGGGCATATGCTAACGAACTAAAAAAAGCTCGTAGACAAATTGAGAATGAGCTAAGGTTGCTTGTGGCAAAATAGCCCTAACTTTAACCCTAACCGCCTTGCCTGTGGTGGTATATAAATAACAGGCAAAAGTGCACCGCACCGCAGGTAACCCTGCAACGCAAGGCACATCCATTCCTATTTTGGGAGTGGGTGTGCCTTTTTTTGTATTCTTGCAAGTATCCTTTGGGTATTTGCAAGAGTGCAAAGCACTTAAAAAACTTAAATGGAGGTGTTGTTATGGCAAATGTAGAGATTAGGTATGAAATTGACCATGGAGAGGTAATTGCAAAGGTGAAAATTTGCCCGGGTGAAGGAATTTCTGAAGACATGAAAAAGTTTTTGGATAGCGACACAAGAGAAAGTGTCGGTAAGAAATTCGAATATAACTGTTTCTCTTTTTGGTTGTGCCAAAAAAGACATTACGGGTTCAAAAAAGTCTACACCTCCCCAGCTTGCTGCTGGAACAATGTAAGAAAAGTAATTAAAAAGGATGCAAGAGCTTTACTCTTGCATCTTGGAAGCATCCTTGGTGATAGGATGCCGCTAACTCTTCCTCCTGAGAAGGAGGAATTCGAAATAGAAAACCCCATTTACAGGGAGGCTGAGGAGGAGTAATTCTCCTCCTTTTATTTGTTTTCTTTTAAGTGCCTAAAACATAAATAGACGCTTAAAAGAGAATAGAAACGGAGGTGTAAAATGGCAAGAATAGTATTTGAAACGGAAAAGTTTTTGATTGAGGAAAAAGGTAACGGCTGGTATGTGCTGACTATCAAAAAAACAGGCGCAACAAAGACATTACGCCTGAAAAAGGACGATGCTAAAAGAATGCTCAAAGAGATAGAGCACTCTCTGGATAGATTTCATTATTGGTGGGGTTAATAAACTCCACCGTGCTATTATTATTTTTTTTAAAAGGAGGCGTAAAAATGCAAATAAAAAAAGCGATTGAGTGTGTGAGGAATTACAAGAAGGCAAACGATGTAAAACGATTTAAAAACTTCATTCTGAATGATATTCAACATCCTGACGACGTAAGAGGGCTAACGTTAGAAGTTTATTTAATGTTAAAAAGAAAATTTAATAACATTACGATTGACGAATACAAAGAAATAATTGAAAACGTTTAAATTTTAAAATGGAGGCTGTTATGATGTCAAACTCTAATTTTACGTATGAAGGATTAAGTGCTTTATGGGAATATTTCGAACAATACGAAAATGAAACGGAAACGGAACTTGAGCTTGACCCTATAGCATTTAGGGTTGAGTTTATGGAGTATGACAGTATAGAAGAGTTTAATAACGATTACGAAACGGAATATAACAATTATAACGAAATAGAGGAAACGCTTGTTATTCCTATAGATGATGAGCGTTTTATAATTCAAGGTTTTTAAGGAGGTATAAAATGGAGAAAAGATTACAAAATGC
>Ga0256842_1002164_pt1 | contig 14516 bp, 14 predicted proteins | sample 4559240metaG_FD_185973 | JGI IMG/M metagenome (GOLD analysis project Ga0256842, IMG submission 185973) | Hydrothermal vent microbial communities from Guaymas Basin, Mexico - 4559-240 | ecosystem: Environmental > Aquatic > Marine > Hydrothermal vents | place: Mexico: Guaymas Basin | collected...
AGTAAAAGGGGTTGGTTATCGTTTTGGTTCATCATAAAAAAACTGCTTTTTTAAAGTTTTTCTTTACCTATTTTGTTAGTGTTGCTTTGTTGATTCTTGTTAGTGGAATCTTTTATTTTCAAGAGATGAAATCACAACTTATGAAGTCTGAACACTTTTCACTAATAGAGTATGCTAGAACTATTAAGATGGGTGGGGATATGTCAAGATTTTCTAATGATTTTCATAATAAATTAGTTTTTAAAAATAAAAGATTAGATATAAGAAACTTTTCTCAAATAGATAATGAATTTCTAAAGTATATACCTACAAAAGATTCTACTAGATACCTTAAAATTTTTAAATCTAAAAACTCCTTTATAGAAAAAATTAAAAAACTCAAACTCAAAATTCTTTTTACTCAACTTCTTTTACTATTTATCTTTGCTATTATAAGTTATATTTTGGCAAAAAATGCTTTAAAACCATTAAATGAGAGTATAGAAACTTTAGATAAGTTTGCTAAAGACCTAATACACGACTTAAATACACCGATCACAGCTATGGGGTTAAACATAAAACTTTTAGAAAAACAGGAGTGTAACAAAGATTCTAAACCATTTATAAGACTAAAAAAAAGTATATATGTTATCTCTGAACTTAGAGGAACTCTTACAACATTATTAGAGAAAAAAACATTTCAAGTTTGTAAGACAGATATATGTAGTATTGTTAAAGATGTTGTTGAACTTCATCAAGTAAACTACCCTACTCTAAGTTATGAAGTAAATTGTTCATCATTTGAAGTGGAGATAAATAGTAATGCTATGAAACAGATTTTACAAAACATCATCTCTAATGCTTCAAAGTACAATAAAAAAGATGGTTATGTAAAAATCTACTCTAAAAATAAAACACTATATATAGAAGATAGTGGTGTTGGAATTGTAGATACAACAGAAATTTTTAACAGAGAATACAGCAGACAAAATAGTAGTGGATTAGGATTAGACATAGTTAAAAGATTGGCTCAAGAGATGAATATAAAAGTTGAAGTTACATCTAACAAAAGTGGTAGTTGTTTCAAATTAAATTTTTAAAATATACTTTAAGTATATTTTAAGTATCGCCTCACTATAATTACGGCATCAAAAGCAAAACAGTCTTTGATACCTTATTTGGCCCCGTCGTCTAGCGGTTAGGATCCATGGTTTTCATCCATGTTACAGGAGTTCAATTCTCCTCGGGGTCACCACATTCTTAAAACAAAAATCAAAAAAGAACTTTTTTAGTAAAAATTAGATAGAATTTCATAAATTATTTTTAGGAAATTTTATGTTAAGATTTGCATCTAGTCCAACTGGTGATATGCACATAGGCAACCTTCGTGTTGCTATATTCAACTATATCGTTTCAAAACAGAGAAACGAAGATTTAATTATTAGAATAGAAGATACTGATAAAGAAAAAAATATTTATGGAAAAGATCAAGAAATTTTAGATCTATTATCACTTTTTGGAATTGAGTACTCTCAAGTTATATATCAAAGCCAAAATGCAAGATTTCATACAGCTATGGCACTTCAGTTAATACATGAAAAAAAAGCATTTAGTTGTTTTTGTTCACCTGAATGGCTTGAAAAGAAAAAAAAAGAAGCAAAAATATTAAAAAAAGCTTATATATATGATGATGCATGTGCAAATTTACCAGCTGAATTAGTTATTGATAATACTAGTCCTTTTACAATTAGAATTAAAAAATCAGAAAATCAGATTATTATAAAAGATTATATAAAAGGCGAAGTCAGTTTTAAGCCTAATGATATTGATAGTTTTATAATAATGAGACAAGACAAAACACCTACAAATGATTTTGCTTCTGCAGTAGATGATATGCTCAGTAATATATCTCTTGTTATTCGTGGGGAAGATTGTGTAGACAATACACCTAGAGAAGCTCATATTAGAGATTCTCTTAATTATAATAAAAAAATAGAGTATGCACATTTATCTATTATATTAAATGATAATGGCAAAAAGATGAGTAAGGTAGATGCTGCTTTTAGTGTAAAATGGCTACTTGCAGAAGGGTATTTACCTTCTGCAATTATTAATTATTTATTGTTAATTGGTAATAAAACACCTTGTGAAATTTTTACAATAGAAGATTCTATACAATGGTTTAATTTAGAAAATATATCAAAGTCCCCTACTCGTTTTGATATCAATATATTAAAGCATATAAATAGAGAACACCTGAAAAATCTAGATTCTAAAGAGTTATCTAGATATGTAGGTTTTGCAGATAGTGATATTGGAGAGCTTGCTAGAATCTATTTAGATGAAGTTGCTACGACATTAGAACTAAAATCTAAAATTAAATCTATTTTTGCTGTAAAGTTGATACCTGAAAAATTTAAAAAGCAGTCAGAACTAATGTCAAAAGTAATAATTACAGCACCATTTTTTGAAGAATATAATGATTTTAAGAATTATATAATGAAAGAAACAGGATTAAAAGAAAAAGATTTCTTTGAACCTCTTAGAATCTTGTTGACAGGGGCAGAAGATGGACCTGATGTAGCTGAATTATATAAATATTTAAAAAACTATATAGGGGAGATTGTTAAATGAGTGATTTAGGAATAGCTTTTTTTCAAATAACAGGTTTATTTACAGGTCTTATAAATGTATATATATGGATAGTGATTATTACAGCTCTTTTAAGTTTTGTTAATCCAGACCCTTATAATCCAGTTGTTCAATTTTTATATAGAATCACTAACCCTGCATACTCTTTTGTAAGAAAAATTGTTAAAACAAATTTTAATGGCTTAGATTTAGCTCCACTTATAATTGTTATAGGCTTACAAGTTCTTATTATATTAATGAATTATATTTTTGCTGTATTTGCAAGATTATTATAGATAAATATGAAAAAATATCTTTTATTATTATCTCTTATTTCAGCACTTTTAAATGCTGAAATAACTCTTGATGACATATTATCAAAACCAAAATCCCGTGCTAAAGACTTTATGATATGGCAATATCTTAAACAAGATATAAATTCAACACAATTAGAAACAGCATATTCTTTAATTGAAACAAAAAATTATAAACTTAATAAACTGTATTTTAAAAAATCAAAAAAAGAAGAATCAAAAAAAACTAACTCTTGTAAAAATGAGAAGGATTTATTAAAAATAGATGATATTGATTGCTTATATAAAGCAATATCTATAAATAAAACATTGATTCTTTCAGATTCTCAAAGATTAAAATTAGTAGATAAAATAGATAAAGAATCTGTAAAAAATATTATATTAATTCAAAATGAATTATATAAAGAGGAATCATTTAAAAAATATGATTCAAATACTATTTTAACTATGTTAACAAAATCAGAAACTAAACATAGAAGAGAAAATTTAAATATTAATTTTAGTTCTGATTTTATAAATTCACTCTCATCATCTTGGAAAATTTCTACTTTAGTTAGATTAGTGGTATTTGATAAGAAACTAGATAAATTACAAAAATCAATTTTAAAATTAAATGGTGATAAATTAGATTCTAAAACTAATTTTCTTCTTGCACTTAATCATTTAAAACATAATGATGAGCTTGGGGCAGTTAAACATTTTAAATTAGCCAAATTAAAGGCAAAAAGACGAATAAATATAGATAAAAATAATTTTTGGTTATATAAATTATCTAATAATAAAGTATATTTAAGTGATTTATTATTAAGTATGGATATTAATGTTTATACTATATATGCTAAAGAGATTACTAATAATGAAATCAGTAATTTTTTTAGTGAATTGGAATATACAAATTTAGATAATAAAAAAGATATCAATGATCCATTTGAATGGAGATTGATTCGTCAAGAGATTAAAAAAACACCAAAAGATAATCTTTTAGCACTTGCTAAATCTTATAATCAAAAAGATATGCTGAGTGTTCAATCTTTTATAAAAGAGAAGGCTTACAGCTTTAAATATCATAGTTATATTATGCCTTATAACGAGTATTTAACCAAATTAAATAATGATCAAAAAGCTTTAGTATATTCACTTATGAGACAAGAGAGTAATTTGATACCCTCAGCTCTATCTCGTTCATATGCTCTTGGTCTTATGCAGTTAATGCCATTTGTAACAGATGCAATAAGTAAAAATATTAAAAATCCAATAAAATCATATAATGAGATGTTTGTGCCAAATAATAATATTAGATATGCATTAGCTCATCTAAAATGGATGGAAAAATCTTTATATCATCCTCTATTTATGGCTTATGCTTATAATGGTGGGATGGGATTCTTCAAAAGACACTTGCTAAATACAAAAGCATTTAGCAGAGGTAAATATGAGCCATATCTAAGTATGGAGTTTATGCAAAATGTAGAGAGCAGAGAATATGGAAAAAAAGTTTTAGCCAATTATGTAATATATAAAAAAATCTTAAAAGAAGATGTTTCTATTATTGCTCTTTTAGAAAAAACACTTGACCCGAAGATGACAGATCGCTTTCGATCTTCAAAATATTAGCATTACTTTTTTCATCCTCGGCAAAAGTTACAAGATAATATCTGCTCCAACTATTTTTAGTTGATAGTAGATGTTTAAATTGATTGTCATCACTTAGTTCATCCATTCTAATAGCTTCTTTAGAGTTTAGAGTGAATTTAATATTATGATATATGCCATCTTTTTTATATAAAGATATATAAAATGCCTCTCTAGAATCATTAACATGAGTGTATACATTGTTTAAATATACTGCTGAGTATAAACCTACAACTTCCCCATTTTTGATAATTTTTCCACTATGAGAATTTTCAACAGCTGATTCTTGATCATTTTTAAGATTAAAACTCTCGAATGCATTTCTTGTTGTACATCCAGTCAGTATAAAAATAGCAATAACCATAAGTAAAAAAGTTTTCATTTAATCTCCTATTATTTATTCAATATGAATTATAGCTTATTAAACAAGTTTTTAATGAGTATTTTGTATAATAAGTGAAATTTTAACCCAGCTAAATAAAAAGATTAGATATGAATAAAAGATATGCAGTAGCGTTTACAGGTCCATCTAATAGTGGAAAAACTACATTAATTTTAAAAGTTGCTAGAAAATTAATTCATGATTATGATAAAAAAGTAGCAATTATTAAACATGATCCAAAAGATAAAGCTAGATTTGATGTTGAGGGAAAAGATAGCTATAAGTTTTATGACACAGGTGCCGAAGTTATAGTCACATCCCCTACTCGTACAACATATTTTTCACAAGAAAATAAAGATTTAGATGAGATGATTAGGCTTTTTGATAAGTTTGATATATTATTGGTTGAGGGATTAAAAAATTTACCTTTACCTAGAATAAGTGTATTTAGAGATTCTTTAGATAGCGATTATTTTCCATATATGAACGCACTAGCTATTGATGAAAGTATAAACATTAATAATTATAATTTATCAAATGATATTAATATATTAGATTTGAATAATCCAGATGAAATAATTTCATGGATATTAAAAAATGCAAAGGAAGTGTAAATGAGAGATATATTTGATGCAATTCAAAGAAGTGCAATTAGAATTAAAGATGCTATTGATGTTAAAGATATTGGTTATTCCCAACAGGAGAATAGCTCGGGAGAAACACAACTTCAATTAGATATTCAATGTGATATGATAATTGAAGAGGAGTTCTCAGGTGTAAATTCTGTTAGTACAATAGCGAGTGAAGAGAAAGAGCATGAAGAGGTGTTTCGCAAAGATGCTAAATACTTTATAGCTTATGACCCTCTTGATGGATCATCTTTGGTAGATGTAAACCTTAGTGTTGGTTCTATCTTTGGAATCTATGAAAATGGTTTTGGTGCAGAAAATATGGTAGCATCTTGTTATGTGGTTTATGGCCCAAGAGTTGAGATGGTTTTTGCAGAGAATAAAACTAAACTATATCTTCTTCAAGCTGGTGAATTTGAATTTGTAAAAGAGATTCGTCTTAATGAAAAAGGTAAACTTAACGCTCCTGGTGGAACGCAACAAAACTGGGAACCGTATCATAAAGAGATGGTTGATAGCTTTTTTGCTGAGGGTTACCGTTTAAGATATTCTGGGGGAATGGTTCCAGATTTACATCAGATTTTACTTAAAGGTGGAGGATTATTTTCTTACCCTCGTACTTCAGATAAACCAGATGGAAAACTTCGTAAACTGTTTGAAGTATTTCCTTTTGCTTTTATTTATCAAAAATCTGGTGGAGAAGCGATAGATGGGTATAATGATTTGATGTCTCTTCCATTCGCACATATACATGATACTGCTCCATGTTTTTTTGGTTCAAAATATGAGATAGCAAGAGTAAAAGAAGTATATGCAAGAAACGCATAATAATGAGTTAGATAAGTTTGAGAAACATCTTGATGAGATGATTCTTAAACTTCAAAAATGTCAACAAGAAAAAAGTCTAAAAAGTTGTAGTATTTGTGAATACTATTTAGATTGTGAATTGAGAACTGATTATATAAAATCAGTATATAATAGCATGTCCAAAGGCGAGACAGGCGGATTTGAATTTTAATGAGGAATAATTAAATTGAATAAATATATAACAACACCTATATACTATGTAAATGGCGAAGCACATATTGGTCATGCTTATACAACATTTATTGCAGATACTATGGCTAGATACGAGAGACTAAAAGGGAATGATACTTACTTTTTAACTGGAACTGACGAACATGGTCAAAAGATTGAAGAATCAGCTCAAAAGAATGGTAAGCCTATTCAAGAGTTTGCAGATGAGATTAGTGCTACATTTAAAAATCTTTGGGATGAATTTGAAATCTCTTATGATAAATTTATCCGTACAACAGATGCTGATCATAAACTAGGTGTTCAAAAAGCATTTGAAGTTATGTATGCTAAAGGTGATATTTATAAAGATTTTTATGAGGGTCACTATTGTGTAAGTTGTGAAACATTTTTCCCTGAAACTCAACTAATTGATGGTGAATTTTGTCCTGATTGTGGAAGAACAACAAGTATAGTAAAAGAGGAAAGTTACTTTTTTAAACTATCTAAATATGAAGATAGACTTTTAAAGCATTATGAAGAGAATCCAGATTTTATTTTACCTCGTTCTCGTGCAAATGAAGTGATTAACTTTGTAAAAGGTGGACTTCGTGATCTTTCAGTTACAAGAACATCTTTTACTTGGGGTGTAGATATGCCAGAATCTTTAAATGATGATAAACATGTTATGTATGTTTGGTTAGATGCCCTTATGAATTATGTTACAGCTTTAGGTTATGGCAAAGATGATGCGAATATGAACTATTGGCCTGCAAGTACTCATTTAATAGGTAAAGATATTTTAAGATTCCATGCTATCTACTGGCCAGCATTTTTAATGAGTCTTGATATGCCACTTCCTGAGCATATTGGTGTTCATGGTTGGTGGACGAGAGATGGTGAGAAGATGTCAAAATCTAAAGGAAATGTAATCTCTCCAAAAGAGGTTGCTGATGCTTATGGTGTTGAAAATCTTAGATATTTTATGTTACGAGAAGTTCCATTTGGTCAAGATGGTGATTTTTCTCAAAGAGCATTTATTGATAGAATCAACTCAGAATTAAGTAATGATTTAGGTAATCTTTTAAATCGTATTATTGGTATGAGTGGAAAATATTCTGAATTTATAATCGATAGTGTAAATGTAGAAAAATATCACTCAAAAGAGTTAAATTCTATGAATGAAGCACTTGGAAATCTTGATGGTTTTATGAAAAATATGCAAACACACAGATATTTAGAGGAGTTATGGAAACTATTTTCTATTGGTAATAAAGCGATAGAGGAATATGCTCCGTGGGCTAAAATGAAAGAGGATAAAAAAGATGAAGCTCTTGCTACTGTTGCATTAGTTGCAAATATTTTAGCAAAAGCTTCTATAATGCTAAGTCCTGTTATGCCTAAAACTACGGCTACTATCGCTGATGCTCTTAATTTTAAGATTAATAATGATAGTTATAATGAATTAATTATAGATAAAAAATTATTGAAACTTTTCACTATTAAAAAAGTTCCACCACTTTTTCCTCGCGTTGAAGAACCTTTAATGGTAGAAGCTCCTATCGCAGAATCAAATCCTCCTAAAGTGGAAAAGCAAAAAGAGCTTAAACAAGATAATTCAAAGGAAACTGATAATCTAATAGAAATTGGTCAATTTTTTGAGACATCTTTAAAAATTGGAACTGTTTTAGAATCTGAAGAGGTTCCTAAAAGTAAAAAACTTTTAAAACTTCAAGTTGATGTTGGTGATGAAACTCCGAGACAAGTTGTCGCTGGAATCAAAGAGTTTTATAGTGCTGAATCTTTAGTTGGAACTCAAGTTTGTGTTGTTGCAAACTTGAAGCCTGCAAAACTTATGGGTATGATTTCTGAAGGGATGCTTTTAGCAGCTAAAGATGAAGATGGTTTATGTTTGGTAAGACCAGAAAAACCTAAAAAAGCTGGTACACCGATTGGATGAGACTTGAAAATGTTTTAGCACTTACACATGGAAGGCTTGTAAGTAAGCCTTTTGTGAGTAGTTTTACTGAAACTGTTTTTGAATCAAAAAAGATTAAAAGAGGTGATCTTTTTATAGCTTTTGATGAGGATAAGATAGAAGAAGCAATAATCAATGGTGCATATGGAATTATTTTTGATAAACCAACTCAAATTTCTGATAATGAGATAGCTTGGATAAAAGTTGATAGTATAGATAAAGCTTTTAAAAAATTATTAAGATTTAGATTAATTCAAAAGAATATTACTGTTTATAGTTGTGATTTAATTACATTAAAATTAGCAGTTCAAATTTTTACAGAAACTTCTTTTAATGTTATTCAATCAAATAATAAAATAACTCAAAAACAATTATGGAATCTTGATGAAAATTCAAAAATTCTTTTTTCTCCTGAACTATATGACGAAAATATATTTACAAATATACAGTCAATAAACAATGATTTGACAGATAAAATAGTTATTAAAGATAAAACATTATTTGAAACTTCTTTTATATACGATAATATATTTTATGAAAGGGTATTTATAAGCCCTTTTTTTATCCCATATTTGGAAAACCTACTAAATTTTTTAAATACTATTGGTGTTAATTTTAGATTGAAAACTTTTACTCAAATGGAACATTTTGAAGCAGTATTTGTAAATAACTTGATGGAGATAAAAGAGTTTGGAACGAGTGATAAAGTTTTAATATTTGAAACATATATAAATATTGTTCAATCAGAAATAGAATTTATAAAAGATTTTGTAAATTGGGCAACTCTTATTTTTATTTTACCAGCAGATTCTATGCAATTAGCTAATATAAAAGAGTATGAAAATATATATTTTTATAAAAATAAAAAAGAGATAATAAGAATATTAAAAAATAATAGATTTAATTTTGCATTAATTGCAGGTAGTGATAAATCAATTCTAAATGAATCATCAACTATTTTAAATCAACCTACCCTCTTTTAGATGGTATGAAAGGAAAACAATATGAATCGTAGAGATTTTTTAACAACTGCTACTGCAACTTCTGCCCTAATTGCTCTAAGTGGATGTAATGATTCTAATCGTCAAGCGATAGATTATTCTAAGAATCCTCAAAAAGATGATTCACAAACAAAACGAGTTTATGTTAATAAAAATAAGAAAACTGTTATAAAACTCGCAACTAGCTGGCCTGCTCATTTTCCAATTATGGGTATTGGTGTTGAAAGATTTGCACAAAGAATCAAAGATATTAGTGGTGGTTCATTAGAGATAAAACTCTATCCAAAAAACACTTTAGTCCCTGCCCTAGCCGTTTTTGATGCTACAAGTAGTGGTCAAATTGATGCTTTTCACTCTGGACCATACTATTGGAAAGGTAAAAATTCTGCTTTTTCACTTTATAGTGGAATCCCTTTTGGTTTTACTGCCGAGGAGATAAACTCATGGATGATGTTTGGTGGTGGGTTAGAGCTTTGGAGAGAGCAATATGCCAAATATAATCTTTACCCTTTTATGGGTGGAAATACAAATATTCAGATGGGTGGATGGTTTAGAAAACCGATAGAATCTTTGGCAGATATGAAAGGCTTAAAAATGAGAATCCCTGGTCTTGGGGGAGAGGTTTTTGCCAAAATGGGTGTAAACCCGATTCTCTTACCTGCTGGTGAGATATATACTTCACTTGAGAGGGGTGTGATTGATGCGACTGAATGGGTTGGACCTGCCCTTGATATAAAGATGGGATTTTATAAAGTTGCTCCTTATTATTATTCGGGATGGCACGAACCAGGTTCTATTTTAGAACTTACATTTAATAAACACTCTTGGAAAAAATTAGCATTTGAGCATCAATCGATGATAGAGGTTGCCTCTAGTGAGATGAACTCCAATATGACAACCGAATTTCATGCTGAGAATATAAAAGCTTTACAGAGATTAAAAGAGTTAGATATTAATATACTTCAATATCCAAAAGATGTAACAGATGCTGGAAAAATAGCCCTTATTGATGTAATATCTGAACTTAGTAGTAAAAATGATGATTTTAAAAAGGTATATAAATCTATTGAAAAACACTTATCACTCTCAAAAGAGTGGAGTGATGCAAGTTTAAAATATTTCTTAAATGAGAGATAAAATAGCATAGTTTATGCTCAAAAATAAAATTATAAATGAGAAAAAAATTGATAAAATTACTACTAATGACACTTATTACAACAAGTTTATTTGCTTCTTTTAGTTCAAAACTAATAGATAAGGATTCAATCAAACCTATATCTGGTGCAATGATTAGCGATTCATTACATACTATTAAAAGTGATTCTAATGGCTCATTTATTATCAATAGTGATGAAAATATTGTACATATAAAAGCATATGGATATAGATCCTTATCTATATCAACAGATGATAAAAATGAATCTATAATCTTAGAACCCATAACAGTAAAGGCACTTTATTTAAGTTTTTGGGGAGCAAATATTAATTCTAAAACACTTAAAAAAATTATGAAAATTATTGATGAAGAAAAAATCAATTCTTTAGTAATTGATGTAAAAACAGAGTATGGGATAACATCATATAAGACATCTTTTGCACAAGCAAATAAATATGGAAGTGCTAATCAAAGAACAATAAAAGATATAAAGAAATTTATGAATTTTATGAAGAGCAAGAATATTTATACCATTGCAAGAATTGTTACATTTAAAGATGAGCTACAAGCTTCTAATAATCCTGAGTATGCTATAAAAAATGCAAAAGGTGAAATATGGAGGAATCATGACAATATGGCATGGGTAGATCCATATGATAAAAGATCACATGAATATACAATAGCTATTGCTGAAGATGCTGCAAAAGTTGGTTTTGATGAGATTAATTTTGATTATATTCGTTTTCCAGCAAAAACTAATTTAAGATTCTCAAAAAAGAATACACAAGAAAATCGTATAAAAGCAATTGGTGATTTTTTAAGCTTAGCACAAGATAGACTTAGAAAATATGGTACATTTATCTCTGTTGACACATATGGAAATATATGCTGGAGTAATGATGATACTGGTATAGGTCAAACTGTAAAATCATTGGCAAAGAATGCAGATTATCTATCCCCTATGCTTTATCCATCTGGTTTCGCTCGTGGTTCATTTGGTAGAAAACATCCTGCTAACTCTCCATATATTGTAATTCATAGAAGCATTGACAACATTATGGATGAGATAGATTCTAAGAGGGTTAGACCTTGGTTACAACATTTTAGAGATTATACTAGTTCAAAAAGACAGTATAGAAAGTTTGAGATAAATGAGCAAATAAGAGCAACCCAAGATGTTAATACTAGTGGTTGGATGATGTGGTCTCCATCAAGTAAATATTATTCGAATTATTTTAATAAATAAAAATCTGTATATTTCTCAACTCTTTTTCTAAAGTTTTAGAGTTGGGAAGATATCTATTTACTAAAGTATAAAACTCTTTTGAATGATTCATATGTGTAAGATGTGCTAATTCATGAACTATTACATAGTCAATAAGCTCTTTTTTTACTTTCAAAAGTTCACTATTTAATGTAATTATACCTTTTGAATTACAACTTCCCCATCTACTTTTCATTTTCCTAAATTTTAATTCTGTATATTTTGAATCCATATGCTGAGAAAAATATTCTAATCTTGGAGTAAAGTAATTTTTCGCATATTCTTTATAAAATTTATCATAGGCTTTTAAAATATTTTCTTTATTAGTAATTTTTAATTTAAGTAAATATTCTTTAAGTTCTTTAGCCTCGTAAGTATCTATACTATAAATCTCTCCAAAAAGTAAAATCTCATCTTCTAAATTTACTTTTTTTATCTCTTTTTGTTCTTGCTTCAAAAGTTGTTTTCTAATCCAAGATTCTTTATCTAAAAGTAATTGTTCAATATATTGCGAAGAAACTTTTGGTGTTTTAAGGATTATTCTTTCGTGAGAGATATTTATATAACTATTTTTAAGAGATGGCTTACAGATATGTTCTATTTTTAACTCTTTGAAAGTTAAGTTATTTTCTATGCTCTTTACTGTGAGTTTGGAAGTATTCTTCATCAATTACAGGTATATCCTTAGTTATTAATTAGGGTTCAAAATTTAATAATTAGATATTTTATCTAATTATTTTATTTTGAACCCTTAATCATATTAATGAAATTTTAATTATTAATATCACATCTCATAGATTCAGCTTTAATTATAGAAAGCCTACTGAGTATATGGGCAAACTCTGCATCATCTTCTTCAAATCTAGCACGAATTTCAGCTCTTTTTTTCTCCATAATCTCTATCTGTTTCTCAATATCTTCTGTTTTCATAGCACATTTTTTGGCAACTTCAGCCTCTTTATCTAACACCCAATCCATTGCATCTTTTAGAAATTCTACCATTTTAATCTTCCTTTTTATCGTTAAACGATTCTTCTAAATTTTTATATTTTTTATACATATCACTTGCATGATCTCTTGCTGTTTGAAGATATTTTGTAGCATTATCTTCATCAAGTTTTTCAACCATTTTAAATCTTGTTTCTTTATACATAAACTCTTTTACATCTATTTTAGGACCTTTATAATCAAGAATCATAGGATTCTTACCCTCTTTTATAAGTTCAGGGTTATATCTAAAGGTTGCCCATAAACCAGAATCTACTGCTAGTTTTTGATGCTCCATACCGTGTCGTAAATCATATCCATGTGCAACACAATGGGAATAAGCTATAATAATAGATGGACCATCATAAGCTTCAGCTTCCACAAATGCTTTTACAGTTTTTGCATCATTTGCACCCATCGACACTCTTGCTACATAAACATTTTCATAAGCTATTGCCATAAGTGCTAAATCTTTTGGAACTTGAGCTTTTCCACCTGCTGCAAATTTTGCCACAGCACCTGTTAGCGTTGCTTTACTTTGTTGCCCACCCGTATTTGAATACACTTGTGTATCTAGCACTAAAATATTAACATTTTTTCCACTTGCCAATACATGATCAACACCACCGTAACCAATATCATAAGCCCAGCCATCACCACCAATCATCCACACAGATTTTTTCACTAAATAATCTGCTAGTTTATTAAGTCGTTTAGAATCATTACCATCAATATTTTTTAAAACAGCTTTTAGCTCTTCTACTCTCTCTCTTTGTCTAAATATCTCTTGTTCAGTCTCTTGTTTACTCTCTAAAATAGCATCACTTAACTCGATTCCAACACTCTCTTTGAGTTGTAAAAGTGTCTCTCTTGCATTATCTGTATGTTTATCAATAGCAAGTCTATATCCAAGTCCAAACTCTGCATTATCTTCAAAAAGTGAATTTGACCAAGCTGGACCACGACCATCGCTATTTTTTCTCCAAGGAGTTGTTGGAAGATTCCCACCATAGATAGATGAACAACCAGTTGCATTTGCTACAACCATTCTATCTCCAAACAGTTGAGATGCTAATTTTATGTATGGTGTTTCACCACAACCAGGACAAGCACCACTAAACTCAAAAAGAGGTTCTAAAAGTTGTGTCTCTTTTACTGTTTCATGGTTTAGTTTACTTCTATCATACGATGGAAGTTTTACAAACTCATCCCACAATTTTATCCCACTCTCTAACACTGATTCTTGAGGAACCATATTTATCGCTTTTAATTCTGTTTGAGTTCTATTTTTTGCAGGACACACCTCTACACATAGATTACACCCTGTACAATCCTCAACAGCAACTTGAATAGTAAACATCTCATCTTCATCAAATGTTTTCCCTTTCGCTTTTGTATATAAAAAATTATCTGGTAACTTCTCTAAAATATCCTCTTTTACAACTTTAGAGCGAATCGCAGCATGGGGACAAACTATCACACATTTATTACACTGAATACAAGTATCAGGATCCCAAAATGGAACCTCAAGGGCAGTACTTCTTTTTTG
>Ga0256842_1002165_pt1 | contig 14516 bp, 15 predicted proteins | sample 4559240metaG_FD_185973 | JGI IMG/M metagenome (GOLD analysis project Ga0256842, IMG submission 185973) | Hydrothermal vent microbial communities from Guaymas Basin, Mexico - 4559-240 | ecosystem: Environmental > Aquatic > Marine > Hydrothermal vents | place: Mexico: Guaymas Basin | collected...
ATGATACTTTTATCAATAATTTAGGGTTTGAAAATAAAGAGTTACTAGAAGTAGCATAATAAGTGAAATAAGAATGTTGGTTTAAGTGGTCTTGACAAAGGGGGACATTATAATAGTAGAGAATATGAAAAATTTAAAGATAGAGATATAGAAATAAGTTTTTTAAATTCTGAAATAAATATATTTTCTTTAAATAAAGATAATTTATTTGTTGGTACTTTATCTAAATTATCAGAAAAAATGCAATTAAATGAAAATGCAGTCATTAATATTGATAATATTTATGTTCCTAAGAAAGAAATAATATATTCCCACATTAAAAATGAAATGGATATTGTAAAAGAAAACTTATTTTTATCTAATTTATTTGATAATAGAAAAACATCTGAAATATCAGTAGATATAGAAAAGAAACCTGAAACAGAAAAAGTTTTAAATAAATATATGTGGGATAACTGGAAAGGTCAAAAATTTAATATACAGGGGCAACAGAGGAAATATATAGATTTTAACTTAAATGTGATTCCTCATGCTAATATGGGATATAAAGAACCTTCTAAATGGGAATATGAAAAATTTAAAGATAATGACGATTTCCATGATTCTTCATTTATTAAATTAGGTGAAAATGTAGATTTTGAAGTAAAAAGAATAAATGTAGATAGAGCAAAATTAAACATTATAGATATGAATATGGGAAATAAAACATTTATTGATTTAATGTCTATAATTGGGAAAACTCATAATGATTTTTTATTTTCTCTTGATAGTAAAGATATGACGCAAAAAAATATAATTTGGTATGTATTTGACAATATTTATAAAAACAATAATAAAATAACTTTTAACAATGTAAATACTATAAACTTCTTAAATATAATATTGCAAAAATTTCATAAAAATTTTGATTTTTTAAATAAAAAAGATTTTAATGGAATTGATTATTATAATTTTATGAATGAAATATATAAAAGTGAAAAAATATTTAAAGATATAATAGAATTGATAGTTATCAAATCTTATCTTGGACAAACCCCTGTCGAGACTAAGGTAGATAAGATACAAGAGAGTATAGAAGAGGCGAAAAAGAGTTTTTCAGCAGATGAGATAAAACTTCTCAAAGAAGTTTTTGAAGAGATGTATGAAATTGCTATGAATGACATCTTACTTTTTCAAAAAAACAACCAAAGCATAGATAATTATCTTCAAAGTATATACCGTTTGTCACAAAAGAAAACCTCAGGTCTCAAAGGGAAAGATATTTCACTAGAGCTATCGCAACTCTTTAAAGAGCACTTACAAAAGCTCTATGCATGGTATGAACTTAACAATGTTATACTTTATGGGATTAGTGCTAAAGAGGTGCATGAGTATTTTATGTCTATCTTAAAGGGTGAAAATGTAAATATTGAGATGTTGAATTATAACAATGGAAAACTACGAAACTATGAAAACATTGAAGAGTTACAAGAACAAGTAAAAACTATTGTACAAGACCCAAAATTTAAAGAGTATTTAAAGTATGAAGAAGCTTATATACTCTCAAATGATGATGTGTACTACTTAAATGTTAAAAAAACACAAGAAGATATAGTGACTGGTAAAGTTGAAAATTTTCCTACCGAGTTTGAGAAAATGACTCTACAGCAAAAACAAAAAACACTACAGAGTTTACTGCGTACAAATGCCATTTATTGTGATGATTTAACTAAAGAGCAGAGAGAAGTTTTTAATGCACTTCCTGTTAGTGAGTACTATGCAAAAGTTTTAAACTCATTTAAGTATTCTAATGAAGTTTATGGCTCTGTAGTTGAGCTTATTACATTTTTTATGCAAAACAAAGATAATAAGCTAGATATAAAAGATGATAACATAAATAATTTTGTTTACTATTTTAATAAAATATATGATGATGTTACACAACTTCTCTCTAAGGGTAAAATAAAAATAGCAGATATTCAAAAATGTGAACCATACATTTTAGAGATGGCAGATACTTTACTTAAAGGTGAAGCTGTAGAGTTTGAAAAAATCTACTTTAACTACTATGTAGATATGACACTCTTTGCAGATAAGATAATGATAGAAAAAACTGATCTAAAATATCTTGAAAAATTTGAAAATGAAATTTTGACTCTTCTGAAATCTTCAAATAATGTAGAAGAGGAGATTATCACATATCTTGAAAAGTCACTTTTAGAGATACGAAAAAACTTGCAAAATAAAAACATAGAGTATTTCACCTTTGATGATTCGTCCGTAAAACCTTATATCTTTTGCAAGATAGTTTCTGACTATGTAAATGTTCAAAAAAGGTTTGAGAATGAAGCAGTAATCAAGACTTCAATTATAATGGGGCAGATATCAGAAGTTATAAACAAAGAAGAATATTCGAAATCATTAATTCATATATTTAAAAGTGTAAAACTATTATTTACAACATTATCAAATAAAATAAAGGAAAAAAATTTAATTGATGAAGGAAATTCCAAAATGTTTGTTTCTGAAATAAAATTAAATTCTATTGAAAAAGAAATCAAAATTTCAAAAAAAAGAATAATCAATAAGTATAATCATATTATTAGGTCTGTTTTAAATGAAAATTTTCAAAGAGTTGAAGAGTTTATACAAAAGAGTAACATCACAGGTGGAAAAACAAGCTTTGATCTCATAACAAGCCAACTCCAAGAGGAGTTTATAGCGATAAAAAACAACAAAAAGTTTTACAACATTGTAAACAAAGCATTTTTTATAAATCTTAACAATAACAAGAGTACTGTAGATAAAACTATAGCTTTTGATGCTTTACAAAAATTGGCAATAGAGTATAAGATAAATATACTTTATGGTCATTATAGTTCTCAAAAAGCAGAGAGTACAACAGCTGGTCATTTTATACTCAAACAAGAAGATAGTATGGGTTTAGAGATTGTTGACTCTATCTTAGTCCCTGAAGCCTCAGTCAATGACATAGTTATAGTAAACAATATACAAGCAGAGGCTAAAGAAATACTTTATAGATATGAAGAAAATGGTATCAAAGTAAGTAAAGTAACTTTAAATAGCGATATGACAGAGAAAAAATGCACAAAAATCTCCTATATGAACTATGAGAACAAAGAGCCATTAAATGTGGAGGAAGTGACAATATGACAATTAGTAAACGCCCCCGTTTTGAAGATGAAGAGCTCAAAAGATTTGAAGAGCGAATGAAAAATATAGAGTGGGATAACGAAAAAGGAAAAGGTGTTTTAAGTGATGAGGCTATTGAGAAGATAGCTCAGTCTGTTGTCAAAGATATGAGTAAAAAAGATAAACAAAAAAAAGAGGATACAGACAAATGAAAGTAGGACTCATAAAAGACACAAATATCAAAGAGGAAACTCCACTCGTAGATGTGAAATTCACTCACTCTTTATGTATAGGTCAAACAAGAAGCGGTAAGACTACTTCATTTATATACCCCAACATAAAAAACCGAATGGAGTTAGGCCATGGGATACTCTTCTTTGACATAAAGGGAAGTGAACACTTAGCTCTTAAAAAACTCGCCTCTGATGCAAACAGACTTGAGGATGTACTAGAAGTCGGAAAACCTTGGGGTGAGAACATAAACTTTTTGGACTCACTCAACAACAGAACTTTTGGTTCATTTGTAAAAGATATGGTGGGAGACCCAGCAGATGCAGGACAAAACACTTACTTTTATAACGAAGCGATAGGACTAGGTAAGAGCATTTACCAGATGTTTAAACTAAAGTCTATCATCTCTCAAGAGCTTATAGAACTTGGTCAAGAGAAGTGTTGTGCAACTCAAAAAGAGTTTAGTCTTAGTGATTTTTATGAGGTTATTTATAATATAGATTCTCTTTATACATTCATACAAGACATGAAACAATTTGCTAAAAATCTACACAGTTTCATCATAGGAAGTACACACTACTACAGCACAAAGCAGAGTGATATTTACAAAAACATAGTCTTAAACTATAGCAACATAAACATAGCACTCAAGTTTTTTGAAAAGTATGATGTAGAAGCAGATGAGAGAGGTAATAGTGATAAGTTTGAAACCTCTCTGCTCTCTGTCATTAGTACGCTCTCTTCAGCGTTTAACTTTATGGCTACCTCTTCTGCAAAGTACATCTCAGAGTCAGAAAACCCACTCGATATAGTAGCTGCACTGCAGAAGGGAAAAATAGTCATCATAAATGTACGAGTCATTCCTGATGCTATCTTAGAGTTGATGCTAGATCAGGTGTTTGAGAAGATGATCGACCTTAACCTTCAAAATGAAGAGGATAAAAAACCTATATCTATATTTATAGATGAAGCACAGAGACTCATAAACAGAGATATACCTCTTGATATTTTGAGAAGTTCTAAGGTAGATGTCCTTATGGCAGTCCAGAGTGAGATTCAACTCATAAGCAAATTTGGCTCAAGAGAAGACTGGCAACAGATATCTGTAAATATTGCTCAGAAGTTTGCATTTAAGTCCACTTACTTTGGAGGAGATCATCTTCGCTCTTTTTATGTAGAGACTGCACTTTTAGAGACATTTGAGTATGCTAAAGAGCATGATGCTAACAAACTAAGGGCAATCCCTCTCTTTTTAAATAAAGAGGATTTTGAAAGGGTAGAGTTAGAGTACCAACATGATGTACTTAAACTCAAAGAGATAGAAGAGAATGAGATACTTTTTTATGATGTAACACACTTTGAAAATGAGCGCGAAGTTGTTCTCATAGACACTAAAACGCAGAAGAAAAGATATAGAAAAATCTTTACTGAGATTCAAGATAGCACTATAAAAAGAGTTATCGAACCATATTTGGTTTTTACCATCGAAGAGCTTATTGAACAACTACAAGAAAAAGATGAAAAAAACACGCTCTTATGTAGCAAAGTAACCCAAAACAAGAGAATCGCTTTTTAAATAACAATTTCCAAACTCTTAACTCTAAAATTCTTATTTTCATTAGGATATCCAAGTGCAGCAGTTACACACTCTATCCCTTCTTTTTTGAAATCAAGCCCATTGTGCATATGCCCATATATCCAATATTTCGCTTTTGTCTCTTCTAAATAGTGTTCCCCATCAAAAGTATAAAAACCGGTAATCTTATTGCCTCTATAATTAAGAGGGAGATCCTCGTTATTAACAGAAGGGCTTACATGTGTAATAATTACATCACTCTTTTTATATATCTTTTCAAGCTTCTCTTTTTCAATTTTAACAATATCGTAAAAATCCGCTATCCCGTATATCTTACTTGAATCATTCATGTTTTGTTTCCAGTAAGAGAATATATCGCTCCCATATCCGTTTTGCAAACCATAGAAATAGCTTCCGTCATACCAAGCATCACATCCACCAAACTTTATACCCTCTATCTCTACAATATCACCATCTAAACAATAAACATTTTCAATGCTGTTTAGCATATCTCTTTGCTCTCTCACACGATTAAAAGAGTTGCCTTTATACTTTTGCACTTGAGATTTATTAAGCAGATAGTAATCATGATTTCCCAAGACACACAATACGGTTTTATAGTAGTGTTTTATGATATATTGTATAGCTTTATAGTTCTGAGAGTTATAATGCCCAATATCGCCTGCAATTATTAATACATCAGCATTTTTATTTTTAAAAAGAGTATCAAAAAACATTTTTGCACGAGACTCCTTAAAGCCTTTACGTGCCACCATGTAAAAATCTAAATGCAGATCGCTTATTATATCTATTATCATAAAAAAACTCTTTCTTGTTTTTACCCTTGTTTCCTATCTAAATAACAAAAGCACTTCAAAGAAGCACCACAAGCCTTTGGCTTGTGAAGTAAGAAGTAAGAGTTAAAAAGTAAGAGTTATTGTTTGCACTCTTCACTTCATGAGAGTGCTTATATTTATTTCCTACAGACTACTTCAAACTTTTATTACTTATCTAAATAATAAAAGCATTTCAAAGAAATGCAAACTACAACTCTTACTTCTTACTTATTACTTCTTACTTAATAAGAGCCAAAGGCTCTTATTTAACGCATTCCCCATAAAGCCAAAAAATCTCATCACGGCTTTTAAACTTTTTCTCAATATCTCCAAATGTCTTACATCCAAGCAAATACCATCCAAAAAGAGCCTCTTGTCCAAGGATAAGTTTCTTTCTGCTTTTAATATTTTCTATCCCATAAAGACGTTTAATATAGTCATATCGGATACTCATTACTATTTCGTGTATTTTCTCTCTTTTTGTCATTATATTAATCTCTTCTTAGTTAATTTCATTTAATGTAATTTAGTAATTATAGGATTATAGTTCATCCAAAAGACTTTTACCTTGTTTTAAAAGCTTGATCTCTTCTTCCATAACATCCAAATATTGTTTATCGGGCTCTGTATTTTCTTCTTTGCATTTTTCTAAATACTCATCTCTGATTTTTTCTAAAACAATGGCTTGTTTTTTATCATCTTCTAAGTGCTTCATTTAATCTCTCCTATAACTTTAATAATATTATCTCTTTTGTCTTTTTTTCTAGTAAGCTCTAGCACACCACCATTTGGCGGACACTCCATATCATCAAAGAGCTTCTCAATAACAAGTTCAACTACTTCTGATGTAATATCTATACTTTGGTTAAAAAAGCCCTCATCATAAGTTTCTAGGCATATTTTACCATTTGTTTGGTTATAAGTTAGGGTTAGTTGATTTTTCATATTACTAATATATATTCTTTCAATTCATCTTTTGATACCCAATAATTAGCATGCTCTTTTCCACCAGATGCTTCACCTATTTTATAAAAAACTAAATCAACTTTAATTTTAGTATCATTTTTAGTAAATACTTTATTGCAAAAAAGCTCTTTATACCCATCAGCTTTATGTTCATAGCTTGTATGAGTTATTCCTTTTGGATCAAAAAAGAGTACAGTTTGATTGTTATCTTTTTGTAACCAAAAAATAAAGTCAGGATAAAAAGGTTTTTCAACTCCATTTTCAGATTTTAGATACAGTTGAAGTTGCTCTTTATAGGATTGCTTTTTTCTTCAAAGTCTGCATCAAATTTTGTTTGCAGTTGAGAGTAGAGAGCATCTTCTATATTGATTTGTGTATGACAGTTGGGACAGATTATTGTTGCTTTGTTTTCCATGAATGTTCCTTTTTAGTTAGAGTATCGAAAAAGATAGAAGCAGATACAAATAATTCACAAATTGAAATATTTTTGCTCATCTGATGTGCTCGCACTTTAGAATTGTAGTCTATCTGCTGATAAATATTTTTATCGAACTATCTTTTGAGAATTTCGAGATTAACGAAAAGGAGAAGGAAAAAGCAAATTATTTGGAAGAAATAAAGAAATCTTTTTAGGGCTGGACTTTTCCATTTACAACATTGTAAAATGAAGGATTTTTAAAATTATAAAAGGGTGTAGATGATTGCAAAACTATTTACAATGAGTATTATATATTTTTTAGCACGGATTATTTATAGACGATATAGAACTATTTTGAGAGAGAAGCGACAGATAGCTCCATACTTTATTGTTTTTTTATATTTTGAGGGTTATATCTTAATATCATAAGGAGTTTTTAGTGAAGTATCGCAAAAGATGCGACACTTTTATAAGATAGAGTTTCAAAAGTTAAAGGGTTTGTATATTGTGGTTTCTAAGATCTTGAAGCACTAAGTTTTGTAGATAGGCACTGCGATTTCCATTGAATGCAACAAGTCTCTCTGGTAATACTTCTAGTATATCACTTCTCATCATTACATTAATTCTTTTTAGTTTTTCCACTTTTATATCAATAAGTTGTGGAATGGCACCATCTTCTAATGCAACTTCTGGATTATTTAGCAGTTCATCTAAAGTAGAGGCTTTTGGAAGTGTTTTTAAGCCTTCACAATAGAGTTCACTTGCTTCAATAATATTTTTTACGGCATCTTCAAATGTATCGCCATAACTTGATGTAAAGTTCAAGTCAGGGACTACTGCGACATATCCATCATCTTCTTTGTGGATAAATGCAATATATTTCATCTTTTCTCCTTCTTTTATATTTAGAGAAACTTAGCGAAGTTTTACCCCGCTTTGTCTCTCTATATTTTTGATAGTACCTAGTGGTATATCTTTTTTCCCATGTACGGGAACGATAACAATTAAATTCTCTTTAATTAGTTTTTTATGAGAACCTTTTTGTGACTTTTCTACAAACCTATGTTCTTTTAACTTTTTTAGGACTTCTTTTGAATCCAAAACTCTACCTCCTTTCTAATTACACATTATACACACTTTTTAATAGGAAGTCAATGTGTATAGTGTGCAATAAAAATTATTTAGTGACTATTTCCTATATATAGATATTATATACTTACTGGTGATAAATATTTTTATCACAACACTATTAAAACTGGGTATTTTCTTGATAGCAGGGAATACAAAGTGCTTGGATTCATAATTGGAAGTAGTATAATAAACATATTTATGTGTTTTTAATACATATTTATGTAATATAGAGATATGAAAACAGATAAAATATTTTTCAGACTGCACAAAACAATTGAAGCAAAAGAGCTTAAAGATATAACACAAAGTGAAATGGCTGAAAAAATAGGTGTTTCGCACAGTGCATATCGGGATTACAGAAGTGGAACAAATCAACCACTTGCTATTAAAGCACTTTTAGAGATGCTTAATTTAGTAGATGATGATGAAATAATAAAAGCGGTTAGAATGAATCAAAAAAAAAGAGACATCAAATATGAATAAAACAGAGATTGAAAATATAATCAAGGGATTAAAATTCCAAATGATAGATGGAGAAACTGATAAGTGGAATTTAAAGGTTAATGATTACACTTTAAAGATTAATTTATCAGGTGAAAAGTTAAAAAATTGGTCTATTGATTACGGCAATGAAATTGCAGTACATAGAAAAACTACATCAAATTTTTCACAAGCAGAAAATATTGTTGTTTTAGAATGTGTTGTTCGTTTATTAGACAAAGGTTATCCAGCAAAATCAATAGAGTTGGAGAAAAAATGGAGAGTTGGTGGTTATTTAGATATTTATGTAAAAGATAAGAACGACAAAGCATATCTAATGATTGAGTGTAAAACTTGGGGTAAAGAATACAATAAAGCACTTAAAACAACATTAGAAAACAATACAAATAAAGAGCAAATTTTAAACTATTATTTACAAGACCAAAATGCTCAATATCTTTGTTTATATACTTCGCAACAGCAGATGACGGGCGAATTTGATTATTTATCAAACATTATTCTTACAAAAGAATTTGAAAAAGCAAAAAATCAAATTGAAATACACGATTTATGGGATAAGGTATATTATACAAAAGGGATTTTTGAGCCAACAATTCCAGCATACAATATTAAATTTTTAGGTCTTGTAAAAAGTGATTTGAAAGCAATTGACCATTCATATCTTTCACCAGAAGCAAATAACGAAGGTTCTATTTTTAATCGTTTTGCAGAAATATTAAGACGACATTCAATTTCTGACCAATCTAATGCTTATAATAAAATCTTTAATTTATTTTTATGTAAGATTGTTGATGAAGATAATGCTGTATCTGATGATTACGAAATGGAATTTCAATGGAAATATAATGAAAATCCAGTTGATGTAATATATAGATTGAGTGATTTATATAAACGTGGTATGCAAGATTATATGGAATTAGATATTGCAGATGTTTCAGAAGATGATTTTGACAAAGAATTATTAAAAATAGTATCACAAATCAACGGAAAAACAAAGAAAATTAAAGATATGTTTAAGCAACTTCGTCTTTATAAAAATAATGAATTTGCATTTAAAGAAGTTATTAATCAACGAACTTTCAATGAGAATGCAGAAATAGTAAAAGAAGTTGTTAAGTTACTTGAAAGACACAAAATTAAATATGAGCATAAACAACGTTTTTTGGGAGACTTTTTTGAAAGACTTTTAAATATTGGAGTTAAACAAGCATCAGGTCAGTATTTTACACCAATGCCAATTACATCTTTTATTTCACATTCAATTCCTTTTGAAAAAATCATTGAAAATAAGATTGAAAATAAAGACAATAATTTTTTGCCTTACATAATAGATTATGCTTGTGGTAGTGGACATTTCTTAAATGACGCTATGGACAGAGTTGATAAAATTATTCAGCAATTAGATGATAATAAGTTTAAAACAAAAACACAAAAAGATAATTATTACATTTGGAAAAGAGCTTATAAATGGGCAAAGGAGTTTGTTTACGGAATTGAAAAAGATTACAGACTTGCAAAAACCACAAAAGTTGCTTGTTTCCTAAATGGTGATGGTGAAGCAAAAATAATTTATGGTGATGGTTTGGCACCATTTAATTCTGATTTATATAAAGGTGTTTTACATAATTCTTCTAATATAAAAGAAAATCCTGTTTTTGATGTAATAATGGCTAATCCACCATTTTCTGTTGAGAATTTTAAAATGGTAATGGAAAATGGAAAAGAAACATTTGACCTTTACAATGAAGTGTCAGACAAAAGTGATGACATTGAGTGTCTTTTTATTGAAAGAACTTATCAATTATTAAAAGAAGGGGGTTGTACGGGAATCATACTTCCAAGCACACTATTATTAAATAAAGGAATACATCAAAAAAGTAGAAAAATAATTTTAGATAATTTTCAGATTTATGGTATTGTTGAATTTGGAACAAAAACTTTCACATACGCAGGACAACCAACAATTGCTTTATTTATGCGAAAAAGAGATAAATCTGAATTAAATAAAGTTAATCAAGTTTTAGATACATTTTCTAAACTAAAGAAAGATTTCTCTTATAGTGGTGTTAAGAATATTGTAACAGAATATGTAGATACTAATGCACAGTATGATGATTTTACTGATTTTATCAAAGCAATTAATGATAATAAAATAAAAGAAAAAGAACTTGAAAAGCTAAAATACTTTCTACTAAACATTAATTCAAAAGTTGTTGTTGCTAATTCATTAGACAAAGATAAAATGAAATTATTTTTAGGTTATGAACATTCAAGTATGACAAAATATGAAGGAATACATCCATATCCTCATAATGAAGAAAGTAAAATTATCTCAAAATTATATGATGATGACAATTTATTAAATCAAACAAAATTAAATACACTCATATATAATAATTTTCTTGGTAACAATATAAAAGTCCCAAATGATTTATTAGAACATACTGAAATAAAAGATTTTAATGATATGTTGGATTTTTCAGATGAAAAGTTTAATTATCGTATCAATATGCAATCTTTAAGTAATCCGTATTTAACTTTTACTAAATACGAATTAACTTCTTTGTCTGATGCTTCAATTGCTGAAATACTTGACCATTTAAGAAAACCAGTGAAAAAATCTAAACGTGGAAAAGGCAATTATGTTTATTATGGTGCAAATGGAAAGACTGGTATGATAGATGATTTTATATTTGATGAAAAACTTGTTCTTATTGGAGAAGATGGTGCAAAATGGGGAAAGGGTGAACCAACAGCTTTTATTATAACAGGAAAATCTTGGGTAAATAATCACGCACATATAATAAGAACAAAAAAAGACAAACTTTTAGAAGAATACTTAGAACTAATATTTTCAAGACTTGATTTCAGCTTTTTAAAAACAAGACCTAATGGTGGAAAATTACAAAAAGGAGAAATGATGAAAATAAAATTTCCACTTCCTGATACAACTATTCAAGATAAAATTGTTAAAGAAGTTAATAAATATAAAGGTGATAAAAAGTGGGAAATATTTGATGAATTATTAAAAAAAGGTAGCATCTAATAATGTATAATAAATCGTTATACTCAAAAAACAAATGTGCTATAATACAAACAATCTTCACACTCTAAAATTAGAAAAGTCTATAGATGAAAAGATTTATCAAATTTATAATTTAACAGAGAGTGAAATAAAAATCATAGAAGAATGCAATAGTTAATATGTAAACTATAGAATACAACAAAACCACAAAACAAATCACTCTAAATAGCTATACAGATGGCTTTTTAGAGAGTAGCATAGATTTAACCGATAAAGTAATGATGACATTAGCCATGGAGAAGCTATATGATGATTATGAGCTACAAGTGGGGGATGAGCTCTGTATCATCAAAAAAGAGGAATTAATGGCTACTAAATTTGAGTTGAAAAAATAGCTAAAAAGTTTTTGTGCATTTGATACATAATATTGACTATTCCTTTACCTGATAAAGATATTCAAGATGAAATAATCATGAAAATTAACAAGATAGAGGAGCAAATTAAAGAATTAAGCAAAGAAAGAAATATTATTATAAAAAAATATTTTTAAAGCAAAACAAAGATACCTACAATACAAGCATAGATACTCTGGAAAATTCTTTTTTATACAAAAGCCTAAATAGCGTTTAAAATTACATTAGTAAAGTTTCAGATAATGATATACTTCCTTTAGATATAATAATTTCATATTAAATAGGGAAAACAACTCTCAAACAAAATGCCAAAACAAAAAATAGAAGAACTAATCCCATCACTAATCCGCCAAATCTCTCATGGCAAAGGTGTATCCGTAGCTGAAGTTGCTAAGAAACATAAAGTAAGTGCCGATGGAGTAAAAAAACGACTCCGTGAAGTGCGAGACAAGTTTTATAAAGAATGTTTTGATTACGATGGTTCTACAAGAAAATGGGTAGTAAAGAATGGGCATACAGGTTTTTTACAAAAAGAGATACTTGAGCCTGAAGAAGCAGTGGTGCTTACTGCCATATACAGAAACAAATCCTCACTTGGAAAAGAACTTATACCAACATATGAAAAGATAGTAGATAGCTACACTAAACGGGCAAAAAGCTATATCTTTAAACAGCATATATCTGAAGAGATTACAGAAGATATAGAGAAGAATTTTGCTCTTTTAAAACATGCTATTAACAACAAAAGAGTAGTAGAACTTGAATACAACGGTAAAATACGAGAAGTTTATCCCTACCGCATAGTTTATATAGAGTATTACTGGTATCTTGTTTGTGCAGAAGATGATAAAATAAAATCTTTTAGAGTTTTACTCATTAAAGAGTTAGATATTTTAATGGATGCTTATGAGTACGACTTTAGCAATGTAGATGAAAGACTTCAACTTGCTATGAATGCCTATGTTGACTATCAAGAGCCATATAAGTATATCAGTGTATTTGTATGGGAGGGTCTTGTAAATCATGTTGATATAGCTGCTTATTTTAATGCTTGGAAAAAACTTGATGAAACTACCACAATAGGTGGCAAGAAGTTTCAAAAGTTTGAAGTAACTACCACAAACCCTAATTTTGATGATATTACTCCTACTATTTTAAAATATCTACCAAATATCATAGTTGATGAGCCACAAGAGCTTATAGAGAAAATTGCTGAAATTGTGAACGAATACCAAGATATCTACAAATCTTAAAACCACTAAATGATAAAAATATTTATCACTATAAAAAGTATTATTTTATAATCGAACAAGTGGGAGTAGAAAATGAAAACAGATATGTTGCAGGTGTATGGAATCCAAAAGAGTGAAATTATTTTTGTTAAGACAACAAAAGGAACAAAGATATCTCTATGTGTAAGAAATCCCCTCTCATCAGATGATGAAACTACATTTAAGGTAATAGGAAAATATTTCGAAGATTTTCTTGTCTCAGAAGTTGATAATTGGTTTGAGAAATTACAAACTAAAGTGATAATGGCTGGTTTTGCTAATGCTGGTGATATAACAGATATGACAAAAGAAGTGATAGCTGAAGCATTTGAAATTTACCTACAAAAATATAATTTTGAGATTATGTGTGATATTGAACAGGAAAAATCCCCATTTTATGCAAATAAATATAATGATTTTAAATTACAAAAGTTGGTATCTTAATTGAAAGAAAGGACTAACCGCTTACCAAATCTTTAAAGATTAGTAGCGAATAGAATTTACTTAACCAAAAGAAGCAAATCTGACAGTTTCAAGAAGTTAGAGCTTCTTTGAAACGAAAGTCAAATCTGTTTCATTTAAGAGTATTTTAGTGTTTTTGGTAGAATATGTCAAACTTCTAGTGATAAAAATATTTATCAATAAATATGATATGATTATGCAAGAAAGATACAATTAGCTGCTATAGCTTAAAAAGGATTCCCTATTTTAAATAAAATTATTCTTCTTAACAGTGCAAATTATGAAAAAGGTATTATCACTTTTGATGCGGATGTTAATTCAATTCAAATAGTTGCTGGTAATAATGAAGGGAAAACCACACTTATTAGTGTATTGAATTTTCTTTATCTACCAAACCAAAGAGATTGGAATTTCAAAACTTCAACAGTAGAGACACTTAGGTTTTATTTTAAAAACCTTGATAGAAACTATATTTTATTTGAAATCTTTAAAAATGGGTATTTCTGTATTTTAATCAAAAGAAATGATAATGGAAAATTGGATTATTACCGTAT
>Ga0256842_1002166_pt1 | contig 14512 bp, 19 predicted proteins | sample 4559240metaG_FD_185973 | JGI IMG/M metagenome (GOLD analysis project Ga0256842, IMG submission 185973) | Hydrothermal vent microbial communities from Guaymas Basin, Mexico - 4559-240 | ecosystem: Environmental > Aquatic > Marine > Hydrothermal vents | place: Mexico: Guaymas Basin | collected...
AAGAGGAATCAACCTTAGTGCTATCTAAAAAAGTTTTTTAATTTTCTATCTCTTTAACTAACTCTTCAACTGAACTCAATGATTTAGTGTTTACAATAACACCATCTTTTAACTCAACTACAAGAATCTTTTCAATATTTTGACCTTGTTTGTATGGAAGTGCTACTTTTTTATCGTCAATTATAAGAACATTGTATTTAAAATCTTTAAGACCTGGCATAATGAACATAGAACGAATCAAAGATGGAGCTCCACTTATGTCTGCTACAAACTCAACATTATTATCTTTTAGGTATGTTGGTTTTTTTGTTCCAAGGTACTCGTTACAACTATGAGCCACATCTTTTGAAAAAGCAAAAATAACTTTTGTAGTTGTTGGTTCTAGTTTGTGTTGTTTCTCAAACTGGTCGTTTAAAGTTAAATCTTTTAAACTCTTATTTATAACTAACTTAGGCTCTACATTCATCGCTTTTGTATCTGCCGAACTACACCCTAAAAAAAATAATGCCATTAAAAACGATACTAAAATCTTCATAGATTCTCTCCAATATTAAAATTAACAGAATCATACATTAGCTAAATTTTAATTATAAGGTAGATAAAAGTTAATTATAAATATTAATAATTTTTTAAAGGGGTTTAGCAATTTCTTATCATCTGCTATAATTACATTATGAGATTCAGAAACCTAAAAAAACAAGCAAAAAACAAACAAAAAACAGAGAAGATTCTTCTACAGATTCCAACAGCACGAGTAGTAGACAAAATCAAAGCTTTTATAACAGATATGTTTATGATTTATATACCTATACTTTACTTTATAACTTATGTTATTCTTGATGGAAAAGATGAGTTTCAGTCATCACAATTAGCACCTTTAATGGGAGTTATTTTATACGGATTAATATACTCTTTACTTGTAAGTAAATTTGGTCAAACACCAGGTAAAAAGGCTTATGAGATGAAAGTGGTAGATAGTACAACTTATGAGCAAATAGGATTTTTTAGAGCTTTACTCCGTTTTATATCTTTTTTACTTTCTGCTACCTTTTTATTAGGGTTATTAGTTCCATTTTTTAGAAAAGACAACCGTTCTCTACACGATTTAATAGCAAAAACAACAGTTATAATTGTTAAATAGAATCATATATGGGAAAATTTATGAATATAAAAAGTAGTATTTTAGCCTTAACATTAGTAACTATTTTTACAGGTTGTGGTATTGGGATGAATCAAGTATCACCAATGCACAAAGCGACTTTAAAAGGTGACTATAAACTAGCTGGAATTGAGGCAGATAAAGAGAAAGATTTAAAATCTAAACTAGATGAATCTAACCAACTCCCAACACTTTATGCTGGTAACAGTTACCTTTACTCCAAAGAGTTTAAAAAAAGTTTACAAAGGCTAGATGAAGCAGAAAGAATCATAAAGTTTCATAATGAAGAGATTCTTTTAGGAGATACAGGGGATTTAATAGCACAGATTTTACTTAATGATGCTGTCGTTGACTACCACGCTACTATAAATGGTTCTATTATGGTAAACACTTATAAAGCTCTTGACTATATCTCTTTAGGACAAATGGATTCGGCTAGAATCGAGTTTAACCGTGCTATTGATAGACAAAGAAGAGCAAAAGAGACCTATGCTAAGATGATGAGCAAGTATAAAGAGGCTATTAACAAAAAGACTAAAGAGGAACAAGAGAAGATAGCAAAACAAAAAGAATTAGACAGAAGAAACCCAAAAGCTAGACCATCAAATATCTATTTAGATGTTACAAAAACATTAAATAATCCAAATATCACTCAAAGAATCTCTAAAAAGTACCCTACTCTAAACCATTACCAAGTTTACTCTGACTTTATAAACCCTTTTACAAACTATTTAGCTGGAATCTTTTTTTTAACTCAAGGGGACTATAAAAAAGCTTATCCTATTTTAAAAGAGCTACAAAAAATAGTACCTAATTCTAAAGCTATCCAAAAAGATTTAACTATGGTTAATGATATTTTAAATGGTAAAAGAGTTCAAAAAAACAATGTTTGGGTAATCTACTCAAATGGTTTAGCTCCAAAAAAAGAGCAATTCAAAGTTAACATACCTCTTTTTATAGTAACAAATAAAATCTCTTACACAGGAATTGCTCTTCCAAAAATGGTTACTCAAAAACTTGCTACTAGAAACTTAAGTGTTTTTGATGAAACTAAATTTTTAGCAAATAGTGAAATTTTTGCTAGTATGGATAAAGTTATACTTACAGAGTTCAAATACAGATATAGTGACATAGTTACAAGAGCTGTATTTGGAGCATTAATTAAAACATATATTCAATATGAAACTGGTAGAAGACTTGGTGGTTATGGTGCTTTAGCTATGGGACTTATACAATTTGCTTTAACACAAGCAGACACGAGAACATGGGGAAATTTACCAAAAGAGTACCAAATAGCTAGAATAGCTATGCCAAAGAGTAAAAATCTTACACTTAAAGTTGGAATTGAAAATATAAATATAGATTTAGGTGATGCTAAAAATGCTATAGTTTTTGTGAGAAAACCAACACCACTAGCCAAAGTTAGTTATAATATTATGAAACTTTAAACGGAGGTATAAGATGAGATATATTTTATTATCATTTTTAACACTTATATTTTTAACTGGATGTACTAACACTCCACAAACAGACCCTATGGTAAAAATAATAGGAAACTGTTTAAATAACGATATTATAATTAGAGATATTAGTGAAAGAGTGAGAGCAGATGATTTTATGCAAATTCAAGTAACTGGTGAAAATCTTACAAGTAACTATTTTAAAATAGAATATAGAGTTGTATGGTTCGATAAGAATCATTTTAAAATAGATTCTATCTTATCAAATTGGGCAGAGATTCCAGCTTATGGGGAACAACCATTTTACATAAATGCTATATCTCCAAGTCATAAAGCAACATCATACCGTTTATACTTAAAAAAGGAAGGTAATTTAATATGCGAACATCAATCAAACTAGCACTTAGTTCAACTTTAGCAATAGCTCTACTAACAGGTTGTAGTAGTGCCACAAGAAACATAGATATACATAATGATAAAAAAGCATCAGCAGTGATGGGTCTTGACTACCGTGACTTTCAAGGTGTAGCACAAGATATGGTTAAGTCACTTATAAACTCGGGAGCTGTTAGTAAACCAAACGGTGGAAGATATGTTCTTGTTGTTTCAAGAGTTATAAATGACACTATGCAACACATAGATACAGACCAATTAGTTAAAAAAATAAGAGTTGCTCTTTTAAGAAGTGGTAAAGTTGTAGTTACTACTGCTGTTGGATTAAATGGAGCAGAAGACAAAATGGCTATGCAAACAAGAAAAGACTTAAGAGGCAATGGTGAATTTAACCAAAGAACAGTTGCTGCTAAAGGTCAAATGATAGCACCTGAATTATCTTTAAGTGGTAAAATTATACAAAGAAATATTAGAGTCGATAGTTCAACTCAACAAGTAGAGTATTATTTCCAAATGACACTTACAGATATTAACACTGGTTTAGCTTACTGGGAAGATGAAAAAGTTATAGGTAAAAGAGGAAGTAATAATTCTGTTGCTTGGTAACAAGAAGTTCTAAACTACAATTAAATTGTAGTTTAGATGTTTAAACCTAACTATTTGTAGATAGACTTAATTTTTTATCTAAAAAGATACTTGATGTTGAGTGTAAAGTTTTAATACCTGCTAAAACAGCTAAATCAACTAACGGTTCAAGTATAATTACACTCATATAAGCACTACCAAAACTAGCAATATTTGCTAAATTTTCTGCTCCGAATCCTTGACCATACAATGCCCAAAAAGCAACCCAAGAAACAATAGCACCTTCCCAAACAATAGACATCTTTAACATTTGAGAGTAAGTTATATCTTTATAAGCCACACCCTCTGGGATAATTTTTTTAACAGCCATATTTAACATAAACATACTAGCTAAAAGAGTTGTAACATTTATGCCATATTGAGGTAAATCAAACTGAGCAAAAAATAGCCCTTGAACTAAAAGACCCAAAGCTAAACCCATAGCAGCAGGAGCTACACCAAAGATTAGAAATGTAGTTGTTCCTAAAATAAGATGAACTTCACTAACACCTATAGGATAATGTGGTAAAACTTCAAAACAACAAAAAACAACAATCGCAGATAAAATAGTTTTTAAGATTAGTGACAAAACACCATTCTCTTTTATATTTTCCATTGCTAATTTTACTGTAACACCAGCCACTACACTAGCAGTTCCATAACTAAGTAACATTTTTGCGCTATCAACGACACCAGCTTCTATATGCATATATTTTCCTTTAATTTAAAGATAACGATAATTATCTATTTTTGTACAAAAGTACACAATTTTTAAAACTAAACTTAAACTCATTTTGGTGGAGCTTGACTAGGTTGTATAAATTCAAAAGCCTTTTTATGATACTGAAAATTACTATTTGTTTTAGATAATTTATCTATTGTTGAATAAAGAGTAATCACAGCTAATGAAAAATATCGCTTAGTGTAACCTTTTAAATACTTCATAAGCTTATATTAACATAGAATATATTTAATATAGTTTTCATAGCTTAATTGCTACAATAAAATATTATAAATCAAAGGTATTAAATGTTCTCAAATTTAAAAAAAGTTTTAAAACTTAGTATAGTTACTTCTGCTCTACTTAGTACACAACTTCTAGCTGACTTCTATGTTATGGTAAATAACCAACAAAAAGGTCCATTAACTGTTGAACAAATTTCTCAAATGAAAACAACTGGCTCTATAAGTTCAGATAGTTTAGTTTGGCAAAATGGTATGGCTAATTGGGCAAAAGCTAGTGAACAACCAGAATTAAAAAATTTATTTAATTCAGTTCCACCACCTCCCCCACCCTCAACTATGACACCACCACCTCCTCCCCCTCCATCAATTGGAATTCAGAGTATAGATACTGAACAAAACAAACTATCTAGTGCTGATGTTATGGCAAATGAGAATCCTCAAACTTTAGAAGATTGGAAAATAGATTTTGAAAATAAATTTAATGTAATAATGGGTATGGCAGAAGATGGTAAAACTTTTTTCTTTGGTGAATCAATAGTAAAAGTAAACCCTCTTGACCCAGCCTACCCTAAAGAATTAGTTTTTTCTTACGATACAGCTATGCTAAATTTACAGTCAAACTTTGTAATGAAAACTTATGGTACTTTAGTAGTAAAATCTATTTTAGATATTTTTGAAAACGATTCAACAAATGCTGATGAGTTTGAACCTATCAAATTACAAAAAATGGCTAAAGAAGGTAAAATAAGTTTAATTATTGATAAAATGCTTAATGTTGTAGACAAAAAATTAGATACTCTTTTAATAGAACAAGGTGTTCCTGTTGATGAGATTCAAAAAAGAACAGAAGAACAAAAGAAAGTTTTATTTAAAGATAATTTCCGCAAAATTATGATGAAAAAAGCTTTTGCTAGTATGTCTGGACTTGTTCCTGTACAAACAAAAATTATAACTACATCAAGATTTGGTAAAAAAACTGTCAAACTAGGTGTTATAGCAGTAATGTCAGATAAAACTATGCAATTTGCTAAAGATAGTTCAAAAAGAAGAACTACTCATGTTAAGGGTAAACCATCGAGTCTTAAAAAAATACTTCCATCTACAAATGAAGGTTTTCTTGATGAAGTTGGTTTAAGATATGTTTATGACAAACAAGGCAGACCTATGCTTTTATCTTATGGTAGATGGTCTGTTGTTGGTCAAACATCTAACCCTGCTAGATATGAGAGAAAAATACAGTTAGCAAAAGAGAAAGCAAGAATGCATGCTGAGTCTTATATAAGTGATTTTATGAAATCAAATATTGATGTTGCTCAAAGTAATGATGCTCAATCTACAAGTGAAGAGATAATTAAGAAAATTTCTATTATTGAAAATAATAAAGAGGTGATAGATTCACAAAAAACAAGAGAAAGCATTAATGAAACATTAGATATATATTTTAAAAAAATCCAGAAAAAATCTAGTTTCAAATTAAGAGGAACAAGCCAAGTAAAAACTTGGGAAGCAAAAGATAAAAATGGGATTCTTCATGTTGGTTCTGTTGTAATTTGGAGTTATTCTCAACTTGAAAATGCCAACAATATTGTTCATGGTACAAAAAAGAAAAAGTATGTAGAACAAAGAGCAAAACAAGTTATTAGAAATGTTTCAAGAGAATCTAATGTAGTAAACTCTATGGATGATTTCTAAAATGTTAAAAACTATTTTAATCTCTCTATTTTTTAGTTTTTCTATAGTAAATGCTAGTGTAATAACTACATCTAGTGTTAAAACTATAGAAGGAATAGGTCAAGGTTTAAGTAGAAAAGAGGCTATAAATGAAGCTATTGTTGAAGCTATTGGTCAAATGAATGGTGTAGATATTAGTAAAAAAATAACTTCTGAAGACCTCTCTATTGAATCATCTAAAGGTGATAAATACTCTTATAAGTACAATAGTAAAATAAACAAAGTTACAAGAGGAAGAGCAGATAGTTATAAAATTTTAAGTGTTGAAGCGTTGTTTAAAGGTAAGTATGAAGCTAAAGTTTTAATTACTAAAACAACTAGAACAACTAAATACAAAGCCCCTGGTTTTAGCCCAAATAGTAGAAGAAAAATTGCTGTAATGCCTTTTCATACAACAGCGAGAAACTATACTATTGGTTCTAAACAATATAGTAATTTTAAAGTTTCAAGAATGATTTCACAAGCTTTAACAAATGGTGTAACACAATCAAGAAGATTTGCAGTTGTTGACAGAAGTTATACTTACGATATGGCAAAAGAGTTTAACTTACTAAAATCTAGCGAAGTGCCTAGGTCGCAAAGGGTTAAGCTTGGTAAAAAACTTGGTGCTGACTACCTTTTAGTTGGAACAATTCAGTCTGCTTCTTTAAATGAGGATGGTAACTATAACCAATCTACTGGGCAAAGTAGTTCTAAAAAGATGGCTAAGTTTATTATAGATTATAGAATCATTGTTGTTGGAACTTCACAAGTAAAATTTTCAGATACAGCTATCTTAGAGGTTGAACTAAACAAAGATTCTTCTGAAGATATTATGTTTCAAAAAGCTATAAATCAAGTTTCAAACACAATAGTAGAAAACTTACTTAGTAACATATACCCTATAAAAATCATTAAGATAACAACAAGTGGAAACCTCATCTTAAACCAAGGTGGAACTTTACTAACTAAAGGTGATATTTACAATGTTTACAAACTTGGTGAGAGACTTTTTGACCCTTATACAAAAGAATCTTTAGGTAGAGAAGAGATTCAAATAGCTAAGATAAAAATCACTAAAGTGAATCATAAAAACTCTTATGCTCAGGTTATAAGTGACAATAAAATTCCACTAAAAAAAGGTTATATTTGTAGAAAAGAATCTAGTGCTAATACTCAAAAAAAAGAGATAGATAACAAAAACTGGAGAAAAGCTACTGTTAATATTGAAGATGGTGGTGGTGTTAGACTACCGTTTGATTAATGGCAGCATTTGAACAACATGTAAATGTAGCGGTTGTAGGGAGTGGTGTTCTCATCATCCCACTACATCTATCTGGAACATTAGATATAGGACAATCTGTTATAGCTTTATGTTTAGGAATCATAGGTGGTGTTTTACCAGACCTAGATTCCGACAACTCTAAACCAATACAAATAATTTTCAAGATTCTTTCTATCTTTTTACCCTTGTTAATCTTACTTTTTTTCGGTGGAAATATGGGGCTAGTTTACATTGTTCCAGCTTGGATAATATTGACACTTATCATCCATCTTACACTGTTTAAATTTTTATTATCTTTAACTGTTCATAGGGGAATCTTCCACTCTATACCTATGGGGTTTTTAGCTGGACAATTAACAACATTAGTTTTTTATAAACTACTTCATATAGAGTTAGAGTTTTCACAAATAGCAGGATTCTTTATATTTTACGGCTTTATAGTTCATCTTTTTTTAGATGAATTATATAGTATAAATGCTATGGGTATAAAGATTAAAAAATCATTTGGAACTGCTTTAAAACTTTACTCACGACATAATTTTATAGGCTTTATAGCTTTATATACACTTATAGGAATCTTATACTTTTATATGCCATCAATTGATGAAATGTATATAAAATTATTTAACACATTAAAAACTATTAAAATAGTTTAAAACAAAGGATTTATATGCTAGATGGAACTAAACGCTCAAATATTAAAAGTGGTATGAGTGTAGCTATTGTACTTAAACAAGACCAAGATACTGGTTATTTGACAGATGGTATTGTAAGAGATATTTTAACAAAATCCCCAACACACCCTCACGGAATCAAAGTTAGACTTATGAGCCGTGAAGTTGGAAGAGTAAAAGAGATATATTGAAAAAAAGAACAAAAATAATTGCGACAGTTGGACCAGCCTCCAATTCATTAGAGCAACTAATTAAACTTATAAGAGCTGGTGTAAATGTTTTTAGACTTAACTTTAGTCACGGTACTCACGATGAACATTTAATTGTGTTAAATAGAATCAGAGAGGCTATGAGACAAACTGATTTAATTGTTGGTGTACTTCAAGATATAAGTGGACCTAAGATTCGTATAGGTGAAATTGAGAAGAACTTTAACCTTGAAGAGGGTGATAAAATCACATTTGTAAAAGATGAGATTGTTGGTTATAAAGTAAAAGATTCTTCATATAAAGTATCTATAAATTATAAGGAAGTTTTAGAGCATTTAGTTGTTGGTGACTATATCTACCTTTATGATGGAATCATTAGAACAAGAGTTACCCATATATCTAAAGATGGTGTTTGTGTAGAGGTTGAGAATCGTGGAATCTTGTCCTCTAAAAAAGGGGTTAACTTTCCAAATACTAAACTTGGTGTAGATGTTTTAACTCTAAAAGATAGAAAAGATATGGCTTGGGGTGTGAAAAATGGTGTTGACTTTATGGCAATCTCATTTGTTCAAACTGCTCAAGATATGATAGATGCTAAGGAGTTGTTAACTCATCTTGGTGGAACTCAAATGCTTATAGCAAAGATTGAAAAATTTGATGCTTTAGAAAATATTGATGAGATTATTGAGCATAGTGATGGTCTAATGGTAGCAAGGGGTGACCTTGGTATAGAGATGCCTTACTATGAAGTACCAAACATCCAAAAACTTCTTATATCTAAAGCAAACAATGCTTCTATACCTGTTATAACAGCAACTCAAATGTTACTCTCAATGACTAAAAACACAAGAGCAACAAGAGCAGAGATAAGCGACATATCTAATGCTGTAAGTGATGGTACAGATGCTGTGATGTTATCTGAGGAGAGTGCTGTTGGGGACTACCCTGTTTTAGCAGTTGAAACTATGTTTAACACAATTTGTGAAACAGAAAAAAGGTACGATTACCACCAATTTCGTAGATATTTTACAGACCATAAAGACTACACTATAAACGAATCGGCTGTAAGACTCTCAAGAGATTTAAACACAAAAGGAATCTTAGTTATAACATCATCTGGAGCATCAGCTAGAAAAATAGCAAGGTATAGACCAGCTAAAACTATCTACGCAATAACTCACAACACAATGGTTCGTTCACAATTAACTCTTGTATGGGGTGTGATTCCTTTAATGTCCATAGAAAAAGACAACCTTGATTCTATACTCAAAGATATTATGAAAAGAGGGCTAGAAGATGGGACAATTAAAAGAGATTATAGCTACATCTTAACAGCTGGAGACCCAGTTGGTGAAGCTGGAACTACAAATATGATTCGTGTTATAAGAAAAGAAGATATGAAGTTTTTTCGTTAAAAATTCATAAGTAAGGTAAAAATGAGACTAACAAAAAAAGAGATAGATGCTATAACTTCAACATTTAAAGAGATTTTTGAGGATGGTAAAATTTATCTATTTGGTTCTAGGGTTGACGATAGTAAAAAAGGTGGAGATATAGACCTTTATATTCAAATAGAAAATAAAAATAACATACTAGAAAAAAAGTTAAATTTTTTAGTAAACCTAAAAAGAAAAATAGGTGAACAAAAGATAGATTTAGTAATATCAAAAGATATTACTAGGGTGATAGAACAAGAAGCTTTAAAAAAAGGTATAGAGTTATGATAAATGAAATTTTTAAAATTTGTGATGAGATGATAAAAAGTTGTGATATTGACCAACAAGAGTTAAAGAAACAAAATATTCAAACTGATTTCTTTGATGATTACCAAAATACAAGAGTCGTAAATAGTTTTTTATTTAACTTCGCAAAACTTCAAGATAAAATAGGTGCGAAACTTTTTAGAACTGTATTATATGAACTAAAAGAGATAGATAACCAAAACTTATCTATGATAGATATGTTAAATCTTTTAGAAAAACTTGAGATAATAGAAGATTCTAGAGAATGGGACTTGTTAAGAGAGATTAGAAACTCTTTAGCTCATGAATACCCTTTTGATGTAGATGAAAGGATAGCAAATATAAAAATAGCTATAAATAGATATGAGATTTTAAAAAAAATATACAAAAATATAAATAGTTTTTATAAAAATAAAGTAAATAATTAAATTTTAAAACCATATTTTTGGGCTTGGAGTTTAGTCTAATTCTCTTGTTGGACTAAAGTCCAAGCCCCTTATTTCATATTTATTTAAAGAAAAAACATAAATTAAATTTTTTTGAAAATTTCATCAAATTTACCTATCATTTTACTTATCTAATCTACACCTAACTTAAAACATATAAATATTTAGCTAAAATAAAACTATGAATGTCTCTAAGTTATGTATTACTCTAAATGAAGTAACTCTTGTCGATATAGAGTTTGAAATAAAAGAATCTTTGGCTCTTGTTGGGCAGAGTGGTAGTGGTAAAAGTTTAACATTAAAAGCTTTGCTTGGTATGTTAGATGAGAAGATGAAATGTGAATTAAAATATAGTTGTGATTTTAGACTTATAGTTGGAAAAACTCTCTCTTTTGTTCCTCAAAACCCTTTTACAGCACTATCTCCACTTACTAAAATAACCAAACAGTTTCAAGTACCTCGTACTAAACAGTTAGAGTTACTTAAGTTTGTTGGTTTAGAATCTAACCTTTTAGATAGGTTTCCACCTGAACTATCTGGTGGGCAACTTCAAAGGGTTGTTATAGCTATGGCTTTAGAGAATGAACCAAAACTTTTAATGTTAGATGAGCCAACAACAGCACTTGACCATAAAACAAAAAAGATTATTTTAGACCTACTTTTAAGATTACAAAAAGAGTTAGGTTTTAAGATTCTTTTTGTAACACACGACATAGCTTCTGCTGAGATTTTATGTGAAGATATTTGTGTCATAAAAGATGGTAGAGTTGTAGAGAGAGGTAAACTGGATAGCCTACTTAAAAATCCAAAAGATAACTATACAAAAACATTGATAGAATCGAACTTTTCAAACAGGGAATTTAAAAAATGAAAATAATAAAAAGAATCTTAGTAACCTTAGTGATACTCGCTTTTATAGCACCATTTGCTGTATTAGGTTACTTTCTTAAAAACTACACTTATGATGTTTCATCATTAGTTGATTATAAACCAGAGATAACAACAAGAATCTATGACAAAAATGGTGAAAAAATAGCAAATCTTTTTCATAAAAAACATAGATACTATGCCTCATTTAACGAGATTCCACCTAGAGCCATTGAAGCTTTAGTAGCCATAGAAGACACAACATTTTTTGAACATCCAGGTATAAACATAGACGCAATTATAAGAGCTGGAATCAAGGTTATAAAAGCTGGTAGTATGGTTGAGGGTGCTAGTACAATCACCCAACAACTTGTAAAGAACAAACTTTTAACTAGAGAAAAGAAACTCTCAAGAAAGATAAAAGAGGCTATTTATGCAATTAAACTAGAGAGTGTTTTAACAAAAGAGCAGATTTTAGAGAGATACTTAAATGAGATTTATTTTGGTCATGGATACTATGGAATTAAAACAGCTGGAGATGGTTACTTCCATAAAAAGCTTAGTGATTTAACTCTAAAAGAGATAGCTATCTTAGTAGGTTTACCAAAAGCACCTAGCACTTATGCCCCAACTAGAAACTACCAACTATCTATGGGTAGAGCAAACAGAGTTATAAAAAGGATGTTAACTTTAGGTTGGATAGATGATGAAACATATAAAAAAGCGATAGCAGAGAATCCTAAAGTTTATAACTCAACTTTAACTCAAAACAAAGCACCGTTTATAGTTGATGAAGTGACAAGAATTGTAAAAAAACAAGGGATAACAGACTTAAAAACAGGTGGTTATAAAATCTATACAAGCATAGACCTAAGATTTCAAAAGATAGCAATAGAATCGTTAAAACTTGCTTATGAAGGTTCTGTAAAAAGGGTTCATGACCATAATGTTTTAGAAAAAGCAAAACTTCTTAAAAATCCAAATTATGAGTCTAAAGATTACAACATATCAAAACTAAATGGTGCTTTAGTTAGTATTGACCCTAAAAATGGGGATATACTTGCTTTGGTTGGTAGTGTTGACTATAAAAAAAGTTCATTTAACCGTGCTACACAAGGTCGTAGACAACCTGGTTCGGCATTTAAACCATTTGTCTATCAGGTAGCTATAGATTTAGGTTATTCAGGTGCTACTGAACTTGTAGATATTGCTAAAACTTACACATATGAAAAAGATGGCGAAGAGTTAAAATGGCAACCTAAAAACTATGAAAAAGATTATAAAGGATTCATTACACTAAGAGAAGCTCTTGTTCACTCAAGAAACTTAGCAACTATAAACTTAGTAAATGAAATAGGATTGTCAGCACTCTTAAAAGAGTTTAAAAAGTTTGGAATTAAAAATGTACCACCAGATTTATCTATATCATTAGGAACTATCTCACTTTCACCTTTAGAGTTAGCAAAATACTATACATCATTCGCCAATGCTGGTATTCAAGTTGAACCACATTTAGTTTTAAGTATAGAGAAAAATGGTCGAACTATCTATAAGAAACAAGATAAAACTAGATTCATAACTCAACCTACACAAGCTTACATAATGACAACAATTTTAAAGGATGTTGTAAACAGAGGAACAGGTAGAAGAGCAAGAGCAAAAGGAATCGAATTAGCAGGTAAAACAGGTACAACTAACAACAATGTAGATGGTTGGTTTGCTGGTTACTCCCCAACAATAGAAACAATAGTATGGTTTGGAAATGATGACAATAAACCAATGTATAGAAGGGAAACAGGTGGGCGAATTGCAGGTCCAGCTTTCTCTAACTACTACAAAAACATCATAAAGATTCTTCCTCAAATACAAAGAGAATTTATAGCACCTGAAGGAATCATAGAGGTTAAAAACGGCAAAAATAAAGAGTATTTTAGTGATATCTCAAAACCACCAAAAAGTGAAACTACACCAACAGTTGAGGAGGAGTTACTTTTTTAAGTTTAACTCATCAAGGTATCTAACTATATAGTTATATTGGTTTAGATATTTTGATTCTACTTTAAAGAGTAAACTTCTGTATTTTAAGTAGTTTTTCCAAACTCTTTTACTAGCTTCAGACCTACCTCTTTTATGTAGTTCAAAACTTACAGAAGCATTGATGAACCCTTTTAAAAGTTTAACTTCATTAGAATCCTCAAATCTTCGAGGAAACCAAACCTCTTCTATATCTTCGTGAGCATCATAGAATCGTTGTTCATCTAAAGAGTTTAGAAAATTGTTTAAATATTTAGTCATCAAAAATCATCATATTTTTTCGCCAATAACCTCTACCACCTTTTAAAGATAAACAAGGGTTATTTGGAAACTTATCTTGGTATTCTTGAAGTCTGTTTAAAGTAGCTTTCCCTGTGTCGCAGTAAAAAACAAAAACAGTTCCATCTTTTTCTTGTTTTAACTCAAATGGGTTGTAAACTGTTGTTTCTATCTTTTCTATTGGCTCTAAGATAGTATCTATAAGCATAACTTTTATGCCACTCTTTACCAATTCTTTTTTATTTACTAAAAACTCTTTTTGTGTCCACTCTTTTGGGTAGTCCATCTAACTCTCCCTATATTGTTATATTTTCAATCTGAAATATTTGTTTAGGTGTTACAACAATAGCATCAAACCTATAATCTAAATCTAGCCTATTTTTACTCATATAAATCTCTGCTGTTTTTACGATTTTTGTTAGTTTTTTTAGTGTAATGTTTTGTATAGCTAGTTCATAGTCAAGCCCACTTTTAACCTCTACAAAACATAAAGTAGAATCTTTTATAGCTATAATATCTATCTCACCAAATCGTGAGTAGTAGTTCCTCTCTATAACTTGAAAACCATTGTCACAAAGGAATCTATAAGCTTTAGTTTCTGCTAAATTACCTTTCTCTTTACTCATAGTTGTTTTTGAATTGTCTCAAAAAACCAATAAAAAGC
>Ga0256842_1002167_pt1 | contig 14507 bp, 9 predicted proteins | sample 4559240metaG_FD_185973 | JGI IMG/M metagenome (GOLD analysis project Ga0256842, IMG submission 185973) | Hydrothermal vent microbial communities from Guaymas Basin, Mexico - 4559-240 | ecosystem: Environmental > Aquatic > Marine > Hydrothermal vents | place: Mexico: Guaymas Basin | collected...
ATGTTTTTTCTTTTCATCCTCTGTTACATCATCACTCAAAGGTGCATCATCTTCATGATCTATATTTAGCCCATCTTTTTGTGCATACTCTTTTGTAAATTTAAAGTTTGGAGGTGTTGGAGTTTTTACGATAGGAACAAACTCCTCACATTTATCTACAATCTCTTGTGTATGTTCCAATGCTTCTGGAATATCTGCAAAAAGTCTAGCCATATCTTCTGGAGATTTGATATAAAACTCATGAACAGAGTGTCGAAGTCTGTTTGGGTCATCATAAAGTTTATTCATCCCTATACACATAAAAGCTTCATGGTATTGTGCATCATTTGGATAGGTATAGTGAGTATCATTTGTCGCTATGATTTTTATACCTGTTTCTTGTGATATTTGAAGTAATTGAGCATCTATATTTAACTGATCCCCTATACCATGTCGCATAACTTCTAAGTAAAAATCATCACCAAATATATCTTTATACTCTAATGCTACTCGCTTTGCCTCATCATATCCCAAAGCTCCATTTTTTACATTTCGCTCACTTAGATTTAAATGCCAACTAACCTCACCCTGTAAACATGCAGAAGAACAGATAATCCCCTCATTATGTTCTCTTAAAAGTTTTTTGTTGATACGGGGGAAATAGTAAAAACCATTTATAAAAGCTTGTGATGAAAGATACATAAGGTTTTCATAACCCTTTTTATTTTTAGCATACAAACAAACATGAAACCTTTGTTTTGTTGACTTATCATTAAGGATTTCTCCATTATGGATATATCCTTCCATCCCTATGATTGGTTTAAGCCCAGCACTCTTCATCTGTTTATAAAAATCAATAGCTCCAAACATATTTCCATGATCTGTCATAGCAACAGATGTCATACCGAGTTCTTTAACACGGCTTACAAGATTTGAAAGTTTATTTGCTCCATCAAGCAGGGAGTATTCTGTATGTAGATGTAGATGGGTAAAAGGTTGTGTACTCAAAGTATATATCCTAAAAAATTATAAAAAAGATTATAGTAAAAAAGGTCTTAATATGAAGTTATAAGTTTAAAAGTACGCTTAAAACCGTACCTCCAAAAAGAGTACTTATTTCAATGAAACAACACAATTTCTACCAGATTCTTTTGCTGAATACAACATATTGTCACATCTTTTTACTATGGTATCCATTGTATCGCCTTTTCTATATTGGGTAATTCCAAAACTACATTTCACAGAACCAACCTGAGTAAAATTATATTCTTCTATAACTTGACGAAGCTTCTCTGCAAACATCTCACTTTGATAAATATTTGTTTGAGAGATTATCATAAACTCCTCCCCTCCCCATCTTGCAAATATATCTACATCACGAGTATGTGCAGAAACTAAAGCTGTTAACTCTTTTAAAACTATATCACCAACATCATGCCCATAAGTATCGTTTATCAGTTTAAAATGGTCTATATCAAACATAATCAATGAAAATACAGTTTTGTATCTTTGTGCTTTTTCAAGCTCTTTATTTAAGAAAAATTCAAATCTACTACGATTAAAAATCTGAGTAAGTGTATCAAAATTAGCCCTCTCCTCAAGCTCCTCTTTTATATGTAATTCTTTTGTTATATCTCTAAATAGTATAAAAAACTTATTTGAACTGCCTATCTCCTCTAACTCAATTAAAAATACCCTTTCTTCATGTTTTTTGTTAAGCATTTTAACTTTATGATTTTTATCATCTTTGTATTTTTGTATATATTTTATCCAACTCAATTCATCTTTTTTCTCTGATAAATAACCATCATCTTTTATAAACATATCACAAACACACCTATGTTCACTCTTAAAATCACAAAGAGTTTTATAGCCAAAGAAGTTTAAAAACTCTTTGTTTACATCTTTAACATTTTGCCCGTCAGTTACTATGATGAGGTCATGCTGAAGGTTTATCAACTCTTTTACATATTTTCTATTTTGTATCTCATTAAATATATATAAGTACAATATCAATCCAAAAAGAGTAATAAAAATCATCTCTATAAAAAAAGTGTTTTTCAAATTTGCAATTGGTGATTTATCTAAATAAACAAGCAAAAAAGCAAATTTTTCACCTTTTATATCTTTAATCGGTAAGACAACAACTGAACAGTATGTTGAATGATATTTACAATCAACAACAGTTGGCACAGCATTAATTAAGGCTTTTTGAAACTCTTCTAAATGTTGTATAAATCTAAATCTATCCCCATTAACCTTTTTTACTGAGTTTTTTCTTAAATAAAAATATTGAGAACCAATTTTTAATTTAAAATAATTATGTTTAATCATATCTTTTGAAGTAATTTTTTGTATTTGTTTTGAGTTCAATAAAAATTGATGATAATCACCATAAAATTTTTCCATCTCCTTTATAAGTGCTTGAGAATCAACACTATATTCACAACTTCCTACAAAATTTCCATCATAAAACAATGGATACTCAAAACGATATGATTCTTGGAAAATACCAGTTTCAAAACCTCTTTTATACCTAAATTCAGTACTAATCAACCCTATAGAATATCTTTTTTTTATAATATCATCATCATAATCTAATGGCTTATGAAACCTAAGCAATGATTTTCCATACTTGTCAATAAGATGAAAACCATTTAAAGAATTTAATTTTTGATAATGAAAAAAGTTCATAAACTCTTTAAGTAACTTTTGGCGAAGTCTATCTCTTTCTTTAGTAGAAGCACCATTAGCTAAATACAATAACTTAGCAAGTCTATCTGACTGTATCAGATAAGCATTATCATAAATCATCTCATAACTATTTACCGTGCTATTAAAAGAATTTTTTGCCAGTTCAATCGCTTTACTATAGTACTCCCCTTTATTTTTAGTATAAATACTATAAAAGTAAGCTCCAGCTAGAAACTCATAAATCAAAAATACCAAAAAATAATAACGCATACTAAACCTTTGCTCCCACCATCTTATATAACTTTACATAGATTTACTTTATTTTAACATTAAAATGTCTATTATTTCCATATGAAAACATTATTTTTAATATTTGTCGTTTTTCTTACACAGCTTATAGCTTCACAGGTACTGACTTTTGGTGTCATTTCAACTGTAAACCCAGATATAATGAAACACAAACTAAAACCTTTAATGAAAGAGATTGAAAAAGTAACAGGTAAAAAAGTAAAATTTCAAACAGGCTATGACTATACAGATACCATAAACAAATTTGCAGACGGAACTTTTGATATTGGCTATATTGGACCTGTACCATATATAAAAACTCAAGACATAAACCCACATGCCCTAGAGATACTTGCAGGGATTAAGAATTCAAAAAAAAGTCCATTTAGAAGTGTTATCATCTCAAAAAAAGGTTCAAAGTTTAAAAAACTTAAAGATTTAAAAAACACCTCTTTTGCTTTTGGCTCACCAAAATCAACACTATCATACTATATACCAAAACATATACTCGTAACTTCAGGCACTATGAAAGATATAAAAAACTACCATTTTCTAGGAAGACATGATAAAGTAGCACAATATGTTATCATGGGTAAATTTGCAGCTGGGGCTATCAAGCAGTCCATCGCGAACAAATACTCCAAATATCTGCAGATCATCATAACAAGCAATGCTATGCCAGGATTTATGATAGTTGCTAACAAAAAGTTAGACAAAAACCTAAAAGTAAAGATAAAAAAACTCTTACTAAATCTAAAAAACAAAGATGCTCTTAAAACAATAAAAAAAACCGCGATAGGTTTTGAGCAGAGAAAAGACTCAGACTATGATAAACTAAGAGTTATCATAGAAGAGGTAGAGAAAAACTAAATTACTCCTCATGCTTTACATTTAAAGCTATCTGATTTCTTCCGTTTTCTTTACAAAAGTAAAGCCCATCATCTGCTATGGTTATCATATCCTCTAAAGTTTTCTCAAGACCATAACATATTCCAATAGAAATTGTAAACCTTATTTCAAATTTATCAATTTTTATGACATTATCTTCAAAAGCTTTGCGTATCTTCTCAAAAAGTTCAACAGAGTTTCTCTCAGATATATCTTCAAGTAACATACAAAACTCCTCACCACCAAATCTTGCCATAAGATCTGAATTTCTTAAGTTGTTTTGTAAAATTCTACATGTTTCCTGCAAAGCTATATCACCAATATCATGACCATAGGTATCATTAATATTTTTAAACTTATCTATATCTAGCATAGCAACACAAACATTTTCTTTTGCCCTTTTTGACTTATTGAAGATGGATATACCACTGTCAAAAAAATATCTTCTGTTAAAAGCACCTGTCAAGAAATCTTTATTTGCCATATCTTTTATTTTCTCAAAAAGCTCAAGTATCTCAAGATTTGCATTTACCCTTGTAGAAACTTCTATCTTTGTAAAAGGTTTGTTTAAAAAATCATTTGCACCAAGTTTTAAAAACTTTGTAGGTATCTCTGGAGAGTCATTTATACTCAAAACTATGATACTGAGTTCATCTTTTTCGTACATATCTCTAAGATGTACAGTAAGCTCCATACCATCCATAACAGGCATATTATAATCAGTAATCACAAGAGAAAATTTATCTTTATTTTCATTAATTATATCTAATGCTTCTTGACCATCTCTAGCAGTTGTAACCTTTAGTTTCAAATCTTCTAGCATACTCACAGCATTTGCAAGTTGAAGAGGTGAATCATCTACAACCAAAACATCTGTTTCTGAATTTCTTATAAGTCTTACTATATTGTTTACAACAATATCGTACCCCTTAATATCATCTTTTTTCACATAATCAAAAAAATTCTTTTTCTCTAAAAACCTTTGTGTTTTTTCATCATTTAAAGAGGTAAGAACTATGGTAGGAATATCTTTTTTAAGTGTAAAGTTTGCAACCGCACCATCATTCACATCTGGCAGATTTAAATCAACTATAGCCACAGATATATCAATATTTTTATCTAAAATATATTTGATAGACTCTTTATATGTACGAGCCTTTAATATCTTAATATTTTTCAGACTTTTATTTAACTTTTTTTCAAGTGTACTTAAAACTATCTCACTGTCATCTACGATTAAAACATTTTTCAATTAAACTACACCTTTTAAATTTTTTTATGCTACTATTGCGTATATTGTATCGAAAAAAATATAAATAGTAGGAAGGGTATGAGCGTAAAAGATGAAAACATGGTATATCTTTTTCATGCTGAAAGTGTTGACCTTCTTGAAGGCATGGAAGAGTCCTTACTTTTTGTACAAGAAAATGGCTTTGAAAAAGAGCATATAAATTCTATCTTCCGTGCTGTTCACACCATAAAGGGTGGAGCTGCCGTATTTCACTTTAAAAAGCTTGTTGAATTTAGCCATACAACAGAATCTCTATTGGGAAACCTAAGAGAAAATAAACTGGATATTGATGATGAGCTTATAACACTTCTTTTAGATACGAAAGATCATCTAAATGATATGATTGAAGAGATTATACAAAACGACTGCAAAGAGATTTATGATGATATTACATCCAAAAAAACAGCACAACTTCAAATAAAACTCTCAAACTACCTTAAAAAACCAAAGCAAGAGCAAAAAAAACCAAGCATTGTAGAAGATGAAATCACCTTACAACCAAAGCAAAAAAATACACTTCAACACAAAAAATCAGCAACAACTCTAAAAGTTGAATCACAAAAAATTGACAATATAATAAATCTACTCGGGGAGATGGTAATAACAACAGCAAGTGTACAAGAACACGCTTCAAGAGTGCAAGATAAAGGTCTTAAAGATAGTGTGGACTCACTTTATAAAATACTAGAAGAGCTAAGAGAAGCATCTATGAAAACAAGAATGGTTCCCATCGGTGAGACATTTAACAGATATAAAAGAGTTGTACGAGACCTCTCCATAGAGTTAGATAAAGATATAGAACTAAAAATCATAGGTGGTGATACAGAACTTGATAAAACCATCATAGAAAAAATATCTGATCCAATTATGCACCTTGTTAGAAACTCACTTGACCATGGGATAGAAACAAAAGAGGAAAGAAAAAAATACAACAAACCAAGTATAGCAACTATCACCCTCAGTGCAACACATGAAACTGGAAATATTATCATAAAAGTAAAAGATGATGGGCGAGGTTTAAATAAAGAAAAAATCATACAAAAAGCGATAGAAAAAGGTCTTATAAAAGAAAATGATAATCTAAGCGAAAGTGAAACTTATCAACTTATTTTACAACCAGGCTTCTCCACAGCAAAAACCATTTCAGATATATCTGGTCGTGGTGTTGGTATGGATGTTGTAAAAAGAAACATAGAAGATTTAAAAGGAAGCATAGAGATAAACAGTGCTTTTACAAAGGGAACAACCATAACCATAAGACTACCATTAACTCTTGCAATTATAGAGGGATTTATGGTGAAGATTGCCGAGCAACCATACATCATCCCATCAGAGATGATACTTGAGTGTATAGAACTCACAGATGAATACAAAGAAAACATAGCAGAAAACAACTTCATAAAACTGAGAAGCCATGTTTTACCTATCTTAGATTTAAGGGAGTTTTTTAACTATAATATCACAAAAGGGAGTAGAGAGAACATAGTGATTGTCCATTTTGGAATATCAAAAGTTGGACTTATTGTAGATGAACTTCTAGGGGAGTTTCAAACAGTAATAAAACCTATGAACAAGATTTTCAAAAATCTATATGGCATAGGTGGTGCTACAATTTTGGGTAATGGTAGAGTTTCCCCAATCTTAGATATACCTGTGTTACTAAAATACGCAAACGAAAAATATAAGTAAGGAAGAATGAAATGTTTAGACTAATAATGAGTAAATTAATTTATAAAATCACAGCTACGATTTTTATACTGATGACTGTCAGCAGTTTAACTATCATCTACATAAACAGTATAAATGTACAAGATGACTTTATAGATACAACGAAAAAAAATATAGAGATGATGAACAGTTCCTTGTTTATAGCTCTTAAAACAGCGATGAGTACAGGTGATAAACATATAATAGCCACCATCGAACAAGATACTGAAAACATAGATGGTGTATCTAACTTAAATGTCTCAAAAAGTGTAGCTTTACAACAACTTTTTTCAGTTCAAAACAAAGTTAAAAATGACAAAACCATCTTAAAAGCTTACAAAACCAAAGAACCTATCATAGAGGAGGTTCATAATGGTGAACATGCTCTTAGAATGGTAAAACCTATGATAGCTACAAAAGAGTGTATCAGTTGTCATACCAACCAAAATATAGGTGATGTTATTGGTGTTATCGATTTGACATACTCATTAGATACTACTGATGAAAAACTTTTCAACCTCTCAAAAAACAACTTTATCCTTGCTACACTTCTTGGTTGGCTTACTATCGCAATAATGTTTTTTGTTGTCAAGAAAATAACAAACCCTATAGATGAACTTAAAAAAGGATTTGACAATCTTTTACACAGTAAAGATGCAAGAAAACAAGAGATACAGGTATCTTCAACCGATGAACTTGGTGAAATCTCAAAAATTTATAATAGATACATGAAAGCACTAAATGAGGGTCTTGAAAAAGATGAAAAATTCATTGTAGAAGTTCAACAGTTTTTACAAGACCTCCAAGACGGACATTTTGACTCAACTCTAAACTCTCAGCCAGACAATGAGTTGTTAAAAGAGTTAATGATACTTCTAAACAAACTCTCACAAAGCATTAATCAGACGATTTCAGATATTAACTTAGCTATGAATAAGGTTGCACATGGTGATCTTAGGGTAAAAATTCATGGTGATTACAATGGTGAATACTTAACACTTAAAAACTCTATAAACAAAGCTGTTTCAAAACTTGAAAAAGTTATATCAAATGCTGCCAAAGTTTCAACAGAAGTTACAGAAGGGATAAACATAGTAAGTTCAACTGCAAAAAGTATCTCTTTGGCTTCACAAAAACAGGCAACTTCGCTAGAGGGAACATCCGTTGCAGTTGAGGAAATAGCAGGAAATATCAACCTTAGCACAAATAATGCAAAACATACTACAGAGATAGCACAAAAAGCATCTTCTATAGCAGTTGAAGGTTCAAAAGCTGTTCATAATACAGCAGACTTGATGGATAGCGTTGCACAAAAAATAGAAGAGATTGAAGATATCGCATACCAAACAAATCTTTTAGCACTAAATGCAGCCATTGAAGCGGCTCGTGCGGGTGAACATGGTCGTGGTTTTGCCGTTGTTGCAGTAGAAGTTAGAAAACTTGCAGAAATATCTCAAACAGTAGCAAGTGAGATTGGTGAAATCTCAAAAACAAGTGTTGCTGAGAGTAGAAAAGCTGGTAATCTCATCAACGAAATCGTGCCAGGTACTCAAACAACAACATCTTTGGTTGAAGAGATTAGTTTGGCTTCAGAAGAACAGGATATTGGGATTAAACAGATTCATGATGCTATGATTGAACTTGATGCAGTTACACAAGACAATGCAAAATCATCTCAACAACTGGCTCACAGTAGTATTGTAATGCTCCAAGAAGCTCAAAAACTATCTAAAATGATAAGCTATTTCAAAGTAAATGATGGTATCTACTACTTAGAAACTGAGAATGAAGATGAAATAGATTTTGACAAGGAAGAGACAACTCTGCAAGAGCCATCAAAAAAAGTATCAAATTCGCAAGAAGATGATTGGGAAGATTTTTAGGCATGGTAGATGAATAAAGTCCAATACTTAACACTATATATCGGGAAAGAGGTTTTTGCTATTGAAGTGCTTAGGATAAAAGAGATTATACCAAATGATTATATTACCTTCGTCCCGCTTATGCAACCCTATATAAAAGGTATTATGAATGTAAGGGGAGATGTAGTTCCAATTTTAGACCTTAGCAAAAGAGTGGAGTTAGACATAGACATAAGTGAAGATAGACAATCTATCATAATCGTACCTGTAACTTATGATGATGTTAAAACAGATATAGGAATAATTGTAAGTATGGTAAACAAAGTATTTGAACACAATATAGATGAGCTTGAATTATCCCCCACTTTTGGTTCAAAAATAAAAAAAGAGTTTATAAAACAGATAGCAAAAATTGATGATGAGTTTATACCCATACTTGATTTGGATAAGATACTAGATATTAAAGATCTTTCAAAAACTATGCAAGATATTGGTGATAATGATGAAGTATGAAAAAAATAAATATGAGATATATTATGAAGAGTTAATCAACCTTATCTCTGGAGATATGAATATATCAAGCCAGTATGTTATATTTAAAACATCTCAAAATGAATACTACGGTATCAATGTAGCCAAAGTTGAAGAACTTATACAAAACAAGAACATAGATATGATAAAAAGTACAGATAGTGACACACTTACACTTGGTGTTGCCAAAATAAGGGAGCATATGTCTGTTTTACTTAGGTTTGATGACTGGATAGGCTCCCCCATAAAAGATGATGAAAAACTTCCACTTATCTTACTTTGCAAATATTCAGACTCAAGACTTGGTCTTTTGGTAAAAGATGTTATAGGTATTCAACGCATAGAACTTGATGCTCTTTTTAATGGTACGCAGAGGGATAAAAAAATAGCTTATGCAGTTGAGATTTTAGTAAACGGTCAAAAAAAGATGTGTAATATCTTTGACTTTGACCAAATCACAATGGATATTTACCCAAATATTTTGCAGATGAACAAAAACCTTGTTGAAGATATGCAAATACAAACAAAACGCTTAACTGAAAAATATGTACTTATAGCTGAAGATTCGATGCTTATACAAAAACAGATAAAGGCACTGCTTCTAAAAATGAATCTTAACTTCAGACTATTTGATAACGGTATGACACTCTACAAATACCTAGAAATATCAAAGGTTGATGAGATAAGCTTAATCGTTACAGATATAGAGATGCCTGTTATGGATGGTATAGAGTTAATCAAAAAGATAAAACAAAATGCAAAATATGACAAGATACCACTTATCGCTCATACAAACATGTCAAACAGTGCCATAGAAACAAACATCAAAAACCTAGGCACACTTGAGATAGTTGATAAACTTGACCTATCAAATCTAAAAGAAGTTATAGAGAAATATTGCAGATGAAAATACTACTTTCAGACAAAGAATTTTTAGAACTAAAAAATATAATCTACAAATACTCAGGAATAAAGGTTAAGGAGAAACAAAAAGAGAATCTTGAATACAAATTATCTTCAAGACTTTATCAACACAATCTAACATCATTTAGAGAATATCACAAACTTTTACTTGTTGATAAAGCAGAGATACAAGCTATGATAAATGCTGTTACAACAAATGAAACTTATTTTTTCAGAGAGAAAAAGCATTTTGATTTTTTGGAAAAAGAGATACTTCCAAAAGTAAAATATGAGATTTTCAGATGCTGGAGTGCTGCTGGTTCAAACGGAGCAGAAGCATATAGTATAGCTATGCTTATAAAATCAAAATTAAATGCTTACAAAAATTTCGAGATACTGTGCAGTGACATAAATGACAATGTTTTAGAATTTGCCAAAAATGGAATATACCCTCTAAAATTTGCTAAAAAAATTCCTATACCCTTTTTAAAGGCATATTGTAAAAAAGGAAAAAATAATCACCTTGGCTCTTTTAAAATAAGCCCAAAACTCCAACAATACATAAAGTTTAAACACATAAATCTTATGAAACCAATCCCAAAAGAGATAGGTGAATTTGACTTGATATTTTTAAGAAATATGATTATATATTTTGAAGACAAAGACAAAAAAACAATTGTTGAAAATGTTATAAAGCAACTAAAAGATGGTGGTTATCTTTTTATGGGGCATAGCGAATCACTTCAACAGATAACAAACAAAGTGGTTCAAATAAGCCCAAGTATCTACCAAAAAGTATCTAAAAAAGAAGCTAAAAGCTATACTCCTAAAAAATACCTTGCAAAAACAAGCCAAAAAATTATTGCTATTGGAAGTTCTATGGGTGGATTAAGTGTCATAAAAGATATGATACCACAGTTAAACAAAAATATTCCACCCATATTGATAGTTCAGCATCTAAGCAGAGATACGCTACGCACCATGCTATCAACATTTTCAGACAACATAAACATCAACATTAAAATAGCTAAAGATGATGAGATAGTAGAACAAGGAACCATATACTTTGCACCATACAACAAACATCTAAAGATTAAAAACATCTCTAAAGGGATATATAAAACCATACTCAGCAATGAAGAAAAAGTTTCCAATCATAAACCAAGTATAGATATACTTTTCAACTCCTTTGCAAATGAAGCAAAAGCCCACTCTTTTGCATTTATCCTCTCAGGTATGGGACATGATGGAGTTGATGGAATTATAAATATAAAAAAAGCAAACGGAAAAACATATGCTCAAGATGAAAAAACAAGTGATGTATTTGGCATGAGTAAAGTTGCTATAAACAACGGAGTGATAGACCATATCATCTCAGCTAACAAATTAGCTGAGTGTATTAATAATATTTAAACTCGACAGCAGAGGCAGAGTTTTATTTTTAAAGCTCTAAAAGTTTTTGCCATGCTTTTTCTATTTTAGCAACAATTTTTTTAGTGATACCTTTTACTTCGGCAAGGATTGATGGATTTTGATGAAGTACACCTACAACTTCATCAGCACTTCCAAAATGTTCAACTATATTTTTAACTTTTTTCTTACCAATTCCATCTACTGATGTCAAGAACTCTTTAAGCTCGGATTTAGTAATCTTTACCTCTTTCATAGCTGATTCAGAACTCTCATCACTAGTTGGATGTGGAACATCTTTAGCTTTTGGTGATTTTGATTTCAAACTTTTTGTGGATTTTAATGCTAATTTATCTTGGTAGTTATAAACTTCACTTGGCCACTCTTCTGCATATCTTCTTTTTACAGCAGACATTTTGTATTTTTCATCAAGCTTGTGAAGATATACTTTTTTACCACCATAATTTTTCTTTTTCTTACCAAAATAAGCACCATCATAACTAGCACTATAATTTCCAAAGGTGATATGTCTCATAGTCCTAAGTAAAGAAGCATCTATCTTACCAAGCTCTTCCCAGTTAAACATTGGGACATTTGGCTTTTTAAATCTTCCCTCACTTAGTAACCACATGATATACTGACCAATCCAGTCTCTTATATATGGAAATGCTGCAAATGCAGTAGCACACTCTAGTATGCGAACTTTACCATCTTTGCCATAAGCAACATCACATGCCCAGTACTCAGCTTTTGCAGCTTTAGATACTTTTACAGCTAAATCAAGAACAGATTTTGGAACATCCATATAATCCATACTTCCACCTTGAGAAGTGTTTGTGAGCCATTCACCCTCTGGTGCGCGTCTCCAAAATGCACATACAGGTTTGTGACCAATGAGCATTACACGAATATCTGCTTCCATAGGAACAAAATCTTGAAAATACATAGGATGATATTTTCTCTCAGCAAAAAGCTCTTTTGCCTCTTTGTAATTATCTACTTTATGAACAAAATAACCACCATAATTTGATGGACCATAAGATTTTTTTACAATCTTTGGATATTTTGTTTTTTTCAAAAATTTATAGGCATTATCATGATTATAATATATATATGTTTTTGGTATTGGCAAACCATATTTCCAAGCAAATCTAGTCACATTTTCTTTTGATTTGTTAGAAAACTGTGTATCCATAGATGGGATAAACCTAACATGTGGAAGCTCTCTTGCTATCTCACGAAAAGTTTCATAAGCAGTAGCAGGGATATTACCAATGAGAACATCAATTTTTTTACGCTTAACCTCTTTAATAAACCTATCTTTATCATTTTTCCAATGATATGTTACAGTTTCTATCTTATTTGGCCAACCTTTAAAGTTTGAATGGTCAAAAAATCTAAGTACATAATCAAGGTATAAAAAACCTAACTTTGGTAATTGTTTATTGCTCAGTCCCATAATCACTTCTCCACTATTTTTATTTAAACCTAATTATAATAAAAATCACTTAAAATTAAGCATATTCTTTAAGGAGAGGTACTTATAAGAAGTCTAATACTAAATAAAGCACCAAAATATTTTTTACCATCTATACTAAACTCTCTATTTTTAGCTTCAATTTCACCATGAAAATGTTGTGCTATAATCTTTTTGCTCATAAAAAGACCCACACCTGTACCTTGCGACTTATATTTTGTTGTAAAATACGGATCAAAAATTCTTGATTTTATATTTTCATCAATACCACCAGCATTATCATATATATCTACAATGACATAACCATTTTCAACTCTCATTTTTACCAATACAAGTTTATCAGATACATTTTTTTCCAATAAAACATCTTTAGCATTATTCAAAATATTTAAGATAACTTGTGACAACTTACTACTACTACCATTTATTAAAATTTTTGAATCAATATTTTGTAAAATTATATTTATATTATTACTCTTATAAGATGCTTCTGTTAATACTATCGACTTGCTAATAACATCAGCTATTTCAAAAACATCACTACTTTTATCTTCTCTAAAAAAATCTTTAAAGTCATCAATAGTTTTAGAAAGGTATTGAGTATGGTCTTTAATCCTGTCAAAAACTTCAATTAACTCCTCGTCACTTATTAAATGATTTTCATACCTAAGTTTAGTCCCGCTCGAAATAGCACTTATAGAGCTAAGAGGTTGTCTCCATTGGTGTGCTATATTGCCTATCATCTCTCCCATAGCTGCAAATCTTGATTGTTGAAGAATAAGTTCATCTTTTTCTTTTTCTGCTGTAATATTTTGTATATTTGCAACAACTATTTTTTTATTATTATTAACTTTTGCACCAAAAGAAATTCTTATTGGAAATGTTGTTTTATCTTTTCGTTGTCCTGTTAATTCATGTACTTCATTTGGTTTTTTCAACTCACCCGTTTTAATAAACTCCATCAAGCCTATATTATGCTGTTTTAAATATTTTTTTGGAATCAATCTATCATCTATAAGCTTTGTATTCAACATCTCTTCTTCACTAAATCCAAACATTTTTTCTGCACTTTTATTAAATGTATGTATATTTAATTTTTCATCAACAGCTATAATTGCATTTGTATTAATCTGAGTTATCATATCTGCAAAATCTTTTTCACTTTTTAATTCTTGTGTTTTCTTTTTAACACTCTTATCTGCTGGTCTAAAAATAAACAATGCTTCTAAAAGAAGTGTTGTAAGAGTTAAAATTAAAAGCAAAAACTCATTCCTCTTCAACTTTTTAATTTTCAATTCACTCTCATGTTGATAAACAGAAACTGCAGAGTCGAGATCTTTTAATAGTTTCTGAGAATGCTTTAAAATATATCCTAAACTTCTACCATCTCTATGTATTAAAAAACTTTTAGCACTTTTTATATATGCTTTTACTTTTTTATCAAGAAAAATCGGCTCTTGAAAATAGATCTTTTTTA
>Ga0256842_1002168_pt1 | contig 14506 bp, 14 predicted proteins | sample 4559240metaG_FD_185973 | JGI IMG/M metagenome (GOLD analysis project Ga0256842, IMG submission 185973) | Hydrothermal vent microbial communities from Guaymas Basin, Mexico - 4559-240 | ecosystem: Environmental > Aquatic > Marine > Hydrothermal vents | place: Mexico: Guaymas Basin | collected...
TAGATTCCAAGGAAACTTATGGATAACTAGCTAACCTCTACTTACGCTTAATGATCTCGTGAAGGATCTTAGTTAGGTTGAATTCACCGGCAACCGCAGGCTTCATTAACCCTAGTTCCACTAGAACCTCAGGATGTACCTCCCCCACTCGTCCGACCTCTACATCGTTGAGGAGAATCTTTGCTGCGCGTCCACGGATGTATGGTTTACCTTCGTATGGTTCGAACCTGTACTTTAGCCCCAGTGTTAGTGCTATGGACTTAGCTGTTACCAGTCCGTCAGTGAGCGTGTACTTATCGCCCATGAGTAGGAACGCCATACCACGCACGCTTTCAGCATTATGTTGCTTAGGGGTGACATAGTCCCCTACCTCGAAGACCTCAACTTCACCCATTTTCTCCGAGTTTACCTTACCGGCAATCAGTATTGAGGCAAGCATGCAGTTTCTGAGGGCAGAGTAGGTTTTCATTTTCGGGTTAGCAACGGTGATGAAGGATTCGTCGGTGACTAACCTCAGGATGTCAGGGTCTATTAACATGAAGTTCACGACCTCATTGAATCCTAAGCCAACCATTATGTCTCTAATAGTCCTTGTTAGGTGCTCTATGCTCGACCTACCGCTAAAGTGTGTTGGAGGCGGTGTTTCCGTGGGAAGCCCATTATATCCGTATGAGATGGCAAGATCCTCGATTATGTCCACGACACCATGTACGTCAACTCTGTATGGTGGTACCCAGACCTTAACACCATCTGAGGTGATGGAGGTAACTGCGTATCCCATGCGCTTCAGCAGTACTGGTATGTCCTCGGTGCTTACCCGTAGACCGAGGAGGGACTCTATATCCTCGACGTGAACGCTGAATGACTTCCCTTCTAGATAAGGGGTTATTGGGTAGGGGTTGTCTGGGGCTCCGCCGATCACCCTCGCCCCCATTATGAGGGCCTTGCCGTAGCCTCTCTCAAGGACTGCGTAAGTCACAACGCTTAGTACGCGCATCATTAGATGAGGTTCTGTACCGGTCACGTCTATGATTATGTTCTTAGTTTCTGGGGTGACCTTATTCCACTCTGCGTTTAGGATCGGAGGGAATGATAACACTTGGCCCTCGGAGTCTGTGAGGAGGGGGTATTCTCCTTCTTTAACTAGGTGGGCGTACTTCACGCCTTTCTCGGTTTTCTCGAGGATTTCCTTGAGGTCCATTTCCTCAGAGTAGCCTAGCGGGACATAGCGGGCATTGTTAACTGACGTGTAGATTATTGGGAGCTTCACCTTGTCCAGGTCGTAGAGACCTATGGATACTAACGCCCTGTCACGGCAGTATGTGGCGTGTAATTTCTCCTGAAGCTGAAATAGTTGCTTTATGGCTTCATTGTCTAATTCGACACCCTTAACTATGGATACGTATGCGTAGGGCCTGTATCTTGGAGGATTAACTATTCTAAGCTCAGCCATATCGCCACCCACAGTGAAAGTGCTGGGGGGTTCCTCAACCTCTAGCAGGTACCGTAACGCCCTTCCAAGTCCTTCAGCTGAGAAGAGGTCTGGCCTGTCGTGGCTTGCTTCAAAGACTATGCTGTCACCGCTGATCTCCTCTACCTCGCCTTTCATTAGTTCCAGCGCCTTCAGCAGGTCTTCACTACTGATGCTTCTTCTAGCAAGTCTCTGAAGGTCTGTGAGTGAGACCTCGACTATCGGCATTAACGCATCACCTCCCTCGGAAGCGGCGTCGATCTAATTATGTCAACGTCGTTTGTGTAGAGGTCGCGGATGTCATTTATGTTTAGTACCATCATCGCTATTCTGTCGATGCCTATACCCCATGCCGCGACGTTATGGTCTTTCAGTCCGACAGCATAGAGTACCTCTGGCCTGAACATGCCTCCGGGGAACACCTCTATCCACCCAAGCTTAGGGTGTTTTATGTAACCCTCAACGCTGGGTTCCGTGAACGGGAAGTAAGCGGGCCTGAACCTCACTTCCCCTAACCCTAACCTCTTAGCGAACTCCTTGAAGAACCCCAGTAAGTGCTTAAACGTTACGTGCTTCCCAACAATTATGCCTTCGAGCTGATGGAACTCCATTAGGTGGGTTGGGTCGGGCGTGTCCGGCCTGAAGACCCGGTCTAGTGAGTATACCCTATACTCTCCTTCCTTCCTAGAATATATGGTCCTCATAGACACGGGAGTTGTATGGGTTCTCAGAACAAGCTTCAAGGCCTCCCTAGGATCCCACCCGTACTTCCACACTCTCTCATGAACCTCCCGCGTCCTCTCCAACACATCAGAGGGTGCAACACCTACGATCTCCCCAGCGACGAAGTAAACGTCACTCTCCCTCCTAGCCGGGTGGTATTGTGGGACGAAGAGGACGTCGAAGTTCCAGAGGGCCGTTTCTACGTGAGGTCCCTTGGCTTCAACGAACCCCATAGACTCAACAACCTCCCTAACGAGGTTAAGGAACTCGACGTACGGGTGCTTCCTACTGGGGTACTTCACGGGAACCTCGATGCTGAGGTCGAACTCCTTAAGTATCGCTTCCTTCCACTTACCGCTTACAATGACCTCTGACGTAATCCTAGTTATCAGAGGAGCCTTCCCTACCCTCCCTGCTTCCAGCAACTTCGGGAGATCATCCGTAGCCTCAACCTCTACGACCCTGCTTTCGGTAACTTCAACCATACCACGGCGCTTGAGTTCAGTAACCCACCCAGGTAACTCGCGCACCTGAATACATTCCACAACTTTCCTAAGCAACTCCTTTGTTCTTCTTACGTCATCCAGTAACTCCTTAAGACCTTCACCAGCGTAGATCACCCTATCCGAAACAATTTTAACCACACCGTATTTCCTAAGCCTACCGAATGCCGCTGCAAACTCTTTCCTGCTTAAACCACAGACCTCAGCTAACTCCTTAACTGACGGGAACTCTCTCCGTGCTTCAACTGTCTTAAGCAACCTCTCCTCAGGCAACCCCTCTTTTAGGTATCTCCTGCCGTCCGATGTAAGACAGACATGCCAAACCCTGACTCGATGAACCTTAACTAGGCCCCTAGACTCCAGCTCGGCTAAATCCCTCATGATATCGCTCTGCTTCCTACCAATAGCTTCCGCAAGTCTCGAAGCTTCAGTCCTCCCCCCTAGACTAGCTAACACTTTAACCAAGTGATACTGCCGCTCAGGGAGGAGTACCTTTTCCTCTTCCATAATCTCCACTACCTCGCCACCTACCTGTCATGAAGAAAAATAAAACGATTAGTTCTCCGTAAATACCTTAATAAGAGCTGTTAGGAACCACTCAACGGTGTCAGTAACGTTCGTGCAGGCTAAACCAAGCAACACAGAGGACCTACGTAAGTTAACCTTCGTCTGGCTACCAGCCGCGATAGCTGAATTCGGCGGGTGCAGAGGACGGAAGGGCAGGTACCTTATTGATTGCTACGTTGCCCCTAAACTGAACTCTAGCGTCGCCAGATTCCTCCTCATCAGGAAGCTACCTAAAAGTACGCAAGTTGTGGGAGAGCTCCCATTCAGCGCAAGGATAATTGACCGTGTTGAACAGGGTATGTCGGGCTTACTTTCAGACGCATCGAAGGTATGGAGCGCCCTCTCTAATCCATCAACAGCGCTCGAGTTGCTGAAGAAGGATATTCCCGAGGAGTATGTAGAGCCTCATCAGCAGAGAAACATCCTTCGTTTTCCTTTCATGGACCCCAGCGTTAAGGTACGGGAACGCATTCTCCACGTGAACCTAGGGATACTTAAGGATATATTGAAAGGATTATGTCTAGACAAACCAGTCCCACCAACTGCGTGGCAACCTGTGCATGTCCTCGTAGGTTTGAACGTCAGGGATAATCAAGCATACCTATTCTTGGGTAAATCGAAGGTTGTCTCTAGGGCACTCAGTGTTTTCATATTCAAGACAAACTTACGTAACGAACTCTTGAGCCTAGCAAACATCCCGAAGTAACGAAAACTAGCAATACTTTAAATTCCGCAGAGACACTTAGGTTGAAGGGGGTTTGGAAGGGTAGGATGAGTAGGTGGCCTAGTAAAGATGAGGACCTACATAAAAGATTACACCTGAAACATGAACCCGTAAAATACGAACCCATAACTGTCACTGACGCCCTACATGCGCTAAATCTCTACTTGAAAACGATAATTGAGTTAGGCACGTATTCTTACCTTTCGGGAGAAGGAACCGTAGCTAGGCACATTATTGAACTTGAGAGCACCATCGACAACACCGCCTACCAGTTGCTCATCCATGCCTCACTAACTGTGGGGCACAACATAAGTAAGGCTATGGGTTCACTCCCACTCTATATCTACGTCTTGGGGGTAGACAAGATAACAGATGCCTTCAAGGATCTGGCGTTCCTAACGTTAATGGGTTACAGACCAAGCAATGAGCTTTACCGGTACTACGTTTTCTTAAGTGACGTGATCAGGGCTAAGGTGCCTGGAAGTAAGTTAGCGGGCAAGACGATGAGCTGGATTCAGGAGGAATACGCTGTTGAGCCAATAGCCATATTAAGGGAGTCGGCGTGGATCCTGATCCCTGATGAAGATGAAGTCGTGCGTCCTGGTGACGTGGTTTACTTCTCAGGTGTGAAGGAGAACGTGAATGACCTGCTGAAAACCATAGGGATGGAGGAGATAACAGGTATGGAGCCGCCGCCCGGGATAGAGGCTATTATGGGTCACATAGACTCCATGGTTGACATAGTGAACCTGCTCAATGACCTAGCCCACTACCAACTCAAAGCACAGGATCCTGAAATGATCGAGGAGGTCATGGAGATAGAGATGTTTTTCGATAAGCTAAGGCTGAAGGTCTCGGAAATGATCATGGACTCCAATAACCTCGACTCCAAGGACAAGTTCTCACTACTTACGCTAGTGACTAGACTTGAGGACGTCACAGACGCGTTCGCATACGCGTTAACGCTCCCAGCGAAGGACGAGTACAAGGAAGTGCTCTCACGTATGGTTGAGGGATCAGGTGAAAAGGTTCGGCTATTCTACGTCGCATCAAGGCTAAACATAGCTAAGCTAGCCGACGAGCTTGAGGAACTAGGGGCAACTGTCTTGGCCGTTAAGAAGCAGGGTGACTGGATAGCTGTCACCCCATATAACATCAGCAAGCTCGTCGCTGAACCGGGAGACGCGCTCCTAATAATGTACCCAATAGTGCTGGAAGAGGATCTAATAGACTTCATGAAGAGGTACAGTACTGAGTCAGAGGAGGTCGGTGTCGAAGAAAAGGAGGAAGAGGAGTAAAATTACCTAGGTAGCAATACCTTAGCAGCTGCGCCCAGGAAAGTCACCAACTCCACGAACCTAAGCACATCAACGGCGTCCTTAGCCTTGAACTTAATAGTGAACGCGTCGACGCGTTCAGTACCTGGAATAAGACTCACAAGCTCAGACACGATCTCTCTCTTAACCTCAACCAGTACTTCCGCACCGTTAGTGAGTTTAAGCGGGCGTGCCTTGCCAGATCTTAGGACATTCCACGCCTCCCTCACACCATCCCTAAGCTTCCGCACTATCTCATGTAGCGGCGGGTTAAGGGAGGCTGACCACGCTACACCCTTCTTCAGCGGAATGAACACCGCCCACGGCGTATGCTTCTTCACGTGCTCCCTCAACGCCTCATCACCAGCAACCATCGCTACGGGCACATCGTACTCACCCGCATATAAGGCATTAAGATAATACTCGCTTGCCAGCTCCCCATTTACGTAGACCCTCTGAATAGTGGATGAACTCATCGTGTGGCTAAGATACGCCTCGCTAGAACCTGCTGGGGCGTGGTAACCAATGAAGAATGCGGCATCATATTTCTCCTTCTCTAAACCGTGCATCATCGAGAACGGCCTCGGGAATCCTTGAAGAAGCCAGGCACTAGTTTTGAGTTCTGTATAGATAATGTTAGTCATGTATCCGTGACTATCGGCTATAATCACGTGTTCGAAGCCGCACTTATAGAGTTCCTCAGCAACCGAGTCTACAATCAGCGTGACTAACTTTCTAGCATCCTCATAGAGGGGTTGACCAGGGATTAATTGCAGTAAGCCAGCTATGCCTGGAATACCCTCTAAGTCAACCGAGACGTAGGCCCTTAACCCATTACTCAAGGCTAACTCCTCCGAGAATATGCTGTGGCTAGGGGAAATAATCACTGCGTCAAGGCGCCACTATGACTTCCTGATCTCATATATGAGATGTTTTACTTCAGGTAGGATTAACTCATTAAGCGCCATGTTAACAGCATCTTTGGAGCCCGGTGTGACGAATACTAAAGCGGAGCCAGTAGCGCAGGCAAAGGCGCGCGTAGCCATTGCCGCTGTGCCGTACCTCGTGAATGTTAAGTACCTGAAGAGCTCACCGAATCCAGGTAAGTCCTTAACGCATAACTCCTTCACCACGTCCACCGACAGGTCTTTCCGACTTATTCCTGTCCCTCCAGTGACTATTACTACGTCGCATTCCTTTGTTGCCATTGTGACAGCCTTCCTTATCTCTTCATGTTTATTCGGGACAATGACGGCATTGATAAGTATGTGTCCGGCCTCGGTTACTAGTGAAGCGATAAGCGGTGTCACCTCATCTCGCCGCCTTCCTTCATAAACAGCGTCGCTAGTCACGACAGCACAGAAGCGAACTACTAAGCTCTCCGCAGCTTTCCTGTGCTCCTCAACAGGACTCAAGCTCATCTACCCCTGCCACTTTCGTATGCCTCGACAATATCGTATCCCATTAACTCCTTAAACTTTCGGCGCCCCTCTGGAGTCATCTTAGTTGGGTCCCAGGGAGGGTCGAACACTACATCCACATTCACATCCTTAACACCCTCGATGTTTTGGGCTGCCAGGTAGACTCTGTAGGCTATTATGTTAGCTAGAGGGCAACCAGGTGCTGTGAGGGTCATCTTAATGTTTACTACCCCGTCATCCGTAACGTTGATTTCGTAAATCAAACCTAGATCCCATACATTGATAGGTATTTCTGGGTCATAAACTTGCTTTAATGCTTCAATGACTTTCTCCCGTATCTCCTCTTTATTCACTGTCAACCTTTAGCACACCTAAAGAACTTGATCGAGCACCCTAATAAGGTCAATGTAGCGTTTGGCTTTTGGATTTAATGTTCACATTACGTCAGCGATGACGTTTGCTGACCGCTATTACCACCACTACTGAAGGCTTGACGTATGAATGACTTAACACTGTACCCGAGGGCCGCTACTGATGCTATGAACAATGGATACTCACCAACGACATAGTATATCCTCGATACTATACTCATCGTTGCTGCTTCCTGCACTCTAACACCTATGTAGCTTAGGAGGAGCATTTGAACAAATTCAAATACCCCGATTCCACCAGGTGTTATGGCTGGCAGTAACCAGATTAATGCGTAGAGTGAATCAAATGCTAGGAAAGCTTGGGGAAGGCCTAAATGTGTGCCAGCAACGCCAGCTACGGCTATGCCGAAGATTGCGTTGGAAAACCTCTCGCCGAAAGCCATTAGGGTGGCTAATACAAGGAATTTCTTGTACTTCTTCACCTTCGCCATACATAGTTTGTAGTTCTCAGCGAAGCCTGTTACGCTAATACCGAATCTGGAGAATAACTTATCAGCAAGGCGCTCAACCCTTTCGGACTTAGGCAGTATGTAGACCCCCATATTAACAAGGAGAAGGCCTAGTGTAGGGAGACCTAAAACTATGAAGAGTATTGGCGGTGCATTGATTAGTGAGAGGGACACAATAGTAGTTACGAAGATTGCCAGGGATGTAATGAGTCTATGCATTAATATTGACGCTGTACCTTCCTCCCTGTCTAAGAACCCTAATTTAAGCACAAGGAAAAGCTTAGCAACCTCTGTTGCACCGCCTACAGGGACTATGAACTCGACGAATATCGCGGCAAAAGTTATCTCAAGTATTTTTAATGGATTAATTTTCTTGAATGCTCTGATTATTATCCACCATGTTAAGGCATGGCACGTTATCGCAGCAATCCTAGCTACATAAGCAATTGCTGCATCCTCAATGTCACCCTTGGACACTATGTAGAAGAATTCTAGGAAGTGCCCCTTATATATGTAGAGAAATATTACGGCGTATGCAATTATCCCTATGATGATGCCTATCACAGCCAGTCGCTTCGAGTACTTCACTCTACTCAATGACTGACCCTACCGTACTCTGAGTGAAAATACTTCATTAAAAGCATGACCGTCACATTAATTACTCCCTAGGTACATCCTAACCAGCAACGCTAACCATCCATCCTCACCTAGGTAGAGAATTATAGACAATTGTTTATACTGACCTTCAACAAAAACCTAAACAATAAAAGGGGGCTCCCGTATTCGACTTAGGTCTGGGATCTATGGTATCGATCAGGGGCTGGGCGACGTACACGCCCTCCAATATTACCGAGATCGATGGCAGGAGGGTGCCATCCCCTGCAATAGATGAGGATGAAATTACCATGGCTTACGAAGTCCTTAGCAGGGTTAACTTGACCCCTAATACACACCTTATCTTTGTGGCGGACACTAATAATCACCCTCCAGACTTTCACGTTGTTCCCGAGCTACTCGGGATGGGGGGACTCAAGGTAACGGTGCTCAATTCCCTCGATGATGGTATAGAGCAGGCGATTCGGAGCTTTCCTTCAGTAATGGTTGTTGTTAGGGGTGAACCGCCTGCGGCCTCCGTCGCTATAGAGTTCCGCAAGAAAGGGAGGGTTGAGGTTCTAAGACATGAAGTACGTAAAGAGTTCATGGGCTTCATGAGGACTTCCCTTACGGACGAGAGGGCCCTCTCAGACCTTCTCTCAGAGATAACCTTGTCAAATCTCCCTAAGGTAATTAAGAAATTGCTTAGGAGCAGGAGTCGAATGTCTAGCATTAAGGTTGTTAGCGGATATATGAGCAAACCCAAGATTCTTGAGAAGACTATAGCTTCACTTAAGCTTAAGTCAGCTGACCTAAGCCCAGTAAAAGAAATCCTGAAGGCTGGCTTTAAGGGACACATAGCTGCCGCTCTCTCCTTAGTTAAGGGTTTAGAGAAGTGTTGTAGCATGGGAAGAACTAAGATGCTGTTCATAGGTGAGGCTACAGGCGGTGGGATTTACGTAGTTGTTATGAGGTGTAAATCCAAGTAGGGGTGTGTGTCTTGCATGATGTCTTCATAGTTGGTGTGGGTTTAACTGAGGTAGGTAAGAGAGTAGACATTGCCTTGAGGGACTTAGCCGCGGAAGCTGTGGTAAAGGCGATGGAGGACGCCGGTAACGAGAAGCCCGAAGCGATCGTTGTTGGGAACATGCTTAGTAGCTTAGTAGAGCAGGAGAACCTCGCAGCCCTAATAGCTGATCATGTAGGGCTTAGGGGGATCAGTGGGTTCAAAACGGAGGGAGCATGCGGTTCTGGGGGAGCGGCGCTTCTGGCTGGTTACTCCCTAGTATCCTCTGGGTTATTCGATAAGGTTTTGGTGATGGGGGTAGAGAAGCTACATGAGCGCCCCACCCCTGACACCGCTCGTGGCTTAGCATATGCTGCTGACGCAGACTACGAACTAATCTACGGCATAAGCTTTGCTGGCTTAAACGCACTAGTGATGCGGTACTATATGGATAAACACAGCGTCACGCGTGAGGAGATGGCTCACTGGGCAGTGATGATGCACGAGAACGCCTACCACAATCCCTACGCTCAGTTAAGGAAGAAAATAACGCTGGAGACGGTGATGAATTCCCCAGTAATAGCTGATCCTGTAAGGCTGTTTGACTCATGCCCCCTAAGCGATGGGGCAGCCGCAATCATGCTTGTTTCCGAGAAGTACCGAGAACTAAATGATACGCCAGTGAAGATTGCTGGGATAAGTAACGCTCTTGACAGCCCTGATCTTTCGTCAAGGTTCGAGCTGGATAGGTTCATAGCTGCTAAACTCTCGACGGAAAGGGCCCTCAAGATGGCTAACATAAGCATTAACGATATTGACGTTGCTGAGATACATGACGCGTACAGCATAGTCGCAGCGATAAGTATTGAGGAAATAGGATTCGCTGAAAGGGGCAAGGCCCCGAAGCTCTGGGCAGAAGGAAGGTTCAGGCCAGGAGATAAACCTGTGCTTAACCCTTCAGGAGGTCTTAAGGCTAGGGGTCACCCAGTGGGTGCGACTGGCGTATACCAGGTCGCTGAGATAGCCATGCAGTTACGTGGTGACTTCCCAGGTTTGAAAGTGGGCGGCGAGGTTGGGTTAGCGCAGAATATAGGTGGTGTTGGTTCAAACGTCACCACCGTTGTTTTGAAGAGGTGATTATGCGTGACCACGATTCAGAGGATATGGCGTTTGAGGAACCGACTGATAAGGCTCTCAGGCACTAAGTGTCAGGACTGCGGTCTCGTCACCTATCCTCCTAAGGCTGCGTGCCCGAAATGCGGGTCCAGGAACCTTATCGAGATAGAGCTACCGCGTAAGGGTGAGGTACTGACTTACACCATACTTAACGTACCTATTAAGGGGTTCGAGCAGTATGCGCCCTTAATAATAGCGATCATAAAGCTAGGGGATGCGAAGGTCCTAGCACAACTAACGGACGTAAAACCTGAGGAGGTACGGGTCGGTATGAAGGTGCAAGCCACTATCAGGAGAACAGCACCTACCTTAGACGGCGTGGTGCCTTACGTAGTTAAGTTTAAGCCCATTAAAGGCGGGAAAATCAGCTCAGAAGAGGAAAGAGCAGAACTCGCGACAGCCTAAAGAAATAATCTTCAGTCCTTACTTAACTTTGAGGGTCGAGTGGGAAGCACATTTATATCCGATGTTTTGCTCTGGGCTTTTGGTGATCCCAAATGCCTGAAGTCCCTAATATGATCGAGTATTCTGATTTTGCCAGGATAGACTTAAGGGTTGGCTATGTAAAGCATGCGGAACGTGTGCCAGGTTCACGCAAGTTAATACGCTTAATAGTTGACTTAGGTGAGTTAGGCGAGAAGCAAATTCTAGCTGGCCTAGCTAAGTGGTACGCTCCCGAGGATCTTCAAGGTAAGTACATTATCGTGGTGGCAAATCTTAAGCCCAAGCGTATGATGGGCCTAGAATCTCAGGGAATGCTGCTTGCAGCGGGTTGCAGCGAGGAGGAAACGCCTGTAATACTAACCGTTGAGAAACCTGTGAAGCCAGGTACTAAAATCTGTTAACTCTTTCCTCCTCTTCACCACATGTACTCCATGAACTCAGCTGGTGAGGGGTAGAGGTTAACTCTCCGTATCTCCTGTTTCTTCAGTTCAATATACTTCTCAACAAGTTCTCGCGGGAATACTGGCCGTAGGAACTCTGAATCGGACTCAAGTTCCTCCAGTGCTTCATCTAGGCTTTTCGGCAGCGTCTTAATGCCTAGTTCCTTGACTTCCCTTTCACTCATGTGGTAGATGTTCCGCTGTATTGGATCTCCTGGATCTATTTTCTTCCTTATCCCGTCTAAGCCCGCGACCAGTATCGCTGCTAACGCTAGGTAGGGGTTTGCTAGCGGGTCGGGAGGCCTGAACTCTACCCTACACTTCTTAGGTGATGGGGCCCTAGGTACTCTGACTGCTGCGGACCTGTTTGCAACTCCCCATGCCAGGTATATGGGGGCTTCATATCCGGGCACTAACCTCTTATACGAATTGGTTGTTGGCGACACTATTGCCGCTAGCGCGCGTCCGTGATCCAGTAGCCCTCCTATAAAGTACCTGCAGTACTGGCTTATGCCGTAAGGGTCGGAGTCGTCGCTAAATACATTAGTGCCGTTCTTCCAGAGGCTGACGTGAATATGCATTCCTGAGCCGTTGTCACCGAAAATAGGTTTCGGCATGAAGTTCGCGACGTATCCCCATATCCTTGCTACGTGCCTAGCCACAAACTTAATCGTGAGGATATCATCTCCTAAGCCTACTGCGTCCCGGGATGTGGTTGATATCTCAGCCTGGTTTGGAGCTACTTCATGGTGGTGCATTATTGCCTCAATACTCATCTTCCGTAACGCCCTGATGATCTCCCACCTCACACTAGCTACGGGGCTATCACTATCAGTTACCGCATATGCCCTTTTCGTAGGTAGTGACCACGTTGGAGGTTCCTCGTCGTTAATTACCCTAGCTATTAGCTCTCCCTTGCTAACTTTGAACTCAACTTTATGAATAAAGAATTCGACTTCCGCACCCATTAATTCTCTGAAGCCATGCTCTTGGACGTAGCGTGATGCATTCCTAGCTACTCCTCTTGAATTACCCCAGAAGGGTTTCCCGTTAACCCATATGTCAGCATGTACCCTTGCCCTTCCCTCACCCCATGGCAGTTTGACTAATGTTAACATATCCGGCACCAGGTGTAAATCACTGTCACTTACGTCTACTAAGTCAACCGACGATCCGTCAAAGAAGATGTCCCCCCTGGAAGCTCTCTCGTAAGTTACTGAGACTGAATGAAGTTTTCCGCGTAGGTCGACGTAGTGCACATCAACCCATTCGATATCGTTTGACATGTCTTCATGTACATTCATCATCACTGTTCACTGATCTAACGTTATTTTCCGAACAAGAAATAAGGATTTCCCGAAAGAAGCGAACATTTAAATGATTAAGTACGGAAAACTCATTGATGAACTGAACAGGAGGGATACCATGCCGCGGGAATTGGATAATCTGGATCTGCGGATACTTAAGGCCCTAGCATTGAGAGGGAAAGAAGGAATTAGGAAGCTTGCCCGGGAACTGGGTAGGTCGCCATCAACCATTACCGAGAGAATTAAGAAGCTTGAGGAACGCGGATACATCTCGGGCTATACTGCGTTGATCAACTACGTTAAGCTTGGCTACCAAGTAAACGCAGTGACATTACTTCAAGTTGATGGAGCATACATAGAGCAGATAGAACGTGAGTTAGCTAAGAAGCCAAATGTCAGGGCGGTGTTCGACATAACAGGTGAGTACGACATAGCGTTAATTCTTAGCTTTAGGAGTGTACCTGACCTCGATAGGTTCATAAAATCGCTTATTAAGAACCCGCACATTAGGCGAAGCATGACTAGCTTGATATTTCGAGTGATTAAGGATACGCCGCATGTCGAGGAGTTCCTTAGGTCTGTCGAGTTAAGTTTGAAGAGAGAAAATAATTAAGTGGTGTCCGCGGTCAGAGCTCATTGAGTTTTACTCTTTCTTTCCGCCATACTTTATTGCGGCGTGAGCTGCTGCTAGCCTAGCAACCACTATTCTGAACGGTGAGGCGCTCACGTAGTCTAGGCCAGCCTGGTGCAGGAACTCTATAGATGCTGGATCACCGCCGTGCTCGCCACATATGCCGATCTCTAATTCTGGGTTAGCCTGCTTGCCTGCTTTCGTAGCCATAGCTACTAGCTTACCTACACCCTTAGTGTCTAAGGTTTGGAACGGATTTGCCTTAAGTATCTCTAGTTCTAAGTACTGTGGCATAAACTTGTTCTCGACGTCGTCCCTGCTGAAGCTGAAGGTTGCCTGCGTTAGATCGTTCGTGCCGAAGCTGAAGAAGTCCACCTCCTTAGCTAGCTCCTCGGCAGTTAAGCATGCTCTGACAGTCTCGACCATAGTGCCGATCTTCACTGGTACCTTTATACCGTACTTCTTCTCTACATCTTGAATAGCGGGTAATACGGCGTTCTGCTTCACGTACCTTATCTCATTGACCTCGCTTACCTGCGGTATCATTATCTCTAGCTTCGGGTGGTAGCCCTCCTTCAGTAGCTCAGCGGCTGCCTCAACCATGGCCCTCGTTAGGTAGTAGTAGATCTCTGGGTACGTTACTCCTACCCTGACGCCTCTGTGACCCATCATTGGGTTGTGCTCCTTGAGTACCATTACTCTCCTGTATAGCTCTTCTAGCTCGGCGATCTTCTTCTCGTACTCCTCAAGTACGTCAGGCGCTATGCCTTTCACAGCCTCTGATGACTTTAGCGTGTAGTAGGCTACCTTAGCTTCGTAGATCTCCTTGAGTAGTTCTTCAGGTGCTGGTAGGAACTCATGTAGCGGTGGGTCAATTAGCCTGATAACTACTGGCAGTCCGTCCATTATCTTGAGCATTTCCTTGAAGTCCGGCTTGATCATTGCTGCTAGCTTCTTTAGGTGCTCGACCCTCTCCTCCTTAGTCTCTGAGAGGATTACGTTCCTGAGCGCCTCGAGCCTCTCAGGCTTCCTGAACATCCTTTCAATTCTGAGCAGACCTATACCCTCGGCACCAAACTTCCTTGCGATGCGCGCGTCCTCCGGCACATCAGCGTTGGCCCTTACACCTAGTTTCCTGACGCTGTCCGCCCAAGCTAGGAGCTCTTGTAGTTCAGGTATTAGCTCAGGCTCTACCGTTGGTACCTTCCCTACATACACGTTACCGGTGTTACCGTCGATGGTTACCCAGTCACCCTCCTTAACTATAACATCACCTACCCTGAACTCCTTCTTCTCATAGTCG
>Ga0256842_1002169_pt1 | contig 14505 bp, 13 predicted proteins | sample 4559240metaG_FD_185973 | JGI IMG/M metagenome (GOLD analysis project Ga0256842, IMG submission 185973) | Hydrothermal vent microbial communities from Guaymas Basin, Mexico - 4559-240 | ecosystem: Environmental > Aquatic > Marine > Hydrothermal vents | place: Mexico: Guaymas Basin | collected...
ATAAAAATCTTCATATACAAGGCCATAGTGTTTGGTCATGGATGAAGGCATACAAGATGTCTAATCTATGGCCAAACGCTCACAGTAGATGGAGACTTTTTACGACGTCATCAATCTGAGTATAATTTCATAGGTTACAGATCGTAAAATGTCAATCAGATTGAATATGATCGGTTTTTGTAACAGAACCGGCATGGCCGAATCCAAAATATCCTGATCACCCACGGATATGAAAATATAGCCTGGTTTTTCAGCACAATTTTGTGTGTTTTCACGGTAAAATTTTTCTGGGCCTTGTTCTCGAATAAACTATCTTGGTTACAGATGCACAACGGGTTGATATAATGATAAAGATAGATCTTCACATACACTCAAAAGACTGTTCTGATGGAAAAATGTCTCTTGACGATATATTTAAGGAGGCCAAACGCAGAAAGATCAGGGTGATTTCCATCACAGACCATGATTCCATTGACTGTCAGGACAGGGCAATGATGCTTGCCCGTGATATAGGGGCATACTATGTAACGGGAGTGGAACTTAATATCGCCTTTTCCCACAAAGACTACAAGGGCGGGAAAAGCGTATCTCTTGATGTCCTGGGATACCGCTACGATATTAACAACAGGCCTCTTATGGACAAACTTCATGAATTAAGACGCTACAGACGTAAAAGGGGTGCGAAGATACTGGAAAAGATTAACGATGAGCTTTCAAAAAATGGTATTCCATGCCTTACACAGGCAGATCTTGTTGCCATAGAAGAGAGTGTTGATGGTACATTCGGACGTCCTCACATAGCAGACTTCCTGGTAAAAAAGGGCATAGTCGGCGACAGGCAGGAGGCCTTTGACAGATATCTTGTGAAATGCAATGTGCCCAAAATGCCTGTCTCTCTCAAAGAGGCATCCGAGCTTGTAAGGAATGCCGGTGGTGTTCTTGTTCTGGCACATCCAAACAATCCAAATGGCACATCTCTTGTTTCCCTCACCAAATCCATAAAAGAGCAACACAGGATAATAAAGGATGCCATGCTGCCTTACATAGATGGTATTGAATGCTGGCACTCAAGCCACGATTCCAGGACTGTTTCCGAATATCTGAAATTTGCAAGGACGGAAGGTCTTATGGTAACAGGTGGTTCAGATTGCCATCAGAATCCGGTTATAATGGGAACCATGCCAGTTCCTCTCTTTGTCGCTGAACAGTTTGGCTTTTGTGGAGAATAGGAATGACAAACCTTATTGATTACTTTAACAAACCTTATTTGTTTCCTGATAAAACGAATAAAATTGATATAGTTCAAACTCATATATCTATTGTTTTTATCGCCGACAATTTTGTCTACAAGGTAAAAAAACCGGTTAACTTCGGTTTTTTGGATTTTTCTACCCTTGAAAAAAGGAAGTATTATTGTTATCAAGAATTGAATTTGAACCGAAGACTTGCAAAAGATATATATCTTAATGTACTTCCTGTTTTTCAGGATAAAGACAGATATTATATGGGGGAAAAGGGCAGGGGAGATATCGTTGATTATGCAGTCAGGATGAAACGAATTCCCGACGATGTGCTCATGAAATCGATATTTGAAAGAGGTGAATTATCTGAAAATCGGCTCGAGGAAATAGCAACGGTTCTTGCCAAATTCCATAAAAATGCACAGACCTCTTCGGAAATCTCCAGGTTCGGAGAACCTGAAAGCTTCCGGGTCAATACCGATGAAAACTTTGAACAGGTTAAACCCTATGTTGGAGATGTCATAGACCAAGAAAGCTTCGAGAAGATCATGGCCTGGACAAACGCATTTTATGAAAACAACGGGCATCTTTTTACAAAACGGATAAAAGAGGACAGGATAAGGGACTGTCATGGTGATCTTCACATGGAACATATATGTTTTACAACTCCTCTGTCAGTGATAGACTGTATAGAATTTAACGAGCGCTTTCGTTACAGTGATACCATTGCAGACATTGCATTTCTGTTGATGGATCTTGAATATCATGACGGAAAAAAGGAATCGGAAACACTTTGGAACATCTACAAAGAAAAGGCAGAGGAAGATGATCATACGGCTGAAATGCTCCTCCCTTTCTACAAGGTTTACAGGGCATTTGTAAGAGGGAAGGTAAACAGTTTCCAGATCAATGATGAAACAATTGATGAAAAGCAGAGACAGGCAATCCTTGAGAATGCAAAAAGGTATTTCAAGCTTGCCCGTTCATATCTGACAGATTTCTAAAAGCTTCCCTGCAACCATGTGTTTTTACTATGAGACAAACTATTCGAGATTTTGCAAAAAAAGAACTTCCTGACAACACGCTTCTGATAACCTGCGGGCTGCCTGCCTCCGGGAAAACCATTACATCACAAATGATTGCCAAAGAAAGGGGGTTTCAGGTACTGCGGACTGATACCATACGGCTTGATGTGTTGAAAAATGAGGATGTTTTTGATCAGGAAACTGCATCCGACATGAATAAGAGAATGGCCGTATATAACGAGATGTTTAAAAGGGCGGGCAAGATGGCTGAAAAGGGTTGTGGAATTATTCTTGATGCTACCTTTATTACACAGGCGTTAAGAAAACGGGCAGCCTCTATCGCAGCCGAACATTCAATGCTCTTTGCCATCCAGGAGAACATCTGTCCCGGTGATATATGTATCAGACGTATATCAGAACGTACAAAAGAGGATTATCAATCAAATGCCATATCTGAACAGGCATATACGAATAACCTGAAAAGATTTGAACCTGTTGACATAGATGATATCAAAAAACTCTATCCCTCGTTACAGATACTCCATTTTACGGTGGACAGCTCTTCTGATGTACCGGAAAAATGGTATATTGCCAGTATAGACAAAAGATTCTGATCATGAAAAAAGATATTAACATGCCGGAAAGATTAAAAAACCGTATACTTGCAGCAAGAAAGGAGATCGCGTCCGATCTGGTACTTAAAGGCGGTAATCTGCTCAATGTGTTCTCATGTGAGACGTACGAGGCAGATATTGCCATTTATGATGGGGTTATTGTCGGTACAGGGACCGGGTATCGTGGCAATACAGAGATAGATATCAGGGGGAAATGGGTGACGCCGGGTCTTATTGACGGGCATCTGCACATAGAAAGCAGTATGCTTGTGCCTTCCATGCTGGCCCCTGAACTTTTGTCACATGGAACTACAACCATTGTATCAGATCCCCATGAGATAGCAAATGTCCTCGGTGTGGACGGAATTCGCTTTATGCTCGATGACAGTAGCCGTATACCCATGGATATCTTTTTCATGGCCCCTTCCTGTGTTCCTTCAACACATCTTGAAACATCGGGTGCTGTTCTGGATGTATCCTCCCTGTCATCTTTGACATATGAGCCAAGGATCCTTGGTCTTGCAGAGATGATGAATTTTCCTGGTGTGCTGTCAGGGGATAGAGACGTAATGGAAAAGATAGCCCTGTTTCAGGACAAAATTATCGACGGCCATAGCCCGGGGATGACCGGAAGTGACCTTCAGGCATATATCTCGGCAGGGATACGATCGGACCATGAATCTACAGACAGATCAGAGGGGATTTTAAAGATAAAAAACGGCATGATACTCATGATCAGGGAAGGAACTTCTGCCAAGAACATGGCTGACCTGCTCCCTCTTGTCAACAGTAAAAATTCCCGTAGATGTTGTCTTGTATCTGATGACCTTCATCCTTTAGACCTTAAAAAGAGAGGTCACCTGGATTTTGCCCTGAAAAAGGCGGTTAGTCTTGGTCTGGATGCCGCAACTGCGGTTCAGTTGGTCACATTAAATCCGTCAGAATATTTTGGCCTTAAAAACATAGGCGCCATAGCTCCGGGATACAAGGCAGACATTGCTGTTTTTAATGATATGAAAGACTTTGAGATAGACAAGGTCTACAAGAATGGGGACCTTGTAGTAGATGGGGGCAAACCTGTATATCTATCTGCTGGAGAGACAAAAAGACACATAAAAAAGAGCTGGAGGGCAGGGGGGTTCAGGGTGTCTCCTGTTTCTGTTGAAGACCTTCGCATTCCTTATACGGGAAAGAAGGTAAGGGTGATAAATGTTGTTCCCGGACAGATAATTACAAAGGCCTCCATTGAAACCCCAAAAGAAAGGGGGGGGTATATTATATCAGACATTGAATCGGATATTCTAAAACTCTGTGTGGTGGAGCGACACAAGGGCACAGGAAATATTGGCCTTGGTCTTGTAAAGGGTCTTGGTCTTGCAAGGGGAGCTATTGCATCTTCTGTAGCGCATGATTCCCATAATATTATTGCTGCGGGTGTGAGAGATGAAGAAATTCTGCTATCCATTAATACGGTTAAAGAAATGGCCGGGGGACAGGTAGTTGTTTGCGGAGACACTATCCTTGCCCAACTGCCCCTTGAGGTTGCAGGCCTTATGTCTGCCTGTTCATTTGAGGAAATGGTCAGGCAGGTGGAATCATTAAAAAAGGCGGTATCAGATATTGGTTGTCCGCTTGATGATCCTTTTATGCTCCTTTCTTTTCTTGCTCTTCCTGTCATACCAGAGCTAAAATTGACAGACAGAGGTCTGATTGATGTTGAAAGGTTTGAAATTGTCGATCTTTACTGTTGATGGCGCTGTTTTTTGATCCTTGCAGAATCTTCAGTTTTTTTCAGGTTCAACACTTTTTGTTCAATGGTCGTTAAAGGATTATCCTATGGAAATTGAGGCGGTAGGCATAGTTTACAAGCATGATCATAAGCCTGCCAAGATAGAGGCAGTGCGATTGGAACGTTGGCTTAAGGCAATGGGAATAAAGGTCTTCTCAAAGGAGATGGTTGCCGAAAAATCCCCGGCCAACCATTCAAAGGGGCCATCACTTCCAAAAAGGCTGGATTGGGTTATTGTTCTCGGTGGGGACGGTACCCTGTTGGGTGCTGCGCGGGAGATAGGGAAGTACGGAGTTCCCATCCTTGGAGTGAATCTTGGTGGCCTGGGATTTTTGACCAAAATCCCCCTGAGCAGGCTCTACCCTGTTGTAGAATTTCTGATTGATGGTAAATTTGAAGTGGAAACCCGGGTTATGCTGAAGGCCCAGGTTATGAGAAAACACAGGGAGATTGTGAACTTTTCCGTGTTAAACGATGTGGTTATAAACAAAAGTACGCTTGCAAGAATCATAGACCTTGATGTCTCTATTGATGACGAGTCACTGACAACCTTCAGGGCAGACGGACTTATTATTGCCACACCTACCGGTTCTACGGCATACAACCTTGCAGCAGGCGGTCCGATCCTTTATCCAACACTGAATGCATTTATTCTGACACCAATTTGTCCGTTTACCCTTACAAACCGTCCCCTTATAATACCAAATACTTCTGTTATTAAGGTGCTTTTTGGAAAACAGAGCGAAGACAAGGTGGTTCTTACCTTTGACGGACAGGTGGGTTTTGATCTTAAATATGGAGATGAAGTCTATATATCCAAATCAAGCGAACACATAAGTCTGATCAAGCCTCCAAACGATACCGGCTATTTTGGCATACTGAGAACCAAATTGATGTGGGGAGGTGCCACATATAACAATAATAAGGATGTTGAGGCATCGTCCAATGCCTCTTCTCCGGTTTAATCCTTTTTACGGGTTCATCACCCGTTAATACCTTCAGATTTCACCCCTTTTCAACTGATTTTATGCATACAACAAGATGGACATTTTGTGTTGAACCGAAACATATTTCCTACATCAGATATACCCTTGAATCGTATGATGGCATCTTGACGGTTACGACCCTGGATCCTGCCCTGTCTCTTATTGAATTGAAGATTGCCCCTGGCTGTGAAGATATCACAAGGGCTGTATTGCATGCCCTTGAACAGGAGGAAGGAATCAAGTTGATTAAAAACGGTGCAGCCAAGACATTTTTTATAAAGACAATGGGCTGTCAGATGAATGAATACGATTCTGATTATGTGGCCCAGTTGTTGATTAACAATGGTCTTGTGCCTACAGATGCCCCTGAAAAGGCAGACCTCATCCTTATAAATACATGCACGGTCAGGGCAAAACCTGATCAGAAGGCATACAGCTTTCTTGGGAGGGTACATGCCCTTAAACAGAAAAACCATGACATAGTTATCGGTGTAATAGGCTGTCTTGCACAGAAACAGGGAAAGACTATTATTGACAGATTCCCCTACGTTGATATGGTCATAGGTCCACGAGAGATTGGAGAAATTGCAAGGCTTTACAGAAAAATTGCAGATACAGGCAAAAGAAAAAAGCTTGTTGCAACATCTCTTGACCGGGATATTCCGCCGTCAGTTTTTTCTCCCGGATACTTTCAAAACAGGGTCACGGGTTTTATATCCATTATGCAGGGATGCAATAATTTCTGCACCTATTGTAGTGTTCCCTATGTAAGAGGACGGGAGGTCTGCCGTTCAAGTGATGATATCTTGAAAGAGGCAGAACATCTTGTTTCTCAAGGGATAAAGGAGATAACACTGCTGGGCCAAAACGTCAATTCCTACATCTGGACAGGAAGAACAGGAAAACAGTATGATTTTGCGTCTTTGCTGAAAGAAGTGTCGCAAAAACATGAACTGTGCAGATTAAGGTTTACCACATCTCATCCTAAGGATCTCTCTGACAGATTGATCGCCTGTTTTGCTGATCTGAAAAATCTCTGTAATCATATTCATCTTCCCGTGCAGTCGGGTTCAAACAGGATTCTTTCCCGTATGAGACGCAGATACACAAGAGAACAGTATCTTGATCTGATAAGAAAACTCAGGGAAGCAAGAGAAGATATAGCTATTACAAGTGACATCATTGTGGGGTTTCCCGGAGAGACAGACCAGGATTTTGAGATGACACTGGATCTTGTCAGGCAGGTACAGTTTGATTCCATCTTCTCTTTCAAATATTCTGACCGTAAGGGTACAGTAGCTGAAAAAATGGATTTTAAGGTAGAGGAAGAAAAAAAATCCCAGCGCCTTAGAGTCCTTCAGGAGATTCAAAAACAGATAACACTGGAAAAAAACAAGATGCTTGAAGGAACCTGCCAGGAAGTTCTTGTGGAGGGGTTCAGCAAGCGGGGCAGACAGTTTTCAGGTAGAACAACAACCGGTAAGATAGTAAATTTTTCTAGTGATAACACACACATTGGTGCATTTGTTAACGTATTAATTAAAAAAGCTTTTGTTAATTCTCTCCTCGGTGAAAAGAAAGACATGGATCTCTGGCAATAACAAAGGTGTTAAAAAGAGTAATGAACAGGTATTATGGTAAACTTTCTGGATGAAGACATAGATTATTCCAAGGAGCTTATTCTTGTCCTTGATGACGACGACATACTCAGAGAAACAGTAGGTGAAATGCTCCAGTCAATAGGTTTCCGGGCAGATTGCGCAAAAAATGCAAAGGAGGCCTGTGACAAACTTGAAACTGGAGATTATACCTTCCTGCTGACAGATATAAAAATGCCGGATATAAACGGTATAGACTTTTTGAAAAAGGTTAGACAGAACCTGCCTGATCTCTGTGCCATAGCCATGACAGGATACCCTGAGGATTTTGCCTATGTGGAGGTAATAAAGGCCGGGGCCTCTGATTTTATAAACAAGCCTTTTAGTATAGAGGAACTGGAGGCAAAGATAAGGAGGGCAATGATAGAAAGAAACAGGATACTGGAATTCAAAAATCTGTCTATAACGGATTCCCTCACCGGCCTGTTTAATCGTCGCCACTTTTATTCAAAACTGAAAGAAGAATTTACAAGGGCAAAAAGACAGAAGAATAAACATCGTTTTGCTGTTATCATGTTAGATCTTGACGGTTTCAAGGCATACAACGATAAATTTGGCCATCTGTCTGGTGACAGCTTGCTCGAGGGAATAGGAAAAATCATAAAGAAAAATATACGTCATGGAGTTGATACAGGATACAGATACGGAGGTGATGAATTTACAATCTTGTTAATAGATGCGACTCCTGAACTTACCTCGCAGATTTCAAAGAGGATACGTGATGCTGTTAAGGCAACACTTGGAATAGATGTCAGCATAGGGGCAGCTCTTTATTCTGATGAAATAAATACGCCAGAAGAACTTGTAACAAAGGCGGATCAGAATATGTATAAGGACAAACGCTCAAAACAGCATCAAGACAATGTCTGATAATAAATATTATGTAAACTTTACGCAGGTATGAAATTTCTTTCTAAAATTTAAGAATTGTCTTGACAGTCATGCCTTCAAACTTGTAGAAATAGTTAAATTTTTTCAGGGAGGTTTTATTTAATGGGAAGTGTTGTAAAAAAACGCAGAAAAAAGATTAAAAAACATAAACATCGCAAACAGAAAAAGAAGATGCGTCATAAAAACAAATAACAGATAAAGGTTGTTGGCTCTGCTGAAAAACCAGGCTGGCTGTATTTTCAATCCAGGGTATAAAATCAGGAATACACACAAGGGGTATCTGAAAATCAATTATATTCAGATACCCCTTGTGTGTATAAATATAGATCCTAAATCCTGCAAGCATAGTCTATGCAGGTTTTAAGGTAGAATGGGATAAATAGAACTGTTTTACACAGACTCCACCGATTTTATCTCAGGAATATGCTGTTTAAGGATCCTTTCTATCCCCAGCTTTAATGTCATCTGGGACATGGCACAGCCGCTGCATGCACCTTTCAGCCTTACCTTGACAATACTGTCATTTTCTATGTCCACCAATTCCACATCACCGCCGTCTGCCTGTAGAGATGGCTTTATTTTTTTAAGCACTTCTTCAACCTTTTCTCGTAATACCATGATTATCCTCCATAATAATCGATGGCTATGAAATTTTTTACAACGCCATCACATTTTCATATAAAATTTTCATACCTTCTATAGATGATTCCTTTAATACAGATGAGGAAAAACCCTTTTTCCATTTCATGTCAAAGAGTTCATCAGAAACAACAAGGAGAGCAGCTATTTTAACAGAACGATAGACAGCAAGTGTCATAAGAGCTGACAACTCCATCTCTACAGCAAGGATCCCTTCTTTTTTGTAGCGAAGCACCTTTTTTGGGGTTTCCATGTAAGGTGCATCCGTGGTCCATACCTTTCCCCTCTGGTAGGGTATACCTCTTTTTTTGACCTCATCCTCCATCTTTTGGGTTAACTGCCTATCAGGAACAGGTTCAACCGTTACAGGATAGTGAATGGATGTTCCCTCTTCAGATATGGCCCCATCAGGGATGACCATGTCTCCTATTTTCAACCCGGGGTTAATGGAGCCACACCATCCAAAAACCCATATCCTTTTTGCTCCCATTACAACAAGCTTTTCCATCCCTATGACAGCTACCGGGGCACCTGTAAACGGTCCGGCAATGGCAACAGGGGGCAAGGTGCTTGAGGTTTTGGAATCAGACAGGTAAAGATGATATATACCACTGTCACTAAAAGAGACCTCTTTTGCCTTGGCAAGGGAAATCATCTTTTTAAGGGCAAAAGGAATCATCACCATTATGGCATCAGGAGCAATGGAAGGATCTTTTCTTTTTTTGACAGGTGATATTATTCCTGTCTCTTTTTGGTTATAGCGGGTATTCATAATGCCGGTTCAGGCCTAAAACCTTACAGTTTTGACAATCTTTTCATATTCCTGCATTTCCTTGTGAGTTAACTTGCGACGGAACAGATCCTTTCGGACGAGGATAGGTATGTTTTTGTTCATGGCAATGACTATGGCATCGCTCGGTCTGCTATCTACACTATGTTCCTCTCCATTTGCACTGAAAAAAACAGTTGCATAAAATGTTTCATTACGCATATCGTTTATTTCTACACGCAAAAAGTTCAGATCCACGGTTTCCAAAATCTTAAGATAGAGATCATGGGTCAAGGGACGATTAGGCCTGATCAGTCCTTTTTCCTTGGCAATAGCGGCAAAATCGGCATCTCCAACAAACATCAATAAGTAGTAATCTGATTCTGCATTTTCCCTTAATATGACCATGTTCCCTTTGTGGGGATCAGTTTCCAGATCTATCTCTGACACAGAAACCATTTTATTTTCTTTCGAGGTCATCAACAGTCTCCTATATTTATTGATCTTTGTGTTCTGCCCTTTCCTCTTCCTGCTTTCCGAATCTCTTTACAATCTGAGCCAGTTCTGTCAGACGACTGTCTACCTTCCCAAAAACAGTATCTTCAGGGTAAGTTCCGTCTTTTGTCATTGTTCCTGCCTTCATTCCGGTAAGGATTTCTATGCCGTCCTCAATTCTGGAAATGGACCAGATATGAAACTCTCCTTTTTTAACACTTTCTACAATTTCCTGCCTGAGCATCAGGTTTTCTATATTCCTGGACGGTATGATTACACCCTGTTTACCATCGAGACCCTTATGTTTGCATATATCAAAAAAGCCCTCAATTTTTTTGGTAACTCCTCCTACCGGTTGAATTTCTCCCTTTTGACTTACAGAACCGGTTACAGCAATACCCTGATATATCGGAATATTTCCAATAGCACTCAGCAAAACAAAGAGCTCGGCACTTGATGCACTGTCACCGTCTATCAACCCATAGCTTTGTTCAAAACATATTGTGGCAGTAAGAGACAGAGGCTTATTATGCGCAAACCTTTCCTTCAGAAAACTGGACAGTATCATAACACCTTTGGTATGAATCTTTCCACTCATCTTGGATTCACGGTCGATTGTTATTATTCCCTCCCGGCCTACAGATACGGTTGCAGTAATACGACTTGGTTTACCAAATTCATGATCACCCGTCATAAGGATAGAGAGTCCATTGATCTGGCCAATCTTTTTTCCTTCAGTTTCAATCCAGAATATGTCTCTTTTTATAAGTTCTTTAACGCGTTCTTCTACAAGATTTGCCCGGAATATACGTTTCGATATGGCCTTTTCTACATGTTTGTCCTCGATATATTCATCATCATCAAGCCCTGCATAGTAATCCGATTCCAGTAACAGGTCTTTTATATCCCCCAGTTCAAGGCTAAGTTTTTTCCAGTCTTCAGTACATGTTATACTGTATTCAACAATGCGGGCAACACCTGTGTTGGTAAGATGACGCAATTTCTGTTCTGTGCAAAAATTCCCTATCATCCTGGCAAATTGCATGAAGGTCTCTTCCTGCATATCCATACTGTCATCCATGTGCGCCTTTACCTTGAACAGTTTTTTAAAGCGGTCATCGTACAGGTACAACAGTTCAAACAGATATGGATCACCGGTAAGCACGATCTTTATGTCAAGAGGGATAGGTTCTGGCCTTATTGTCTTGGTAGTGATAATTCCGTATAGCTCGCCGAGATCTTCTATACGGATCTCCTTGTTCCTGAGTGCGCGTTTAAGGGCCTCCCAGGATAGATACCATTTCAACAGATCCAGGGCCTTTATAACAAGGTAGCCGCCATTGGCCTTATGGAGAACACCAGGTTTGATCATGGTGAAATCTGTAAACAGGGCACCAAATAACGCCTGTCTTTCTATGGCGCCAAACAGGGTGGGATAGATCGGATTGGATTCAATAACAACCGGAGCACCGTTTGTCTCTGAATTGTCCACGAGAACATTTATCTCGTATTTTTTGCGCAGGGATTCCTTCTGAATTACAGGAAAAGGAGGTGTCTGTTGAGGTTCGGGGGGTTTTATAAACTCATCTATGTTCTCTACGATATCTTCCTGCACCATGTTCAGGTAGTTGATTACTTCTGTCTCTTCTTTGTACTTCTCAAAATAGATTTCCATATGCTGGGGCACAATAAACATGGCTACATTCTTCTTTAATTCTGCCCTTTTTTCCTTGAATCTCCTTTCTGCCTCCCTGATTTTTTTTACAGATTCCTTCATCTTTGCATGCAATTCGATACTTTTTTCTTTCAGCCTTTCCTTTTCTTCATCGCTTAGTTTTGATAGATCCTCCTGTGTAATGGGCTGACCTGCCTCATTGGCAGGTATGATAATCATCCCCACCTGAGATACCTGGAGAATAAAATTCTCCTTTTTGGCCAAAAGAGAAAGCTCTTCAATGATCTTGTCACGCTCCTGTTCAAATTCTCTCCTGATTTCAGCGTCCTTAGTGCTGTAATCATCACTGTCAAAGGTTGCCGGAACACTGGTTTCAAGTGTTCCTATCAATTCCGCCATGTCCTTTTTCAGGCTTTTACCCTTGCATGGAGACATTTTCAAACACATAGGCTCATCAGGGTTTTTAAAATTGTAAACATAGCACCAGTCCGGAGGAGTTGGTTCCTTCTTTGCCCTTTCTTCAAGATATGTTCTTGCTATGTAAGTCAAGCCTGCATTCTGTGGGCCCGCAATAAATATGTGGTAATTGTCTTTTTTCATACCAATGCCAAATTTTATGGCATCAGCTGCCCTTTCCTGTCCAAGGACCTTCTTTTCAGGGGGTTCAAGGGTTCCGGTATGCCTAAAGGCAAATTTGTCGGGATCTATCTTCAGGCGAAGCTTGTCTGGTGAAAGCTCATGATTTTTTTCAGACATATACTATCTCCACTAATAAAACCTGAAACCTGCTTAAGGTTTTTTTAAACCTAAAACCTGCATAAACTATTTTCAAGAAGAAAATTATGCTTTTAATATCAACGAATTACAAGAATGTTGTGCTTATCACGCATCAATTTGATGCGGCCATAAATGATGTGATTTTTGAAAACAGTTTACCGCTTCCGGAGCGCCGATTTTACCGAATCTGCGGTGTTGGCAAAGACTTGAAGTACCGTAGTACGTCTGCGCCCTTGCCGCCTTGCATCTTCGGCAAACTCGACGCTTGCAGGATTTAGGTTAAAGGCAAAATTCAGATCGTAACTTTTTTTGAGTAGTAAAGGCTTTCCAAATATGGGGCGGGAAACATAAAAAAAGCCGCAGCCTTTTTTTCGAAGAGAATCTCGACCTCAGGTACGGCTTTATCCTGCAGTAAGGTGTGGATACACACGAGTGTCCAAGATACCGGCCTATCTTTCAACTATCATGGCCATACCCATACCGCCCCCGACACAGAGTGTAAACAGGCCTGTATGATATCCTTTGCGTTTCATCTGATTCATTCCTGTCACCACCTGCCTTGACCCTGTGCAGCCTATGGGATGACCAAGGGAAATACCGCTTCCAAGCTCGTTCGGCCTGTCGTTTTCTATTCCCAACTGACGCATGCATGCAATGGCCTGGGCTGCAAAGGCCTCATTCAGCTCTATCATATCTATATCATCAAGTGTCATCTTTGCATCTTTCAGCACCTTCATTACCGCAGGCACAGGGCCAAGTCCCATCAATGCAGGTTCAACCCCTACAGAAGCGAAGGTTTTTATCTTGACAATTGGTTCAAGCCCCAGTTCTTTTGCCTTGTCAGCACTCATCAACAGGACTGCTGACGCCGCATCATTTACACCCGAGGAATTTCCTGCGGTGACTGTTCCTCCCTCTTTAAAGGCAGGCTTCAGCCTTGCCATCTGTTCCATGGAAGTGTCCCTTGGCCGTTCATCCCTGTCAAAGACTACTGTTTTTCCTCTGCCGTTATCCAGTTTCAAGGGTACAATTTCCTCTTTAAAAAGACCAGCCCTTATTGCAGCCATGGCACGGGCATGACTCAAGACACTAAGCTCATCCTGTTCTTTCCTGCTTATCCCGTAAATTGATGCAATGTTTTCAGCCGTCACCCCCATGTGGTATCCGTAAAATATTTCATAAAGGCCGTCAAACACCATAAGATCACAGATCTCGCCCTTTCCTGTAAGCTCCATCTTGTATCCCCAGCGGGCATTGGGCAATGCAAGGGGAACTCTGCTCATGTTTTCCTGTCCACCTGCTATTACAATATCATTCTGACCTGCACGAATCGAGGTGGCCCCTAATGCAATGGCCCTTAAGGCAGAACCGCATACCTTGTTTATCGCCAGGGCAGGAGTTTCTATTGCCAGGCCGGCATGTATCAGGGCCTGTCGGGCGGGATTCTGTCCCTGCCCTGCCTGAAGTACATTGCCCATTATCACTTCATCTACAACAACCGGAGTCAGGGAATCATCCCATTCAGAGGACTTATGTTCAAGTTCGGCCATTCTCTTGTTTTTCAGATGATCAGGAATAACCAGGTCTATCTTGCTGTCTGAAATAGGCCTCAGACCAACACGTTCCAAGACATCCCTTATAACCGCGGCCCCAAGTCTTACTACTGGCACATTTTTTAAACTACCTCCAAAATTACCTATTGCGGTCCTGGAACCACTAACAATTACCACCTCTCTCATTTGTTGTTTCCCCTGATTTGAAATTGATATAACCTCTTAGCGCTTGAAATTGATTTGTGGAGCAGATCCTATCCATTTATGGACCTTGGCAACACCATGTGATGAAACATGCAGAACGATTTTGGGTTTTGGTTTACGGCATTTGCAAAGGCCACAAGATAGTTTCTGAGATCCTTCAGCTTTACAACCTCATCCACAAATCCTGTC
>Ga0256842_1002170_pt1 | contig 14501 bp, 15 predicted proteins | sample 4559240metaG_FD_185973 | JGI IMG/M metagenome (GOLD analysis project Ga0256842, IMG submission 185973) | Hydrothermal vent microbial communities from Guaymas Basin, Mexico - 4559-240 | ecosystem: Environmental > Aquatic > Marine > Hydrothermal vents | place: Mexico: Guaymas Basin | collected...
ATTTTTATAGTTATAACTATGTTGAGAATCTGGTCCCCTATGGTGAAGAGAGTTTATTATAGCTTCTATATTTATGTTATTAAAATTTATTGTCCCTGCTATTGCACACATTTAATTTTCTATCACCTTTATCCATCCTTTTATAATTGTATCTTTATTAAAATTACTAGCCCTACTTTTAGCTTTTTGTATATAATTATCTCTTAGTCTTTTATCTGCTTGCATTAATTTCATAGCTTCTACTAAATATATTTTATCATTCACTGGTGTTAATATTCCATATTCACTTAATTCTATTTTATCTATCAAGTGTGATTTCATATCACTTTTTGGAGATAAAATTTCTCTTGGTCCACTTTTACAATCTGTACTTATTATAGGAAGTCCACAAGCTAAAGCTTCTAAAAGCACATTTGGAAAGCCTTCATGATTTGAACTAAATACAAAACAATCAGCTTTTGCCAAATATTTATATGGATTAATTTGTTTTCCTAATAAAAAAACTTTTTTATCTAACTTTAATTCTTCTATCTGAGTTTCTAACTCACCTCTTAATTCACCATCACCAATAATATATAACTTTGCAGCTATATTTTTTATAGCATTTATCATTAATTTATGATTTTTTCCACTATCTAACCTACCAACAGAAATAAATTTAAAATCATTACTTAATAACTTAATATCATCATTTGACAACTTTTCTATTTCTTTAATATCAAAAGGATTATTTATAGTTGTAATTTTATCTATATGAAAATTATCAATTAAATCTAAACTGTTGCCTAAAGAATTAGCTGTTGCTATATCAGATTTAGAATAAAGAAGTTTTATTAAAAATCTATTTATAAATCCTTGTAATCCATTTTGGTGTTGAAGTGATGGCATAGCCCTTTCACTAATAATAATTTTAGATTTATTCCCTATGATTTTTGAAAATATATTTATATAATTTGGTCTGTTCATAAAAGATAAACTAACAGATATAGATTTTTTTTTACAAATATTTTTATACTTCCATCCTAAAAAAGGTAACTTAAAAAATTTTTTCATTCCACTTTCATCTACTAAAGAGTTTTCTAAATACTCAATACATACCCCAGTTGGAATATTATAAAATATAGTTTTATTCATTAAGATAAGTGTTATATTGTAATTTTCTTTTAATTCATTAAGTAAAATAGAAACTACCCTTTCTGCTCCACCTGAAGCTAGTGAGTATATTAAGATTGATAAGTTTTTTTTCAAATTTTAATCTTCTTTTTCAGTTATAATTTGTTTATTTTCAATTCTATAAACTTTATTACAATTTCTAATGGTACTTAGTCTATGTGCAATAATTATCAAAGTTTTGTCAATTGATACTTCATATATCTCTTTCATAATCTCTTTCTCTACCTTTTCATCTAAAGCAGAAGTAGCTTCATCCAATACTAATACTTCAGGATTTGAATACAATGCTCGTGCTATTGCTACTCTTTGTTTTTGTCCACCACTAAGTTTAATACCACCTTCACCTACAAATGTATCTATACCATCTTGATCTGATTCTAAAAAATCTAAAATTTTTGCTTTTTTTAAAACTTCTTTTATTTTTAGTTCATCATACTCTAATCCAAATGATATATTTTGAGCAACTGTACCGTCAAACAGATACACTTGCTGTGGTATATATCCTATCTTTTTTCTCCATGACTTGATATTTATTTCAGTTAAAATATTATCATCTATACAAATAGTTCCTTCAATTGGTCGATAAAGTCCCATAATAATATCTACAATTGTACTTTTTCCACTACCACTAGAACCAATAAATGCTATTTTATCCCCTTTTATAATATCTAGATTAATATCATTTAAAACTTTTTTATTTTCAACATACTCAAATGAAAGATTTTTTAGAGTTATCTTTTTATTAAATTTGATATTTTCATCACCTAACTCTTCCCCATCATACACCAAATCAGTATGGATTATATCTAATGATTTATGATAATATTGAATTTGATTATAACCAGTTAAAAGTCTATTAACAGATGGCATTAGTCTATATAATCCTAAAATAAACATTGAAAGTATTCCCATTGCACTAGATATATCAGTTTGATTTTTATATACAAGATAAATTACTATAAATGCGACCAATCCAAATCCTATAGTTTCTAAAAAAAGTCTAGGAAAATGAGATAACGTTTCATGAGTTATATTTGATTTTGCAAATCCATAACTAGCAGTATTAAATCTATCCACAATAACTTTATCATTAGATTGAAGTTTTATCATCTTAAAATTCCCAAAAGTACTATTAATAATCTCATAAAACTTTTTTTGATATTCTTCTCTAAGTTTTCCCTGTATTTTAATCTTTTTTGATATGGTTTTAATTATAAATAAAGCATTTAGAAGTAAAATTATAGTCATAACTAATGTTATCTTCCAACTTACATACAACATCATAATGTATATGAAAATAATTACAAAAATTTCACTAAACATCAATAAAATAGCTGAAATCATAATTGTTAAATATTGAGTTTCATTAATAATTATTTTTGATAATTCACTACTATTTCTTTTAATAAATTCCTTATAAGAAGATCCTAGATAATTCTCGAAAAGTCTATATGCCAAAAGATGTGTTCTACCTTTTGAAAATCTAGATAACATATAAAAATAACTCAAGTTAAATATACCTCTCATTATATAAAAAAGTATAAGAAAAAAACCAAATGTTAACACAAAATTTATATTATTAGAAAATTCAAATAAATCATATACAAACTTATAATATTCATTTGATTGTATAAGGGTGAAATCTGATGCAACAGAGATAAATGGCATAATAGCAGTTACTCCAATAGTCTCTATAATTGCTATAAATATAGAAAAGAACACTAGATATACTAAGAACTTTTTATCATTCTTTGTTAATAATGTATTTAGTTTTTTATACAATATATTTCACCTAAACAATCTTCTTTTTAATACTATTATCCAATTTGGAATATAAGCTGTAATACATCTATATAATGTGGCTTTAATAAACTTTGTGATACCAATTTTATCAATATTTATATATTTAACTTTAGTACTATTTACACACTGAATAAATCTTTTTTTTGCTGAAATAGAATTATTATGAATATAATATTCTACAAGTTCTTCATTTAACATAGCGATTTTCCCATATTTAATTAGTCTGATATACAATTCATAATCAACTGTTACGATAAAAGATTCATTGTACCCATCAATCATATCATATATATCCTTTCTTATCATTGCTGATGTATGTGCAATAGGGTTTGATAAATATATCATTTCATTTATCATCTTTTCATCATAATAATGACCTGAATATTTAATGTTATTTTGTATATTTATGCATCTAGTTCCAAGCACAACAATATCTTCTCGTAATTCTAAAAATTTAACTTGTTTTTCAATTCTTGTTGCTAAACTTACATCATCTGCATCTTGTACTGCAATATATTTACCTTTAGATTTTTTTCCAGCTATATTTCGACTCTTAGAAATTCCCATATTCTTTCGATTTTGTAAAATTAAAATATTTATATTATCTAAATATTCATGTAAAATATTAATTGTAGAATCAGTAGAACAATCATCAATAATAATAATTTCAATATTTTTGTAAGTTTGATTTAGTATTGAATCGACAGCCCTTTTTATATGATTTTTACCATTATATACTGCAATTACTACTGATACTAAAGGTGTATTAGATTCCAAAACAGTTTTTATCTCTATAAAAAATAGTTGTTGAGTCTTCTTTTATTCCAGTTGCTTTTAACCCACTAAATGTAATATACCTAAATCCTTTTTCAGCTAAAAATTCAAAACCAATCTTGTATCTTTTTCTTGAAGAATCATCAAGTATCAAAATTCCTTTATCATCTAAATTATGTATAGAATTTTTTATACAATTTACTCTATCTCTTCCATCTACAATTACTACATCATATTTCAAATCCGTATCATTAATTGCCATAGAATACTGCTCCCCCATTAACTGCTTATTATATTCTTTATATATAACTTTACAATTATTAGGTACTTGTTCTGAGATGATTTTATACCACCCATCATCATGCTCAATTGATGTTACATTTTTTACATTTTTTGCATAAAACTGTGTAGAAAATCCACTTCCATATTCAAAAAGACTCATCTCTTTTGTCAATCTATCTTTTAAAAAATCGACTACATTAAAATTCATCCATGGTATAGGATTACCATCATTATCCATTGGTTTCTCTTCTATAACACTTTTCATATAACCTGTATTATTTAAATATGATTTCTTTGAATATAATAAAATTATACCTTTAATAAATGTAAATAACCATGGCATTTTATATTTTAATATATTTCTTAATTTATTTCTCATTTTTTTTCCTTTTTTTCAATACATATTAATTCATTAGCTAATTCATCACATTTAAAACTATGAATATCACCTTGTTGCAATACTACAAACTCATTAAGTTTTTTATAAATTTCATCTTTATTTAAACCATTCGGCCTTTTTTCTTTAACTGACATTGTAAATGTTGGCTTTCCTAATCTTTTTAATTTACTCCACAAATCGTTCAATATATATAAATAATGCTTAGGTTTTGCTTTTAAAAAATCTATTTTATTTAATAGAACAGGATTTTCTTTTTTAATATCTACTTTTGAAAGAATATTTACAATTTTTTCTGAAGCAAGTAAGCCTTCTAGTGAGGATATACTATTTATAACTGAAAGATTATTGTTGATATGTGATTTTTTTCTTAAAAATTCTAACACAGCCTTAGATGTAGTCAAATGTTCTGACACATCAAATGTAAGTGCATCTGTTATACCTTTTTGATATTTTACCTTATACTGTACAGAAGGTATTCCATAAACTGCTGCTTGTACACCTAGTGTTGAAGCATATTGTAAAATAGATGTAGCAGATAATAACCAAGCATCTGTATATTCATCTTTTATAAAAATAATATTACTCATATTTTTAAATATTTTCTTCCAAATACCTATATTTTCAGATGGATGAGGTCGAATTACTATTTTTTCTTCTACTGTTAATTTTATTGATAACTCCTTAATTAACTTAACATAATTTTGAAATGCATTAAATCTATCTACCTCAATCGCTATCTGTTTAGGATTATTTTTATAAAGTTGCCTTCTATCATTTAAAATATCTTCAGTTATTACATTAAAACTTGAAATCATTAAATAAAATGATTTATATTTAATTTTAATTTCATTGATTTTTTTAAAGTTTATATTTCTAAATTCTTTTCTCCATAAATCTATTCTAGGCCATCCAGTATCATAAAATTTAGTTTCACTATTACAATTATCACTTAAAAGATATTTATATTTTTTATTTAATGTAAATACCGCATAATATTTATCACCAGTAATATATGGAAAAAAACGATTTTTACAATGACTAAACATATTCGAATAAGGAATAGCAAAACCTGTTTCTTCATCTAAAAATACTATTTTTGCTCCTAAATTTTTCTTTATCTCATCTATTTTTTTTTCATATGTGCTTTTATGAAAAAAAATACAAGAACTAAGTTTATTATAAAGTATGTGCAATGAAGTTGTAGTTGTTAAATAAACCCTAAAATTATTATTTGCAAAAAAAGATGCTAATAGTATTTTAGATTCTAATTCTCTACTTGTAATTTCTATTGTTATTATAATTGTTTTTTTTTTCAATATTTATACCCTTGTATTTATTTTATTTTTCCGCATCTCTTCTTTTATATCACCAGGCGTATATTGAGAAAAATGAAATATATAAGCAGCAGCTATTGCATCTGCACCATTTTGAATGGCTTCTACTACATGTTCTGGTTTACCCATGCCACCATTTAAAATAACTGGTATATCCAATTCCTCTTTAAATAGTTTAATAAGTTTTATATCATATCCATTTGTAGAACCTTCTTTATCAACTGATGTTAAAAGAATTTCACCTGCACCATATTTTTCATATTGCTTTGCTAATTCTAAAGGATTAATATCTAAAATACCTTTTGATGCTGAAAATACTTTATATTCATTATCTATTTTTTTGACATCTATAGAACAAACTATACATTGAGAACCAAATATTGATGATGATTCTTTTATAAAATTCATATTTTCAAGAGCTATTGTATTTATTGCTACTTTATCAGCTCCTGCATTTAAAACTCTATAAATATCATCAATAGATTTTATCCCACCACCAATAGTTAAAGGCATAAAACATTCTTCAGCTATATCTGTAATAGTTTCTATGTTTATCTTTTCATTATTTAAACTTGCATCTATATCTAAAACTATTAATTCATCTATATTTCTAGCATTATAAATTCTTGCTGTTGAAGTAGGGTGTCCTATAGTTCTAAAAGAATCAAACCCTATACTTTTTACAAGTTGCCAATCTTTTAACAGTACACATGGTATCACTCTATGCTTTAGCATTTTGATTCCAAATTTACAAAGTTTTCTATTATTTTTAAACCAGCACTTTGGCTCTTTTCTGGGTGAAATTGAAAAGCATAAATATTATCTTTATTTATAGATGAAACAAAGTCAAATCCATAATCAGTATTACTAGTTACTACATCTTCATTTGTAGTAAAATGATATGAATGTACAAAATAAAAATCATTATTATCTTCTATTTTGAAATACAGAACATTTTTATTTTTATAAGATACATTATTCCATCCTACATGTGGAATTTTTAATTTTTTATTATACTTTTCAAAGTTAAATTTTATTACCTCTGCATCTATCCATCCCAATCCATCTATCTCACCATTTTCAAAACTTTTTGTAGCAATTAATTGCATACCTAGACATATTCCTAAAAATGGTTTTTTATTTTTTATAACTTCATCATTTAAAAGTTCAATTAAATTTAATTCTTTTAAATGATTCATACCATCTCTAAAAGCACCTACACCTGGTAAAACTATTTTATCTGCATTTTTTATTTCATCAATATTATTAGAAATAATAGCATCACAACCTACTTTTTCAAAAGCTTTTTGCACTGATCGTAAGTTTCCCATATTGTAATTTATTATTACTATTTTATTATTTGACAATATATTCTTCTTTTCTTACTAATGAACCATCAATATCCCTTAAAAATTCACCATTTTCATCTCTTTTAAATATTCTTTTATTCGTATATGAATTAACTATTTTATCAAATTCTTTTTGTGTAAATCCAGTATATTCTAAATACTTTTTAACTGCTAATGATGGATATCTTCCATCATATTTATTTACAAGTCTTACAGCTTGTTCTCTTGTAATATATCCAAGTCTTATATCTAAACAAGCATTATCTGTAGCTCTACCAAAACCATACTTAATATATTTTAAGTAATCATGAAGATGATTACTATAACAATCCAAATTTTCAAAGTTTTCATAAGTAGTTTCTACTGCTCTATCTTGAACACTAAATCCATACTCTCCCGCCTTTTTTACAACTTCTCTTAAATCCCATTTAAAATAATAACCTAAAAACAATCCAGTTACTCCTACTCTATGTATATCTTCATCACAAGCATAAGTATATAACGATACATCTTTTTGAGTTAATCCATCGACACCAAGCATATCAGATATACGATTACCCAATAACCCACCAAATTCTTCAAGCCATTGTCTATCAAGTGTATTTCTAGTCTTACTAGATGCTGGCCCACCGTATTCTATCTGAGGACTTTCTCCCCATATGATTAATGGTATATTAAAATTTACTGCAAACTTTGGAACAGTAGTGAAAATTCCTAAATGATTTTGCCATTCATTATCCCCTGTTCTTACAAAAGCTTCTTTTGCTAACTTTTTATAAACAACTGGATTTCTTTTTATATGAATTAAATCTACACCTAGATTATTTAAATTTTCAAGGTTCTTTCTACCAATTTCTGTTGGTATTGTGGGTTCAAAACAAATACACAAAGGAGTTAATCCTAGTTCTAATACTTTGATAACTTGATATGTTGAATCTTTTCCACCACTAACCCCGATAACGCAATCATAATCAGAATTATTTTTATATTGAGATACAATATCTAAAAAATCTTTTTCTCTCGCTTTCCAGTCTATCTCTTGATTTTTAGATATTTGAGAAGCACATGCATCACATAGTCCATTTTCATCAAAATGTAAATCAGGTTTTGTTGCTGGCATCACACAATTTGTACATATTTTCATTATTTTATATCCTCTACATTATTTATGTTAAATCTATCCCCAAACTCATAATTTTTTTCAGCTTCTTTACCTAATATATCATTTAAATATTTAGGAAGCATTCCATATCCAGGTCGTACACTTCGTATATTTTCTTCTGTAAAAGCTTTTCCTTTTTTTATATCTTTAGCTACATAAAGGCTTCTTGCAAATTGACGAGAATTTTTCTTTTTATTACTCATAGTATAGTCAACTTTTCCGAGTAGTTTCTCTGTATCTCTAATAGCTTTAACCATTTGAGAAAATTCCTTTTTATCAAGTGAAAAATCAGCATCAGCACCACCAATAGACTTATCTACAATAAAATGTTTCTCTATAACTTTCGCACCAAGAGTAACAGCTACTATAGGTGCAGTAGTTCCAAGAGTATGGTCTGAGAATCCAGATACAACTCCAAATGTTTCAGCAAGATTTGAGATAGTTTTTAAGTTTGCATCTTCAAGGGGAGCAGGATAGGCACTTGTACATTTTAGTAAAATAATATCGTTGTTCCCAACCTCTCTACAAATATCAACAGCATCTTGTATCTCATCAATAATAGCGATTCCAGTAGAGATTATAATAGGTTTCATTTTTGATGCAGTATATCTGATAAGTTCATAGTCTGTTATTTCAAAGGATGCTATCTTATATGCAGAGGGATTAAGTTGTTCTAAAAAATCAACAGCAGTTTTATCAAATGGTGATGAAAAAATATCTATCCCTATCTCTCTTGCATAATCAAATAACTCTTTGTGCCACTCCCAAGGTGTATATGCTTCTTGATAAAGTTCATAAAGATTTTTTCCATCCCATAAAGTTCCACCATCTATCATAAAATCATCTTTTTTACTATTAAGTGTCATTGTATCAGCTGTATATGTTTGAAGCTTGATACAATCTGCCCCAATCTCTTTGGCAGCTTTGATTGTATCTAAAGCATTTTGTAAACAGCCATTATGATTTGCACTTAATTCTGCTATTATATACGCACCATCTATCTCTAAATCAAAATCACCTATTTTCATTATATTCCTTTATATTTTAATTAAAATATCTTTCTTATTATAAAGTTTATTTATAACTAGTGACATCTCTTCAGGTTCATCTTCATAATTATGAGATAATTCATCTCTTAATTCTATCCATTCATTTGCATCTTCTAATAAATATAATTTTTCCATTAGGTTAAGCAAATTTTTTGTTCACCTATTTTATCATATAGTTTCAGTCTAAATTGACTTTTTTTATCATATATCTATATACAGATCAATATCTCCACCTTTTTGATAATCATCAATGCGACTAGCAAAAAAATAAATTTTTTCCTCTTTAAATACATTTATAAAAGTATTTTTTATACTATTTTGGCAAGATGTAGTTAATCGCATTTTTTTATCTTCATATAGCATCTATGTTTAAACTAAAATGTCCTACCTTAAACATAATTCTCCCTTTTTAATTCCATATATAATATATTATTATTTTTTCTTATTTTTATAAAATTAAATCTTTCATAAAGGTTGATTGCTAAAATATTATCTACTAGGACATTTGCTTTAATTTTTTTTAATTTCAATATTATAAATCCATAGCTTAATATAATATTCATCAGAAGATTACCTTGCCCCTTTAAATCTGGATTCGAATATATACCTATTTCTGCTTCCTTATTATATTTAATATTTATAAAATCAACTATACCTATGTTTTTTTCATATTTAGTTATAAGAAAATAAATTTTATCTTTTTTACTTTTTAATAATTTAATATATTTAGTATGTTCTCTATATCCAATTTTATTAGTAGAATACATCCATTTTCGTACATTCTTATTATTTCTCATTTTTAGGACTTCTATAGATTCTTCGTTAGATAATGATGTGAAATTTTTTAAATTTATTTTTTTTATTAGTAACCATGCTTGAAATAATAATTCTAATTTATTAAAGTTTTTTAAAGTTTTATATTGTTTATTTTCTAAATAATTATATATATATTTCTGATTAGAGGCTGTTTTAATAACAATAAAGGGGAGTTCCATAAAATATATTTCATTCGCTGTTACACTCGGTGTAATAATTGCAAAATCACTTTTACTCATTAGTTTTGCAATTTTAGTAGAATCTACATGAAGTTTTATCCATTTTTTATCTTCAACATATTCTGTTAACTCTGTTAAATTTTTATTTGAAGATGTTGTAATTAGATTTACTTTTATATTTGAAAATTTTGATAAAACTTTTAATATTTCTTGATTAATATTTGTATGATCTGTCCCACCTATCGCTACAAAAATAGTTTTAATTTTGGAATTTTTAGTTCTTTGAATCTTATATTTTTGTTTATAAAACTCTTCTCTTAAAAGTGTATATTTACTCCCACATCTTAGTTCACAATCTTTAGGAACTAGATTTTTATAGCTTGAAGAATTTGCACCAATATTATGATTTAAAAGAATATCGCAATAGTGTTTTTCATAAGTATCATCAAAAGATAAGATTTTAACACCTGTTTTTTCTTTAATATATTTCTCTTTTTTATAATCAAACCCATAGTGGTCAATTACAAGTAAATTAATATGGAGTTTTTTTATTAGTTTTATTAACTCTTTTTTACTATTAGATTTTAAAATCTCTAAATTATATCCATTTTCTAAGATTCTATGATTGATATTACCTTTTAAATCTTGCGAGGCAAAGGTGATATTACAATCTTCATATTGTGAAGCAAAAACTAAATCTCGCATAATATGACCTAAACCTATATCTGATGATGAATCTACTCTAAAAAGTATATTTTTAAATTTTGACATTTTTATTTTCTTTTGATACAATACATTTACAATTTTGCCAACTCTTTTGAGAATGGCCGCTCCCTTCATCTCTTGAAGGGTTAATTATTTCACTTAATTTTTCTTTTAAATGTAAAAAAGTTGGTTCACTCAATTCAGCTACAAAGTATTTTGCTCTTTTTATATCAAAAGATTTTAATTGTGATAATAGGGCAATATTTTTCCTACCTTTAAATTCAATATTGAAAAAATATTTACCCTCTTTAATTTTTGAGCTCAAAGGAACACCCATAAAAGTTCTATTATTAAATTTTCTTACCACTAAAACAGGTCTTAAATATTCCTTTCCCTTTCCATAGGTTTCATAACCAATATTTTGCCCAATAGAAATGAAAAAAATATCCCGTTCTCTAAATTTTAGGAACTTATCCTTATTATTAACTACCTGTTTTATATTATTCCATTTATCAAATGTATTTTCATTTAAAGTTTTATACATAAATTCAGCCCGTTTCCAATCTTCTAATGTATCAATATCCTGCACCAAATACCTAGGTAAAATAATAGGGATAGAATCTTGTCCAAATATTATCTCATCACTATCTTGATTTAATTTATTCCAATAAAATTGTCCAGCATCTTGGTAAGCTTCATCTAAATCTTGACTTCTACTCATGTAATGCTCTGGTGTAAACATCTCACATCTTCCATTTTTAGAGAGTTTAAAAGTTCTTTGAATCGGAAAAGGCATAGTTGTACAGGAAAAACTATTTTTAGCATCACTATCTTTTAACATCTCATACCCTTTTATTAGGTACTCTTTTTGAAGAAGTGGAGCAGTAGCATAGAGTGTACAAACATAATCATACTCTTCTCCATTCTCTTTCAATCTCTTTATCACTGAATCTACAACAGCACCGGTTCCAGTAAAATCATCAGCTAATTCAGCTAATCGCATAAAAGGAACTTCAGCTCCATACTCTTTTGCAACTCTAGCTATCTCATTATCATCTGTTGATACAATAACTCTATCAAATAGCTTAGAATCTAATGCAGTTTGAATAGAATATGCTATGAGTGGTTTAGAGAAAAAATCTTTGATATTTTTTTTTGGTATCCTTTTACTTCCACCTCTTGCAGGGATGACTGCTATTGCATTAGTTTTAGCCATTTAATATTTCCATTAAATTTTTTATTACATAACTTTGTTCTGTATCACTTAATAATGGATACATTGGAAGTGAAAAACACTCTTCATAATATCTTTGCATATTTGGTATATTTTCCTCTCCATATCCCAATCTTTTATAATAAGGTTGTTTATTAATTGGCATATAATGAAGCTGAACTCCTATATTTCTTTCCCTTAGTTTATTAAATAAATTTACCTTAGAAATATTTAAATTTGTAAAATCAACTTGCACAACATACAAATGATAAGATGATTTACCATCAAATTTATATAGTGGTTTAACTATTGTATTAATAAAAGCCTTGTCATATTGTTTTGCTATTTCAAATCTTCTTTTTATAAAATCTGGTAATTTCTTTAATTGAGAGATACCTAAGGCACATTGAATATCTGTAATCCTATAATTAAACCCTAAATCTCTCATCTCGTATTCCCAAGGCTTCATAGATGATATTTTAACCATACCATGATTTCTTAGAGTTAAAAGTTTTTTATATATCTCTTTAGAGTTGGTTGTAATTGCTCCACCCTCTGCAGTTGTAAGGTGTTTTACAGGATGAAATGAAAATATACTTATATCACTATTATTACAACTTCCTGATTTTATCCCATCATATACAGCACCAATAGCATGTGCATTATCTTCTAATATTTTCACATTATATGTTTCTCTAAGATATTTGAGTTTTTCTTGATTTACCATATTTCCGGAAAAAGCAACTACATAGATAGCTTTTATACTAGAATCTTTTTTAAGCTCAATTTCACATAAATCTAAATCTATATTTCCATCTTTAGCAATATCAATAAAAATAGGTTTTGCGCCAACATAAAGTATAGAATTTGAAGTTGCCAAAAATGAATTTGGAGTTGTAAGAACTTTATCATTTTGTTTTAATAATGCAAGGGATGATAGATGTAAAGCAGCTGTTCCATTAGAAACTGCTACAACATAGCTAACACCACAATATAAAGCAAGTGCCTCTTCAAATTCTTTTACTTTTGGACCAGTTGTAAGATAATCTGATTTTAATGTATCTACGACACTATCTATATCATCTTGTTCTATTAACTGTTTGCCATAAGGGATAAAATTCATATTATGAGTTTTTAACCATATCTAAGAACTCTTCGTTCGTAAACCATTGTGTATTATTTAAAGAATTGTACTCAAAACCTATACCAATATCTTTTCCCTCTTCACCCAATGCATTTGTTTTGTAACCTACTATATGATTAAATTGAATTGTTGGTACTATTACATAATAACTGATAAATTCAATAACTCTATCATCTGCTGTTATCATAACCTCATGCATCTTCTCACCTGGTCTAATACCAATAATTTTATGAGGTAAATTTGGTGCTAAAGATTCTGCTAAATTAGTCATCTTCATAGACGGAATTTTTGGAATAAATATCTCACCACCATGCATTCTTTCAAAATTATCTAATACAAATCTAACTCCATCTTCTAATGTTATTAGAAATCTCGTCATATTTTCATCTGTAATAGGTAACTCTTTTACACCATTATCTATAAGTTGTTTAAAAAATGGAACTACTGATCCTCTGCTACCAACAACATTTCCATACCTTACAACTGCAAATCTTGTTTTTCTTGAACCTACCATATTATTAGCAGCAATAAAAAGTTTATCAGATGCTAGTTTTGTAGCCCCATAAAGGTTTATAGGACTCGATGCCTTATCAGTTGAGAGTGCTATAACTTTTTCAACATTATTTTTAATAGCTGCTCTTATCACATTTTCAGCACCATTAATATTTGTTTTAATACACTCCATTGGATTATACTCTGCAATTGGAACATGTTTTAATGCAGCTGCATGTATCACAAAATCAACTCCATCCATAGCTTCAATAAGTCTACCTTCATCTCTAACATCACCTATAAAATATCTCATACAAGGATTATTAAAAGTTTGAGCCATCTCATACTGTTTTAATTCATCTCTACTAAAAATTATTATTTTATTTGGTTTATATTTTGATAAAATTATTTCTGTATATTTTTTTCCAAAACTTCCAGTTCCACCTGTTATTAATATATTTTTATTATTAAACATTTTTTATAATCTCCCATCACAATCATCTAAAACAGATTTTATATCATAAACAATTTGATTTTTATTATCTAATTTTATTCTCTTATACTCATTATGAGCAACTGCTAAAACAACAGCTTCATAATCATCATAGTTTGGTTTTTTTTGAAGT
>Ga0256842_1002171_pt1 | contig 14500 bp, 15 predicted proteins | sample 4559240metaG_FD_185973 | JGI IMG/M metagenome (GOLD analysis project Ga0256842, IMG submission 185973) | Hydrothermal vent microbial communities from Guaymas Basin, Mexico - 4559-240 | ecosystem: Environmental > Aquatic > Marine > Hydrothermal vents | place: Mexico: Guaymas Basin | collected...
GTGTCCCTGAGGCAGTAAAAGCAAATGAAAAATACAGTGGAGTTATTCTCGAAGGGTATACTGCACTGGATGAGGCGTTTTATAAAGGAAAGCCACCGAAACTGGGTAAGAGCATTCTGGTGAATCTGGGGGATGCTCACAGCGTAAGTGTTGTGGGGATGGCATTTCTAATTCTCTCGGCTATCGTTGAGAAGAGGAGGGGTGTCATGATAGGGGTGGATGATGTCGCTGTTTTAGCTTATACAACTGCTGGAAGTGCCGCAATGCCCCTTTTAACAAGGCCCGCGAGGAAGAGAGTTACTGTGTTGGGAACGAGATATGCTATAGACTCTGTCCTCAATATTGCTGGCCCTACGCTCCTGCTCTACACCGATCCGGATATTCAGGGCGTGATATATGAGAGCAATGGTGTTCCACCGGGAGCCATGAGGAAATATGTGCATAAAGGCAGGGGAGTACTTATCACAAGGTCTACGGAAACAATAAACGTCGAGGAAGGTGAGCTTCCATTTTAGTCCTTTAATGAATCAATCAGAATTCTGACGAGCTCCTCAACACTTTTTTTAATTTCTTCGCTCATCTCACCAAAGAGTGCAGTGTTTTTAGGCTGACAGCCGATCAGGATAAACCGCGTGCCTTTCAGCTCGGTTTTCAGATACTGGACTAAGACTCTAAGGGGGAGACTGTGCGTCGAGGCTGAAGTGCCGAGTGTCCCCTCGGGATCAGCTACTATAATTTCCCCAGGTTTTCCTCCAAATTCGATTGCATCTATGAAAATAACTGCATCTGGTTTGTGACGTTTTATAACTCCGGTATAACTTTCGGGAACTTCCCCACAGTTTATTACAGTAACGTTAGGCTTTTGAAGAACTTTTCTGAGTCTTTCGGTAACTACTACACCAAAAGCGTCATCTCCTCTGTTCTCATTTCCTATGCCACAAATTACAATCCTCTCTGCACCTCTGAGGATTTCTTGGAGGTTCATTCTATCATCTCCTTATCAGGCTGGAAAAATTGATTATAAAATTAAAGGATTTCAGCAATGTCCCTGACATTCTTAGCGAATTCGCTTTTCATTAGGGCTTCAACGCTCCCAAGTTTTTCATCGAGGTCTCTGTAGAGGGGTATTCCTGTCAGATAGGGGGTGCCGAACTCACTGGCAAGTATCCTGATGTTTTCTTCCTCATTCAACTTCATGTTCTCAACAATTCCGAAGATTTTTAGGTTCTGCTCCTTCAGCAGGAGGAGGAGCTTTCTAACAACGTTAATGGCCAGCTTTGAAGGTGTTGCAACGACCAAAAATTCCCCTCTCCTGAGGAATCTGAGGACATCTAGGAACTGATCGCCCATGCCTGGGGGCATGTCTATGATTAGATAATCAAGCTCGTCCCAGCGGGTTATGGCTAAAAGCTCTATGAGTGCGTCGCTTATTTCCATTCCTCTCAGGGGCGTTGGTCTGTCTTCAGAGTAATAAACGATGCTCATGAATTTGATTCCATGGATTTCGGGAGGGACAACGCCTCTGTCCTCTTCAGGGAATTCTTTTGGCTCAAAGCCGAGAATGACGTGATCGCTTGCTCCATGGAAGTCGAGATCAAGGAGGCCAACTTTGTAACCTTTCTCGGCCAGAGCCAGTGCAAGGGTCGTTGAAATCAATGACTTTCCTACGCCGCCTTTTCCGCTCACGACGGGGATTATTCTTTTAACTTTCTCCAAGCGAGCTTCAATTGCTTTAACTCGAGGGTCGATAGCTCCAATCATAGCTCACTCCTCTCCTTCAACTTTTATAGCAGATAAATAAACCCCCCTCCCCTTAACAACCTCGAAATCTCTGCTCCCACATTTGGGACATGCAAGGAAGGCATGAACGACCTCTGGAATGAAATGGATATCTTCTTTTATACGCTCATTGAATTGCCCCTTCACGTCTTTAAGTTTCCATTCATAACCGCACTTCCTGCATCTGAATTCTGCCTCTTCAAGAATGAATTCTATCTCAGCCTCTTCAGCTATTGTGCCTTTTTTGATTTCGTCTATCGCGAACTTCAGAATTTCCTCATTAACATCCTGAAGTTCCCCAAGAACCACCCTAATGGCTAAAATTTTATCCTTACCGTGCATGTTTGCAAACTCTATAGCTGTCCTCACAATACCATCAGCTAAGGCCCATTCATGCATTTTTGCACCTCCATCTAAGAGTACTCCATGAGAACTTAAAAATTATAGAGTTTAAAACGTTTGGTTTAAAAAGCTTAAATTCTCTCAAGCTCCTTTTTGAGTGAAAAAATTAGAGCTTTAGCACTGTTCTCTATTTCAGGAGTTAATTTGCGGAATGTTTTGTTGTCTTTAATCTGACAACCTACTAATATAAATTTAGTATCAGGTAACAGTTCCTTCAGATAATCTAGAGTAACTTTTAGTTGTGGTTGAAGACTTTTAGGGAGGTCTTCGAGGGCTTCCCAAAGATCAGCCACCACGAGTTTTCTAGGTTCGCTCCCATAATTAGTTGGAGCTATCAGCAGAAGCAACTCTGCCCTAAAGCGTATTATAACTCCTGCATGACATTCTGGAACTTCGTGACATTCCAGGACAATGATATTGGGATTGATAACTAGGGGCTTTAAAGCTCTGGTTATGAAAACCCAAAAGCCTCATCTCCATATTTTTCATTTCCAAGACCGCAAATTATTATTCTCTTTGCATCTCCAATTATTTCCTTTAGCTCCATGAGGATACCACTTTCAAAAATTAGAAAATTACAAGATAACATAACCCGAAAGAATGCTCTTTCTCAATTCCTCAGCACTTAGCTCTTTCTGATGCTCTGGGATGTTCTTAGCACGCCTCTCATTGACGAGTTCAAGAACCATCTCCAGCGGGCCGTAATGTATAGCCTCTGCAGGGCACATAAGCGCACACGCTGGTTCAAGTCCCTCTTCGCGCCTTTCCGCACACATGTCGCACTTCGTTATTGCCCTGACTTTCAGGCTATAGAAGGGAACACCGTAGGGGCATACTTGGAGACATGCAAGGCACCCTATACATCGTTTTTCATTGATCCTAACAGCTCCTTCAGTATCTCTATATATGGCTTCTGTGGGGCATATCCTAAGACAGGGGGCATCTTCACAGTGTTTGCAGTTTATAGGCAGATATTGTTTGTTTTCTGTAACATATATTTTGATAAATGGATTGTTGTCGTGAATAAAGCCGCAGACGGTTTCACAGGTTTCACAGCCAATACAGGTTAGATAATCGAGATAGAGCACCTTCCTCTCCATCAGGACTCACCTCTAAGCCATTTGTCCATTGAGACTGCGGCGTAGAGACCGTCTTTTATTGCCCTGCCAACTTTAGTTGGGCCATTCACCACATCACCTGCTGCAAAAACGCCTTCAAAGTTTGTCATGTGTCTGCTGTCCACTAATATTCTTCCTCTTCTGTCCGTCGCGATGTAGGAGCTGTTAACAGGTGGTGTTGGTGCCATCCCTATGGCAAAGACGAGGTAGTCCAGCTCAACCTGAAATTCCGAGCCCTCTATGGGTACCGGCCTCCTCCTTCCAGTCTCGTCGGGCTCACCGAGACGAGTTCTCAGCAGTTCGATCGCCTTAACGCGGCCGTTCTCACCTATAACCCGCTTTGGAGTTACGAGCTCGAACCACTTGACACCCCTGTTCCTTAGGATGTTTATCTCGTAGGCTCCTGCTGGAGCTTCCCTTATCGTTCTTCTATAGAATATCGTCACATCGGCTCCGAGACGGTTACACTCAAAAGCAGTATCAACTGCAGTTAATCCAGCCCCTATTATTCCAACTCTTTTGCCCTCTAATTTGGGAACCTTCTCCTTTGGGACATAACCAAGTTCTGCACCCTTAATCCAAAACAGGAGTTCTAAAGGGGAGAGAATGCCTTCCAAGTCATCTCCGGGTATGCCAATTCTTCTGACGTTCCATATCCCAGTTGCTATTAAAACCGCATCATATTTCTCAATTAATTCACTGAGAGCAATCTTTCTTTCGTAAAATTCATCTCCCTCATCTTCTCTGTCCCCTTCCATCACCTTTGTCCTTGGATAATACGTCACTTCAAATTCTTCCTCCAGTTCTTTTGCTCCAAGTCTTACTCTCTCCACAGGGATTCTAAACTCGGGTATAACAAACAGCATTAAGCCACCTGGTTCGGGAAGTTTATCATAAATATCAACATCATGACCTTTACACACAAGATAGCCGGCAGCAGTTAAACCTGCAGGCCCAGCTCCTATTATAGCTATTCTCTTTCCGGTTTGCTGGGGTTTATTTTTGCATAAAAATGAAAATTTCATGCCTTTCACTTTAGCACCCCTCCAAAGAACTTAATATATTCCCTTGGAAATTCCTTGACTCTTTCATGCTTACAGCTATCGCAGAGATAAACTATCTCAGGATGTTCGTATAGCTTCTCCAGCTTGTGATAGAGGAACTCAGCAGTTTTGACGGTATAATCCAGTTTCTTTCCACAGCCGACGCATTGTGCATATTCAAATTTCAGCTCAGCTTTATCCGGCTTTCCTTCTATTGCATCGGTAGGACATATCTTGTTGCATTCATAGTTGCAATTCCCACATCTGTCTGGATCAAAAAACATGATCCTTTTCTCATTATCAAACTGAAATATTGCATTGAATGGACAGACTTGGGCACACAATCCACACCCTATACAGGCATCTACCTTAAGCATGGAATCACCTCAAAAATTAAGAAAAAGATTCAAATGCCCAGCGCTTTCCTCTTCTTCATGATGTGGTCGTACATCAGCTTCGCTGCCTTGTACGGGTCGGGCTCCACTATGAAGGCCGCTCCAACGATGTCGTAGAGGTCCTGCGTGAGGATCTTTACCACCTTCGGCCCGCCGAGAACCGGCGGAACTATGCCGAGGTGCGTTGTGATTCCGCTGGCCACGAAGTAGGTTCCTATCGAGACGGCCTTCTCGGTCATGGCCTCGGGGGCGGAGCCCACCACCGGAAGGGCCGAGATGGGCACGTTCAGGTCCCTCGCCACTAGGTCGGCCAGGACGAGTATTCTCGTACAGTCAACGCACGAGCCCATGTTGAGAGCAGGAGGAATGCCCCATTCCTTGACGAACTCTCTCAGGCCGGGTCCAACGTTCTCTGTGTCCGCATACTCGGGCAGGAAGATGCCGTACTTCATCGCCGCGGTCGCCCAGCAGCCGGTTCCCACGAGGAGGACGTCCCTCTTCATGAGCTCGTTCGCTATCTTGATGTGGTTGTGATCCTGCTTTATCTTCGGGTTGTTACAGCCGACCAGACCGGCTACACCCTTTATCTTGCCCTCGACGATAGCCTCTTCAATGGGCTTAAGTGTACCACCGAAGTGCTCGAGTATTGCCTCGACGCTGAAGCCGACGTATCCGGACATCTTCTCCTTCGGTATCTCGACCCTCACCTTAGACCTGTTCGGGAAGTTCTCAACCGCAGTCTTGACTATCTCCTTGGCTATCTCATCCGCCCTCTTCTCGTCGAACTTGATGTGTATGGCTCCCGGGAAAGTGGCTATTGGACTTGTGTCTATTATCTTGGTGTGGAAGCACCGGGCAACGTCAACCGTTGCGGGCATTATACACTGAACGTCAACGACCATGGCCTCGACGGCGCCGGTAACTATGGCCATCTCCTGCTGGAGGAAGTTGCCGGCTATCGGAATTCCGTGCCTCATGAGAACCTCTAAACCTGTACAGCACATTCCGACGACGTTTATGCCCTTGGCACCGAGCTTCTCGGCGAGCTCGAGCAGCTCGGGGTCCTGTGCCGCCTCGACTATCTTCTCTGAAAGAACTGGCTCGTGGCCGTGGACGACTATGTTGACGTAGTCCTCCTTGAGGACTCCGAGGTTAGCCTCGGCCTTTATGACCTTTGGCGTTCCAAAGAGCACGTCCTGAAGCTCAGTAGCTATGAGCGAGCCACCCCAGGCGTCGCCGAGAGAGGTTCTCAGGCCGTGGAGGAGTATGCTCACCGGGTCGTGGTCGGTTCCTATGTGGGTCCTGTGGAGGCTCTCCACTATCTCCCTGTCTATGCTCCTCGGGAGAATGCCGTTCTCGAACCATGGCATGCCTGCCTTTTCGGCGGCCTTCTCGAACATCTCGTAGGTCTTGGGGTTGAGGTAGGCCTTGAGGAAGGCCAGAGCCTCCTCATCCTGCTTTCCAAAGTCATTGAGGGCAACTTCGGCAACTTCCTTGGCGAGCTCCCTGACGGTCTTGCCCTCCGTCTCGATTCCGAGCCTCTCGGCGATGGCCTTGAGCTTCTCGACATCCCTCACCTGGTACGGCAGTGTATTTGAGGCCATGTTGTCGAGTTCAAGAACGGGCTTTCCTTCCTTCTTGAACTTCTCGGCCATCTCGGCCGCTATGAGAAGGGTCAGAGCCACGTGGCGCCCGTGGTCGCTGTGAGCGGATGCACCGGCCGCTATCATCCTGAGGAGGTTCCTGGCGACTATGGTGTCAGCATCGGCACCACAGACGCCCCTCCTCGGCTCGCCCCCGAAGGGGTTGATCCTGCACGGGCCCATCATACAGTTCCTGCAGCAGACTCCAAGGAGACCGTAACCGCACTGGGGCTGCTGCTTCTCGAGCCTCTCCCAGACCGTCTCGATGCCTAGTTCCTGGGCGCGTTCATACATCTTCTGGGTTGTACTATCGATTGAGACTTCCTTATACTTCTTCATTTTGACTCCCCCTCATTAATCCGAATAACCTCGGCCTGAAAAGACCTAAACAGCTCCCAACCATTGTATTCCTCCTCATACGTGCCTTCCTTCAGCTTGATTATCTTCTCGGCCGTTTCCTTCCTGACGTTGGAGACTATCTCGTCTATGGTGCCGAACTGGAGCGCACCGGTCTTACAGGCCTCGACACACGCTGGGGGCCTGCCTTCAGCTCTTCTGTCGGGACACATATCGCACTTGAACATCACGCCGTTGAGGGCGTCAAACTCGGGGATACCGAAGGGACAGACGATTGCACACATCTTGCAGCCGATGCACTTCTCGGGGGTTATCATAACCGCGCCGTCTTCGTCCTTGAAGATGGCTCCTGTCGGGCAGACTTCCATACAGGGTGCGCCATCGCAGTGCCGGCAGTTCATGGGTACGTTGTAGGCCCCCATGGGGAGAATGTGGATTCTTGGAAGGGGCAGCGGATCCTCAAAGATCGCTGAGAATAGATCCTTGCTCTGGGAGTGTTCCACTGCACACGCTATCTCACAGTGCCGACAGCCAATGCACTTCGCTGGATTTATGAAAATAGTAGGCTTTGAATCGGTAGGCATAGGAATCACCAAGGTTTATGTAACAAATTTTTATATAAATGGGTTTCTGTTTTAAATAAAAACCGAAAAATTATAGAACAAAATGTTACATTTTTCTCAACATTTTACCACCAATATCTAATTCAGTCGACTGACCGGGAAGTCAGAGGGGAGGGAATTATCCAAAAGTGTGAAACCAAAGGTTATACACCAATGGATGGAAAAGATTATGGATCCTTAAATATTCACTAATGAACAAATTTATCCGGTAAGTTCACAAAAGTGTATACTACCTTAGTTTTAAATTCAAACCTAAAAGCATTTATACTGGAGTTTTTCAAAATTTTTTCGGTGTTGCTTATGGCAAACAAAGGGGAGAAAGACGAAAGACGGAAGAAGCTATTTCAGATAGCCGAGGAGTTACGAGAACGGACCAAAAAACAGGCCCCAGAAGAGGGTTTTAGGGTTGTTATAACAGGCAAAGGTGGAGTCGGAAAAACTACTTTAACTGCTATACTAGCGAGGCTTTTAGCTAGGGACGGATACAAAGTTTTGGCAGTTGATGAAGATCCTCAGATGAATTTGGCTCATGCCATTGGTATCCCGAAAGAAGTTAGGGACAAGATAATACCTCTCAACAGAAATCTTGATTATATAGAAGAAAAAACTGGTGCAAGACCAGGAACAAATTGGGGTCTCTATTTCTCCCTAACACCAGATGTGAGAGATGTTGTTGAGAGGTTTGGGGTTGTTGGGCCTGATAATGTCATGTTGCTTGTAATGGGCAGTGTCGTTCAGGCAGCTGCTGGCTGTTTATGCCCAGAAAACGCTCTGCTTGATGCTGTAGTTAAATACATAAACCTCAGGAAAGGAGAAGTGATTCTTATGGATACTCAGGCTGGTTTAGAGCATTTTGGCAGAGCTTTGGCAAGAGGATTTAAGCAGGCTGTAATCTTAACGGAACCAACATATAATTCAGTTCAAGTTGCTGTGGATGCTGCTAAGTTAGCTCGTCAGCTGGGGATAAAATATGTTCATCTTGTTATTAATAAAGTAAAAAAAGATAAGCATATAGAAAAAGTTGAGGATATTCTCAATGAGCTTGGCTTTAATGATTTCACAACGAAGACTGTAATTCCATATGATGAGCTTGTGGAAGAATATGATCCTGAAGTTGAAGCCATCCTATCGAATCCTGACTCAGTAACTTACAAAAAAGTGCATGAACTGAAAGATATCTTAATTCGCTATGCTGAGTAATTTTTTCTTTCACAAATATTTTAAGCTGCATCTCGAATATATTGTGGTGATATAATGAAGATAGTGCGCTTTGGTGTTTCAATCCCCCATGACCTGCTCACAAGGTTTGATATTATTATAGAAGAAAAGGGTTACACGAACAGAAGTGAGGCTATAAGAGACCTCATAAGGGATTTCATTGTAAGACATGAATGGGAAAAGGGAGATGAGGAGGTAGCTGGTACCATTACGATAGTCTACAACCATGATGAGGCGGATGTTGTCAAGGAACTCCTTGATCTGCAGCATGACTATCTTAGTGAAATAGTTTCGAGCCTGCACGTGCATATGGATAAACACAACTGCCTTGAAGTTGTTGTTGTCAAAGGAAAGGCAAAACGCGTTAAGGAAATAGCAGACCGGCTGATAAGCCTTAAGGGAGTCAAGCACGGAAAACTCGTAATGACGACAACTGGAAAGCATCTGGTTTGATTCTATCCTTATTGTTTTCAACCTTTTATTACTGTTCAGAAACTTTTATATATTTCGTGCTAACATTTCTTTTTGTGGTGCTACCATGATCTCCGAACTCATAATGGACAGAGATTATGATGGGTTGTTGGAGGTTGCAAGAGATTTCCATGGTCATATCTGTCCATATGTGGCGCTGGGAATGAGGGCTTCTATGATTGCCATGAAAGAGCTTGGAGTTGGAAGGCTGGACTTTAGAGCGAGTGTTGATGAGAGCATCCTTGCTATAGTTGAGACTAACAACTGCTTTACCGATGGTGTGCAGATTGCCACAGGTTGCACGTTTGGCAACAACAGCCTGATATATCTTGACCTGGGAAAAACTGCACTCACCCTGGTAAAGCGGGGGACATGGGAAGGAGTCAGGGTTTATGCAGATGGTGAAGAATTGAGAAAGTACTATCCTCCTGAAGCAGAAGAGCTCTTTGACAGAGTTGTCAAGGAGAGAAAAGGGAGTGAGGAAGATGCCAAACGCCTCAGTTTATTGTGGGAGGAAATCGGAAGAAAGATGATCCGCCTTCCAGAGAAAGAATTTAAGATAGAGCATATCAAGGTTCCTCCAGTCGAGCCCGCTCCGATTTTTGATAATATCAGATGCTCAAAATGTGGAGAGCTCGCAATGGCAACAAGGGTGATTTATATTAGCGAAAAGCCCTTCTGCTTGAAATGCGCGGGTGAAAAATATTACGCCCTTATAGGTAGGGGAATTGTGGAGGTGAAACCATGAAGAAGCTGCTTGCGTTCATTTTGGGATTTTTAATGCTCGTCTCAACAAGTGGCTGTATAAACCAGAATTCTGGGAGTACACAAACGAGCATTACGATAACTGATATGCTTGGCAGGAGTGTTGAACTCCCCGCACATGTAACAAAGATTGTTGCCGCTGGACCGGGAGCCCTCAGGTTAATGGTATATCTGAATGCAAGCGACATGGTTGTGGGTGTTGAAGATTTTGAGAAGCGCTACAACTTTGGAAGACCCTATATATTGGCCCATCCTGAGCTTAGGAAGCTGCCTACCATAGGGCCCGGTGGCCCGGGAAGGTTGCCAAATTTCGAAGAGCTGGTCAAACTAAAGCCAGATGTTATCTTCATAACGTACGTTGATGCTAAAACAGCTGATAATATTCAGGCCAAAACTGGCATCCCCGTCGTCGTCCTGAGCTACGGGAAGCACGCAGCGTTTAAGAACGATCCCTTCTTCAAATCCATTGAAATCGCCGGAAAGGTTCTGGGCAAGGAGAAGAAGGCCGAAGAGTTGATATCCTTTATAGAAAAAGTGCAGAGTGACCTTCTAAAGAGGACTGAGGGCATCAAGAGCCCAACGGTCTACGTCGGGGGTATAGGGTACAAGGGCGCACACGGGATCGAGAGCACCGAGGTAAAGTTCCCTCCCTTCACGGCGGTCCGCGCGAACAACGTGGCCGACGAGCTTGGCGGATGGGGGCATAAGTTCATAGACAAGGAGCAGCTCCTCAAGTGGAACCCGGATTACCTGTTCCTCGATGAGGGGGGAATGAAGCTGATCCTCGCCGACTACAAGAAGAACCCCAACTTCTACAGGTCGTTGAAGGCGGTCAAGAACGGCAACGTTTACGGAATTTTGCCCTTCAACTTCTACGCCACGAACATAGGCACTGCAATGGCGGACGCGTACTTCGTGGGGAAGATTCTGTATCCGGAGCGCTTTGCTGATATCGATCCCACTGAGAAGGCCAACGAGATATACACCTTCCTCGTTGGAAAGCCGGTTTATGAAGAGCTCTCCAAACAGTTTGGAGGCTTTGGAAAAATGAGCCTTGACAGCGGAAACATTACATACGCACTGCCAACATCTCCGTGATGAACATGAGAGAATACAGGGAGTATATAGCCAGGAAATATTTCATAGGTTTTGCTTTATTTATCTCTATTATCCTTGTTTCTCTTTGTGCTTTAAGTGCCGGGGCATATTCTCTATCTATTAATGAAGTCATCAACGCTTTATTTGGGGCAGGTAGTGCAAGTACCCACCTGGTTGTGTGGAATATCAGACTCCCGCGTATTACAGCTGCTATTCTTGTTGGCTCTTCTCTGGCTATAGCAGGTGCGGTTATGCAGGGCTTCCTGAAAAATCCTCTGGCGACACCCTTCACAATGGGGGTTTCCCACGGTGCAATGTTTGGAGCTTCGTTGGCTATTCTCCTTGGCGCCGGTTATGCTGAAAGCTCTGGGAGGATATCTCTAAATAATCCCTATACTGTTATTCTCTTTGCATTTGCAGGTGCGATAAGTGCCACAGCCGTGGTTCTTCTTCTTGCCAAACTCAGGAGTCTCAGCCCAGAGGCGATGATTCTTGCAGGGGTTTCCATGAGCTCCCTCTTTGTTGCCCTAACAACACTCATGCAGTACTTTGCAAATGAGCTTCAGCTCGCTGCTATGGTGTATTGGTCCTTTGGTGATCTTGGAAGGGCCACATGGAGGGAGAACTGCATTCTACTACTTGTGTTTTTGGTGGCATTTGCTTATTTTAGCATTACCAGATGGGATTTAAATGCCACCCAAATGGGGGATGAAATTGCCAAATCCCTTGGTGTGGAAGTTGAGAAGGTTCGACTCATTGGAACACTGCTCGCTTCACTCCTGACAGCTGTTAGTGTTGCCTTTGTGGGAGTTATTGGATTTATAGGGCTTATAGCTCCTCATGCAATGAGATTGATAGTTGGTGGAGATTACAGATTTTTAATTCCTCTTTCAGCTTTAACAGGGGCTCTTTTGTTGCTTACAGCGGATACAGTAGCAAGGCTCGCATTTTCTCCCATGACCCTTCCGGTAGGCGTTGTAACTTCCTTTCTTGGAGCACCTACATTCCTCTATCTACTGATTAAGATGGAGGGGCAGAGATGAAGGCGGTTAGGGTTAGGGATCTATCATTCTCCTACAATGGGCTTGATATACTCAAAAATATAAGTTTTGAAGTCGATGAGGGAGAATTTCTGGCAATACTCGGTCCAAATGGTGCTGGGAAAAGCACTCTTTTGAGATGCATCTCTGGAATACTCGAATGCAGTGGGGTGGAAATCTTTGAAAAGCCACGGGAGAGCTATTCAAGAAATGAGCTGGCCAAACTCCTTGGTTATGTTCCACAAAAAAGTAGTTCTAACTTTATGACGGTTTTTGATACAGTTCTTCTGGGAAGAAAACCCTATATGGGACTAACTCCGAGAAATGAGGACATTGAGAAAGTTAGAAAAGTACTTGAGCTTCTCGGCCTTCAGAACTTTGTCCTCAAAAGGACGAACCAGCTCAGTGGTGGTGAGCTTCAGAAGGTTGTTATAGCCAGGGCCTTAGCTCAGGAGCCTAAAATCCTTTTAATGGACGAACCCACAAACAATTTGGATTTAAAAAGTCAGCTTGAGGTTATGAGGATTGCTGAAAGATTTGCGAGCAAAGGTGGAACATCCATCGTTGTAATGCATGATGTTAATCTTGCCCTGAGATTTGCGAGGAGGTTTATCTTTATGAGAGAAGGGGAGATAAAAGCCGATGGTGATTTTAAAATCATAAAATCCGACCTCTTTGAAGAGATCTACGGGATAAAAGTGGAGATTGAGAAAATAAAGGGAATTCCTGTTGTTGTGCCGCTGGGCTGAGACATCTCCTAAAGTCTTATTGGAACATATTCACCTAATTTTTCTTTCATCATCTGATATATATTTCAATTCTCCTAAAGTCTTATTGGAACTTGGAACCCGCTTAGCAACCATAAACACTAGCCAGCCAGAGTAATTTCAATTCTCCTAAAGTCTTATTGGAACGTATGACCAGACCACGCCCCGTCACCTCCCTATTAGCATTTCAATTCTCCTAAAGTCTTATTGGAACTCTATGTCTCAGGAGTGGCTCCTGAGGCGAATATACTCGATTTCAATTCTCCTAAAGTCTTATTGGAACCGTTCGAGTTTTTCCATAGAGTCCATACTACCACCCCATTTCAATTCTCCTAAAGTCTTATTGGAACTCAACTTTATAAAGAACAACATCTCCTGAGCTAGCCGCATTTCAATTCTCCTAAAGTCTTATTGGAACCTGGAGGATATACGTTGATTATGATTTTGTAGAGCAGAAGTTATTTCAATTCTCCTAAAGTCTTATTGGAACCACTTTTCTTTTTTGCGCAAAAAATTGTGAAAAAAATTTCAATTCTCCTAAAGTCTTATTGGAACGTGCAACTATAACGAGCATTAAAGTAGATGATAGTTCGAATACAGTTTACAATTTCAATTCTCCTAAAGTCTTATTGGAACTAGCGTACAGCTGTACGCTGCCCTCAGCTGGGTATCATTTCAATTCTCCTAAAGTCTTATTGGAACGTTAGCAGGCACTGCCAGGGTGTAGGTGTACGGCTCAGATTTCAATTCTCCTAAAGTCTTATTGGAACCAGCGCGTCCCTGACGCGTTCGATTACATCATCTTCAATTTCAATTCTCCTAAAGTCTTATTGGAACCCCTCCCTTTTCTTTCCAACAGCTTTAAAATGTTAAAAATTTCAATTCTCCTAAAGTCTTATTGGAACTCCAGTCCGCTGTTAGCTACATGTACGACGTTCTGAATTTCAATTCTCCTAAAGTCTTATTGGAACCTCCAGCCGCTATTGAACCAAGTTCAAGCGTTTTGAACGATTTCAATTCTCCTAAAGTCTTATTGGAACCATCAGAAATACCACAACACAAAGTTCACCGATTACGTATTTCAATTCTCCTAAAGTCTTATTGGAACATGGTTGATGCAAAAGTTAAGAAAAAGGTTTTAGAGTATTTCAATTCTCCTAAAGTCTTATTGGAACCTTCCACCCCCTCAAATCTTCCACATGCCACTTTCCACGGATTTCAATTCTCCTAAAGTCTTATTGGAACACAAGTTATGTTGGTTGTGTTGGTCCTGTTGGTCCTGATTTCAATTCTCCTAAAGTCTTATTGGAACGTGGGGAGAGGTCTTCATCAAAGACTCTGCCTCCTAAGGGGATTTCAATTCTCCTAAAGTCTTATTGGAACGAGCAATCAGCGATGTTATTTGCGCACAGATGGACATATTTCAATTCTCCTAAAGTCTTATTGGAACACGAGCTTGAACTGCGATTTGACGTTCAAGTCGAAGAAATTTCAATTCTCCTAAAGTCTTATTGGAACACACCTTTGACACAATATTCTTAATTTTAATAATACTATTTCAATTCTCCTAAAGTCTTATTGGAACATGAGGTGTATGACGACCCATCCCTCGTTGCGTTGGCCGATTTCAATTCTCCTAAAGTCTTATTGGAACATCGTAAGCCCTTTTAAGGGCCTCAGCAACGTCCATATTTCAATTCTCCTAAAGTCTTATTGGAACAAACTCTGCCTTCGAGGATGTTTGCAACTCTTGAAAAATTTCAATTCTCCTAAAGTCTTAT
>Ga0256842_1002172_pt1 | contig 14493 bp, 13 predicted proteins | sample 4559240metaG_FD_185973 | JGI IMG/M metagenome (GOLD analysis project Ga0256842, IMG submission 185973) | Hydrothermal vent microbial communities from Guaymas Basin, Mexico - 4559-240 | ecosystem: Environmental > Aquatic > Marine > Hydrothermal vents | place: Mexico: Guaymas Basin | collected...
ATAGTGTGCCGGCAAAGAATCATCTTTTACCCCTGTACTTGCAAAGAGGGCTCTACACCCTTGGACCTGCATCGCTTCGATAACATCATAGATAATAGCCGTATTATAGATACCACTCAATGCTACTGCAATGTCATTTTTAGCAAGTACCTTATCAAGAGCACGATCAACTCGAGAGACAAAAATACTAATTACCGTATCTACTTTTTTCCCATATGCAGCCACTCCTCTGGCAAATGCCTCTGCACATGCGATAGCCTGTTGCTTTTTAAATACAAGTGTTGCATTTACTGGAATTCCCTCTTTTGTCAGTACCTCCATTGCCTCATATCCGGCTGTTGTTGCAGGAACTTTTATCATAACATTTGGTCTGTTTATTGTAGAAAAAAGCCTTTTTCCTTCTGTTATTGTTGCCTTGGCATCATCACAGTAAAAAGGGTCAACCTCGATACTGACATAACCATCATCACCTGCGTCATAAAGTGGTCGTAAAATATCAGCTGCTTTTGTAATGTCATACATTGCAACAGCTTCATATTTCTCTTTTGGCGTCATAGCTTCTAATGATTCTAATTGTGAAATATAAGCATCAGAGTTTAAAATGGCATTTTTAAAAATAGCCGGGTTTGATGTCGCACCATTGATTATCTTTTTATCTATTAACTCTTTAAATTCACCATCAAGGTAATCTCTCTCTATAAAATCAGCCCACAGTGAAAACTTCAAATCCTCTATATACATACTTACTCTTTTTAAATTTTTACTCTATTATAACTCAACAACTCTTAAGCTAATTTTTTTGGTACAACGATTGTAAAGATAGAACCGGATTTTATATTTTTTACATCTATTTCTGTATGAAACTGCTTTTGCATAATCATCTGCGACATATAAAGTCCTAAACCTGTTCCATTTTTTCCTTTTGTACTAAAATAGGGTTCAAAAATTGCTTCAAGATTCTCCTCTTTAATGCCTCCAGCGTTATCAGCAATGGTGATTGCAACATCTTCTTCTCTATCAAACACATCAATAGCTATTGTTGGCTCTTTAATCTCCCTTGAGATGAGCTCATCAACTGCATTATTAATAATATTTAAAAGCACCTGTACCACTTCATTTGCATAAGTTTGCACAAAAAGCTGATTTTGTGGCAAGAAGTTTATATTAATATCTGTTTTTTTAAGTCTTGGCTCAACAAAAGCAATGGATTTCTCTATAAGTTCATTAATATTGACAGATGCAAGTTCCTTGTCAGGTCGAAAATAGGTCTGAAAATCATCAATAGTCTCTGAGAGATAGACAACCGTATCACTGATATTTTCCAACGCTTTATCAAACTCCTCTTCCTCAACATCTTCTCCTAAAAGCCTTTTGACCTGTAGATTTGAAATACTCAATGTAACAGTTGAGAGTGGTTGTCTCCACTGATGCGCTATCATACTTATCATCTCTCCCATCACAGCTTGCTTTGACTGAAGTGTCAACATTTTATCTTTTTGAGTAAGCTCTTCTATCTTTTTTGTAAGCATTGTCTCTTGTGTGGAGATAACTTCTCTTGCTTCATCCATTTTCACTTTATAAAAATAAACAATAGTACTGACAACAACAAGAACAAAAGCAATATAAAAAAGTTGAAAAAAAGTATAATTTGTATGCACAAATGGCTGAAATGATGCTATTAGGAGCATAAAAATTAAAAAAGCAAACCATGGAAGCGCATGTTTTTCATTTTTAAAATATAAAATAATGATTGGATAGGTAAAGTACCAGGTATGTTTCATCTCATCAGGGGAGCTCACATATAAAAGTAAGACAAGTAAAAAAGTAAACTGTGCAGTAACAGCTATAGAGACGAAATCATAAAATCTTTTTGATCGTCGCAACATATACCATAACACTATATTTGCAACAAAAAGAAAAAACTCAACGAGTGCCAGAGCATAAAACTCTTTATAAACATTAAGAATCGTACCATATATCACAGCCGTAGAAGAGAGTATAATGGCTATATTCATCATCTGAAATTTACTTCGTAAATCTCTCTCTTTGTCACCAAAATTCCAACCACTTGTAAAAAAATCTTTTGCTGTCATCTCTTTATTCTCTCTTAGGGCAGATAAATTTTATCTTGCAGCTCTTTATATTCCATCAAAGCATCACTATCGAGTGTAATACCCCCTCCACTTTTATAGAGATATCCATTTGAAGATTTTTCAATAAAACGTATCATCACACCACTGTCAAAATTTTTGCCATCAAAAACACCAAAAATTCCACTAAAAAATCCCCTCTCATATGCTTCTACATTCTCTATTATACCCAAAGTAGATTTTTTTGGTGCACCACTGATGCTACCAGCGGGCAAGAGTGCTTTTAAAATATCGCCCAGATGCTCTTGCCAATTCTCTTCTAAATCACCACTTATATGTGAGCTTACCTGTAAAAGCTCTTTCTCTCCTGCATTTATCTTTTTAATATAGCGAAACTCTTCAACTTGCACATTTTTTGCAACAATTGAGAGATCATTACGCAGTAGATCAACGATCATTATATGTTCTGCCATCTCTTTTGTATTTGCCAAAATCTTCTCTTGAGCATTGTCAATTGCCGCATCAATTGTACCTTTCATAGGAAAAGTATGAATTTTTTGCTCTTTTATCTGAATAAATTTTTCAGGAGAAAAACAGACAAACTGATCTTTATAACGCAGTTTATAGTGTGCATTTGCAAGGCTGTATATCTCACAAAGAGAGAGATCTGTCTCTATAGGTGTTGCCTGCGTGAGGTTTAAAATATAGGTCTGGCCTGCTTCTATTTTCTCAATTACAGCATCAAATTTTTTTTTATATTCTACAAAATCAAGAGGATTTTTTTTTAAAAAGTGCTCATGCTCTTTATACTCATAATCTTCACAGATGCAGTACTCAATATTATTTGCTTCAAGTTCATCAAGAGGGACTACCTCAACACACTGAGCTTTAAAATCACTAATAATCAAAAAAGGTCTTCCCTCTCGTACAAGAGCATTTACTTTTTTAAAACCCATTGATATCTAAACAATCAACTTTTTAAGAATTGCCATTCGAATATTGACACCATTACTGACCTGTTGCAATACTTTACAACGCTCATCTTCAAGCATCGCATCTGTAATGTCAATATTTCTGTGTACCGGTCCAGGATGTAGGAGTATAATATCTCTATCACCTATCAACTCTTCTGTAATACAAAAATCACTTGCATAATCTTTAAGACTAGCATAGCTTTGTGAAGAATGGCGTTCTGTTTGCGTTCGCAGACTCATAATAGCATCTACCTCATCAACAATCTCACGCAGGTAATGCGTGAAACGTAGATTGGTTTTTGGCAAAAAATGTGGTGGTGCTACCAAAATGACTTCCATTCCAAAACGAGTAAGAAGCTCAATATTTGAATTTGCCACACGGCTGTTTTTAATATCTCCGACAATAGCTATCTTTTTTCCTGAAACATCTCCAAAATGATCTTTTAGCGTATACAGATCCAAAAGTGCCTGTGATGGGTGTGCATGAGCACCATCACCCGCATTTAAGATAGCTGCTTTTGTATGGTTGGAGAGAATTTTTGGTACACCGGCATTTTGATGACGAACAATGATGGCATGCGGACCCATAGCATCAAGATTCATTGCAGTATCTACAAGTGTTTCACCCTTTTTTGTAGAACTTTTTGCCACATCCAAGTGCACTATCTCAGCACCAAGACGTTTTGCTGCGATCTCAAAAGAGCTTTTTGTACGTGTAGAGTTTTCAAAGAAGAGTGTTATAATGAGCTTATCTTGCAAAACTCTCTCAAATCGCCCATCACTAAAATGCTTCGCATCTGCTAAAAGTGCTTCAATCTCAGCTTTTGTAAAATCATCTGTTCGTATTAAATGCTGCATGCTTACTCTCTTTTTTTAATTTACAAATTATACAAGACATCGCAAAGCGTGTCAATGTCCCTAGATGTTTTTAAGATGGGAAAATGAATTGCCCGAAAATAGGGTGCACTTACCTTTTCAAAACTGCTGTCACTTGTTTTACAGTTAAAAGTAACTGCGTGAGCTATTTTTGCATCTTCAAGTGCTTTTTTACAAAGCAGTGTATCGTTAATACATCCCAACGAGCAGTGAGTGACAAGCAGTGTAACTGCTTGCGTGAGCTTGATTAAATCCAAAATCATTAACTCTCTATCAAGAGGAACATAAAGTCCACCGGCACCCTCAATCAATAAAACATCACAATAATCTTCTAGCTTCTCTATAGCTTTTAAAACTTTTGTAGTATTAAACTTCTCTGCATCAGAAGCAATAAAAGGCGCAGCAGGGAGCTCATAAGAGATAGGAACAATATCACTCACTGACAAATCTTGCATCAAAGGGTTTAACTCTTTAACAAGAGCTAAAAGAACATCTCCATCAGGATAGACACCATCAACAACACCTGTTTCAACAGGTTTTATAACACCCACTTTCAGTCCACGTGAGGCATACCCACGCAAGAGCAACTGTGTAGTATAGGTTTTACCAACATCTGTATTAGTAGCAGTAATAAAGATTCGTTTTTTCATAAGAGGATTATAACCGATTTTTAAAAATTACCATAGGAGAGTTCAAAACTAATTAGATTTTTGCTTAATGGGCTTTAAATTTTGATGTTTTTGTAAAGGAGGCTACATGCAGTAGCTGACTGCACAAATCATCGAAAGATGAAGTGCAGTAAGTAAAAAGATATTAGTTTTCGTCTTGGTTTACGATTTTGTTTGCTGAGATCCACGGCATCATTTCACGAAGTTTCACACCAGTTTGCTCGATTAATGAAGCACGTGCATTTGTACGTTCAGCATTCATACGAGGATAACCAGCTTGTCCTTCTAAGATGAAGTCTTTTGCAAATCTACCATCTTGAATCTCTTTTAAGATCTCTTTCATAGCCTCTTTAGACTCTTTGTTGATAACACGTTTACCAGAAACATAGTCACCATACTCAGCAGTGTTAGAGATAGAGTATCTCATATCAGCAATTCCACCCTCAAACATCAAGTCAACGATAAGTTTAAGTTCGTGAAGACACTCAAAGTATGCCATTTCAGGAGCATAACCAGCTTCAGTCAATGTTTCAAAACCAGCTTGAACCAAAGAAGTTACACCACCACAAAGAACAGCTTGCTCACCAAAAAGGTCAGTTTCAGTTTCATCTTTGAAAGTTGTTTCAATAATTGCAGTACGTCCACCACCGATTGCAGAAGCGTATGAAAGTGCTAACTCTTTTGTCTCTCCTGAAGGATTTTGACCAACAGCGATAAGGTCAGGAATACCACCACCACGAACAAACTCGCTACGTACAGTATGCCCTGGTGCTTTTGGAGCGATCATAGTAACATTAATGTCAGCTCTTGGAATGATACGACCATAGTGAATGTTAAAACCGTGTCCAAAGGCAATAGTAGCACCCTCTTTAAGATTTGGCTCAATCTCATTTTTATAGATTTCTGCTTGATTTTCATCTGGTAAAAGAATCATAACTACATCTGCTTTTGCAGTAGCTTCACCAACTGTTAAAACTTCAAAACCTTTTGCTGCAGCTTTATTCCAAGATGAACCATCTTTTCTTAAACCAACAACAACTTCTACACCACTGTCTCTTAAGTTTTCTGCGTGAGCGTGTCCTTGAGAACCAAAACCAATCATTGCAACTGTTTTGCTTTTAATTAGGTCTAAACTAGTGTCTTTATCATAATAAACATTTAATGCCATTGTATATTTCCTTGGGCTTTAGAGGGTTTTACTCTAAAAAATTTGTCGCATTATACTAAAGATATGGTAAAACTTTTATTAGAGATAGCTTATAACAAAACAAAAAATTTTTCACTTAATCTACAAGTATGTATAATATGAAAAAATTTAGAGGCAATTATGAAAAAATTCAATCTGTTTAACGAAATCATCATCGTCAGTAAAGAAGAGCTACTCAAGGCTATCAACAGCCAAAAAGAGTTTGGTATCAATATAAAAGGAGAGATTGTCACTCCCGAATTTGCAGAGAATGCAATCCTTATCTATCAAGGTAAACATGCACTCTCTTCAAACAATGCTCTTGTACCGAGTAAAACACCGCAACTTTCTGAAATTCTTGGAGATAAATATCAGGTAGTTGAAGATGATGACAGGGTTTTGATAAAAGCTTTTTCAAACTGGCAGGAGCTTATAAAGATCAACACCCCTCGGGCTTCGTATGATGATACAACAGGTGATGGTGTCAGTGAATTTTCCAATACAGAACTTGAAGATATAGGTTGGAATGCAACTGAGTTTAATATCTCTTACCGTGAACTTGTTGAAATTTTAGAAGAGAAATGTGAAGGAATACTTCTTTGTATTGAACAAAAAGAGCCAAATTATCAATTTAGCGGACTTGGATTTTTAGCAGATGATAAAGAGGCTCAAAAAATTCTCTTTGCGCACTGCCAAGAGAGGATTAAAAAGATGATGCAAGAGGATCCACTCTATGCAAAAGAGAAGCTCAGCGACGATGAAGAAGAAGCAGCAGAATTTTTTGAAGTACTGTAGATATACTCATGCATAAACAAAAAATTACCATTGAGTACAAATACAGAGGCTCTATTCTCCTACCAGATACACAAAATGCAAAAGATATTTTTTTTCGTATCAAACAAGCGTATGCAAATCATGAGAAGATGGGAGTGCATCTACTTTTCTCAAAAGCAAAACTCGCACGCCTTCAAAAATATATAAAAGGAGCTGCACAAGAGGAGCTTTTAAACCTTGATTTTTATATTGAAATGGGTAAAATTTTAGATTTTAATACAGATGATGCAAAAAAACTAAAAGCCTCCATACTCCTTATTAACGATACAGCCCACAGCAGTTTTAATATTACAAAAAGATTGCAGCTTATCAACAAAAAAAAGCCATCTAAAGTAAAAAAGAGCTATCTCTTTTGGGATATTGAGAATTTTTCTTCCATCGCTTCTATTTTCGCTGATGTCATTGAACCATATACTATAGAAGATTCTCGTATCTATCTTGGAGCAAATCCCGATTCACTCTACCTAAAACGTGCAGAGTGGGAAGCGAATCTCTATGATTATGGCAAAACCCTTAACTCATTTAACTTTATAAAGTGTGGACATGGCAAAGATGTTGCAGATGACATGCTCCTTCAAGAGATGCAAAAGCTAAAACTCAAACATACCAATATCTTTATACTTACCTTTGATAGAGAACTCAAAGAGCGTTTCACGCAAACAGTAGATAAGAGCAATAATCTCTATATCTTGGGGAAGTAGTCTATTTACAAGCCAAATAGCGTTGCAGTATTATCATAGCTGAGAGTGAATCAATACGACCATCTCGAATCTGTTTCATCTCACCTTTCATCAAAGCTTCAGCCTCTTTGGAGCTTCCGGCTTCATCTTGAAAAACGATCTCTCCATTAAAATCTACAAGATTCATAAAGTGTGTAATTCTTCGACGCATCTCATCTTCAGAACTGCCACCAAGAGGTAAACCGACAACAACAGTATCCGCTTCCCACTCCTCAATGATCTTCTTGACCTCACGTGAGGCCTGATTACGATTTTTTCGTATAACAGCAGGCAAGGGAGTAACAATATCTTTGTGTGCAGAATAGGCAAGACCTATACGCTTCAAGCCTAAATCAATTGCAATATACTTCATCTATTTTCCAAGACAGAATGAGCCAAACATCTTATCAAGCATCTCATCATTCTCAAATGGTCGAGTAATACTTGCCATTGCCTTGATCGCCTCATTCAAATGAAAAGAAAATATTTCCAACTCCTGCATTTCCAAAGGCTCATAAGATTCTTCTATATTTTGCATTGTCTCTCTTACTGCAGATATCTGACGCTCAGAGATAAGCATAATCTCATCACTAAGATTATTTCTATCCATAATCTCCTGAAGTTTTGAGATAAGAGCACTTACATCATCTTTTGAATTAAGCTCCATATCAAACGAAATATCAGACATTTGAAACTTTTGCGGCAGATCAACTTTATTTTTAATAATGATTTTTTCTTTCTCAGCTGCGTGAGCATTCAGTAACTCTATAATCTGTCTATCCTCTTCATCTGCCTCACGTGAGCCATCAAAAAGTGCTATTACGATATCACTCTGCTTTATCGCTTCTAAACTGCGTTCAATCCCTATCTTTTCAATAGCATCTTCTGCCTCACGTATCCCTGCCGTATCTACAATACGAATAAGATGCGTACCTATTTTTACCTGCTCTTCAATCGTATCGCGGGTCGTTCCTGCAATATCGCTCACAATTGCACGGTTATAATTTAACAGTGCATTTAAGAGTGAACTCTTACCAACATTGGGTTTGCCTACAATGGCTACACGAAAACCTTGCATGAGCCCGGCTCGAGACTCTGAAGCTATCAATGTTTTTTGAAGCAATTTATAAAGAGTATCAAGTTTAGCCTTTATCTGCGCAACTAAATCTTCTGGAAGATCCTCTTCGGCATAATCAATCGTCACTTCAGAGTAAGCCAAGATATGAATAATATCATCTCTTACCTCTTCTATAAACTCTTTGAGAGAACCTTTCATCTGTGAAGCTAAAATCTTTGCAGCATCCTCGCTCTTTGCCTCAATAAGTTGTGCAATCGCTTCTGCTTCACTCAAATCAATTCGACCGTTAAAGAAGGCACGTTTTGAGAACTCTCCTGCATTTGCAAGTCGTGCCCCTGCTTCAAGTGCTGCTTTTAAAATACTTTGAGCAACAATATAACCACCATGACACTGTATCTCTACAACATCCTCAGCCGTAAATGAGTGTGGCCCTTGAAAATAGATAACAATAGACTCATCAATAAGTTCATTTTGTGCATTATAGATATTTGTAAGTGTTGCATAACGATTTTTAAAATTTTCTTTGTGGGAAAGCTTTTTTGCAATAAGAAGTGCATCATCACCACTAAGGCGGATTATTGCGATAGAGCCAATGCCATTTGCAGTGGCAATAGCTACTATTGTATCATTTTGCATAATTAATTTGCGTGGTAATCATTTACCAGAATATATTTGAGTCCGTCACGCGTTGAACGCATAACAACATACTTATCAGGATAACGCTCACGCAACTCTTTAAGAGCAATTTGTACAAGCACACCATCAAGAATTTTCGTCTGTGCTCTTCCATCTCTATCAATACTTTGACAAACGCCCTCTAAATAACGTCCAACAGACTCTTCTTGATTTTTTAAAAATTCTGCTATCTCTAAGCGTAACTGCAGATCATATTTTGCATTAATCCAGTTAAAAAGCATATAAGAGAGTGCTTTATATCTATAGCCCTCTTTTCCTATAAGCAGTGCAGCATCTTCGCCTTTAAACTCAATGAGCAGTGTTTGCTCGTCATAAACACTCACTTCAATTGGTTCAATTTCAAAACATATATGTGTAAAGAGTTCATTAATATCTTTTTGAATCTCCTCTACTACAGCATTCATATCAATATTTTTTTCTTCTACGACTAAAGAGTCCTCATCATACACATCATCGTAATCCGCCGTATAATCCAGACCACTTGCAAGATCTTCTTGCAACTCTTCATCCTGATCACTAACAAAAGATGCAGGTAAAATAGTATCATTTAAAAAAGTTGCCTCTACACTCTCTATCTCTTCAACTTTTACTTTTACTTCTTCAACTTCTGGCTCTTTTATAATTTTTGGCTCTTTTTTTACACTTTTTGGTTTTTTAGCTACTGTTTTTGATTTGTCAATTGTCGCAACAATAATTGCCTGTTTTTTAAACAAACCTAAAAAACCTCTACTTGGAACTTGAACAACTTCTACAGCCATCTCTGTTACAGAGCATTTCAGAGTAGCTGCTGCATCTTTATACGCTTGTTCAAGGGTTACAGCTTCTATCTTAATCATAACTATTTCTCGCTTTTTTTCTCTATAACAGCCTGTGCATCTTCTGCATTTCTAAACTGCTGATTTACAATGTACTGCTGTGCGATTGAGAAAAGGTTATTCGTAAACCAGTACAGTACCAATCCTGATGGGAATGTTACAAAGAAAAATGTAAAGATAATCGGAAGGTATTTAAATACTTTCTCTTGCATCGGATCTGTAAAATTGTTTGGTGTCATACGTTGTTGGAAAAACATTGATGCACCCATTAATATAGGTAAAACATAGTATGGATCCATACGTGAAAGATCATTAATCCATAAAATCCATGGAGCACCCTGAAGTTCCACCGCATTTAAAAGCGTACGATAGAGCGCAAAGAAAACAGGAATCTGCAAGATCATAGGCAGACAACCACCAAGTGGATTAGCCCCATGTTTCTTATACATTTCCATCGTCATTGCATTCAATTTCTGAGGATCTTTTCCATACTTCGCTTTTAACTCTTTGAGTTTTGGTGCAAGCATTTTCATCTTCTGCATAGAGACCATACCTTTGTATGTCAAAGGATACAGTACTGCTCTTATAAGTGCAGTCAATGCAATAATAGACCAACCCCAGTTTCCAAAAATACCATGCAACCATGAGAGAAGAGCAAAGAGTGGTTTTGCGGCAAATGTAAACCATCCATACTCAATTGCATTCGTAAGTAAAGGATCAATAGCTTTTAAAACCTTATGCTCTTTTGGTCCAATATATCCATGAATGTTTTCCTCTTGTGCTGCATCAAAATAGACAACAGGATTATCATTACGACCACGTTCTACGATTACATTTGTCTCTTTTTTAAACCCATAAAGAATAATTGCCGTATATTGGTCAAAAGAAGACGCAAGTTTCACATCAGAGAAGATTTGACGCCCCTCAGCATCCCCATCTTCGATAATATGTGCAACATCATCACCTGTATAGATAAGTGCTCCCGCAACAGCCATAAGTTTCTTAGAAACCTGTGGACGATCTCCTAAATAAATATAGTGACGAAGATCTTTTGAGAGTGAGATCTTCACATCATAATGTCCATCAGCATAAAAAGTCAAGAGCTTTGTAACTGTAAGTGCAGAGAGTTTTTGAGTAAGCGTTACTGTTACTGGTTCATCTTGAACCGTAAGTTCACTAACACTTGCACTGTATGGAGTGCGAATTGCCTCATCATTGATAGCATCATCTGCAAAACGGATGTAAAGTGGTTTTGTACCCTCAGCAGGAATAACCTGTGCATGCAAATCATCATCATTTCTAAATTTATCTTCTAAAAGTTCTTTTGAGGCAATACGTCCCAAAGTATCAATCTTTAAAATAAACTTCTTACTTGTAATTGTTACTATCTCCGAAGAGCTTGTACTTGACGCTTTTTCTTCCGCAGCTATAGCATGACCGGAAACCTCTTCAACTTTTTTACTAATATCTTTTGTATTGTTTTGTGCTGTTTCTTGTTTTGCAGCAGTCTCATTTGGCACATCTGGCTCAGCCGGTGGAAAAATTGCAGTGTAACCTACGAAAAAAATTACAGATAACAGTACCGCGACTATTAATCTTTGATTTGGTGACATTTTGTCTAACACAAACTACCCTTTATATGAAAAATTTTTTATAATGTAATAACGGTTTTTTTTATTTGGAACCAACCAATATTTTATAGAATCAACATCGAGTTTTGCGGGCTTTTGGCGTAGTTTATCCAACAATGGATATTCAATGCCTCCCTCAAAAAATTGATTGCAACGTAGTATTCTAGTAAAAGAGTGGTAAAAAGCACTTGAAATTGAATTATATTCGAAGTTTAATCGTGCATATTCACTACAAGATGGGTAATATCGACACGACCCAAAGCCAATAAGCGTAAAAAACTTCTGATATAACCATAAAAGTTTAAGCAGTAATTGTTTTAGCACGTGAGAGAACTTTTTTAAAATCATTGTGAAGTTTTTCATGAGAAGTGTCAAAGAGTCCTGCTTTTGCTACAAAAATATAAGAACCATCTTTGAGAGAGTTTGAAAATTCACGAAACATTGCACGCATTCTGCGTTTAGCACGATTACGTTTAACGGCATTACCTATTTTTTTCGTTGCAGTAAAACCTACTTTGTGAATTTCATTTTGAGGAAGGTAAAAAAGAACAACACTACTAGAGTGCTGATTTTTGCCTTTGTTATAGATATAGCTAAACTCTTTATGAGTTTTTACTATATCAAATCCGCCTATACTGACAATTTTTTACGACCTTTAGCACGGCGACGGTTAAGTACATTACGACCATTTGCAGTAGCCATTCTAGCTCTGAAACCGTGAGTACGTTTTCTTGGTGTATTATGTGGTTGGTATGTTCTTTTCATTTGACATATCCTTATTTAATTTAAGTCCGGAATTCTATCAAAACTTTACTTAAAGAGCGGTTAAGGTTTTAAGAAACCTTAACTGCAACCTCTCCATTTTCAACTGTAAATTCCACTTTAGATCCCTCTTTTACGGTTCCATCAAGGATCAAATCTGCTAAACGATCTTCTACTATTTCATAAAGAGCACGTTTCAGTGGTCTTGCACCATATACAGGATCAAATCCAGCTTCTGCAATATATTCAACTGCTTCATCAGAAAGAGAGAGCTCAATATCACGCTCTTTGACTTTTGCTTTAATGTCGTTAAAGAATATCTCAACAATACCTTTAATCTCATCTTTACCTAAAGCGTTAAAGATAACAACATCATCAAGTCTGTTTAAGAACTCTGGTTTGAAAGCTTGTTTTAACTCAGCCATTACCAAGTTTTCCAACTCTTCACCACCATCTGGATGTGCCATAATTTTATCACTTGCGATATTTGACGTTAAGATAATAATAGTGTTCGTAAAATCTACTGTTACACCTTTGTTATCTGTCAAGCGTCCATCATCAAGCACTTGGAGTAAAATGTTAAATACATCCGGATGTGCTTTTTCTACCTCATCAAACAAAATTACAGAGTATGGTTTACGACGAACCGCTTCTGTTAGCTGTCCACCCTCTTCATACCCTACATATCCAGGAGCTGCACCAACCAAACGAGATACTGCATGTTTCTCCATATACTCACTCATATCAATACGTATCATTGCATCTTCAGAGTCAAACAAGAACTTCGCTAATGTTTTAGCTGTCTGTGTTTTACCGACACCTGTAGGCCCCAAGAACAAGAAACTACCAATTGGTCTGTTCTTATCACTAAGACCGGCTTTGTTACGCTTAATAGCACGAGCTACTGCGTGCGTTGCTCTACCTTGACCAACAACTGTTTTATTCAATTCATCTTCAACGTGTAAGATTTTATCTTTTTCACTTTGAAGCATTTTATTTACAGGAATACCTGTCCATCTACTAACAATAGATGCAATTGACTCTTCATCAACTGAGTTTTTAAGGAGTGTTCCAGCCTCTTGCATACGAGCCCATTTTTCATTAAGCGCTTTCTCTTCTTCAAGCAGTTTAGGAATCTCACCATACTCAATCTCAGCTGCACGGTTAAAGTCAGACTGTGCTTTTGCAAGCTCTGCTTCACGACGTTTTGCCTCAACTTCACCTTTAATGGTAGATATCTTCTCAAAAACCTCTTTTTCAGTTTGAAACTGAGACTCTAAGGTTCTTACTTTCTCTTCAATATCGGCAAGCTCTTTTTCAATCTCTTGGAGGCGTTTCTCATTTGATGGAGTTTTTTCCATCTTAAGTGCCTCTTTTTCAACCATAAGTTCAGAGAGTTTACGTTTTGCAGCACTAAGTTCATTTGGCTCAGACTCTATCTGCATTTTCAATTCAGCTGCCGCCTCATCAATAAGGTCAATCGCTTTATCCGGTAAAAATCTATCTGCAATATATCTATCAGATAACTTCGCAGCAGCCACAAGCGCAGAGTCTGTAATATTTACATTATGGTGCGCTTCCAATCTCTCTTTAATTCCACGAAGAATTTGTAGAGACTGATTAACTGTCGGCTCATCTACACTAATAGGTAGGAAACGACGTTGTAGTGCCGCATCTTTTTCAAAATATTTTCTATACTCTTTGAGTGTTGTTGCACCAATCGTATGCAACTCTCCACGAGCTAGGGCTGGTTTTAGGATATTTGCCGCATCCATACTACCTTCAGATGCACCCGCACCGACAATTGTATGGATTTCATCAATAAAGAGGATGATATTTCCATTCTCTTTTACCTCATCAATAACCGCTTTGAGTCTGTCCTCAAACTCACCACGATACTTCGCACCAGCAATGAGTGCAGACATATCAAGTGCAATTAAACGTTTATTTTGCAGTGATGTTGGAACATCTCCACTTTGAATTCTCTGTGCAAGACCCTCAACCAATGCAGTCTTACCAACCCCAGGCTCACCTAAAAGCATTGGGTTGTTTTTTGTTTTACGAATTAATATCTGCATTGTACGTGAAATCTCTTCATCACGCCCAATTACCGGAGGAAGTTTTCCTTCCGCTGCCTCTTTTGTAAGGTCAATTCCATACTTAG
>Ga0256842_1002173_pt1 | contig 14492 bp, 9 predicted proteins | sample 4559240metaG_FD_185973 | JGI IMG/M metagenome (GOLD analysis project Ga0256842, IMG submission 185973) | Hydrothermal vent microbial communities from Guaymas Basin, Mexico - 4559-240 | ecosystem: Environmental > Aquatic > Marine > Hydrothermal vents | place: Mexico: Guaymas Basin | collected...
CTCTATCAGCCTTTAGGGGGCTTTGGGGGAGGAAACAGAAAAAAAACGAAACCTTGCTAAAGATAAAATCTTTTGGCAGATACTAATAAGTAAGATTCCCCCTTTACCTTCCTATAAGCCTTTTGGAAGGCATTGGATGAAGGCAAGTAAGAAGAGAAATTAAATTCAGGTAAGTTAACAATTCTCTGGCAAGAACCAACGACTAAAGTAAAATCCCTTTTCTTTCCTATAAACCTTTAGGGGCTTTTGGGGTTGGCAAATTGGAAATAAATTAATAAAAAATGGATGGGGACATACCTGAAAATGATATTAAGAAAGTGTCAGGCAAGAAATTTAGGTGACATTTAAGGAGGCAAGTAAGAAAAGAAACTCAAATTAGGTTCACATTACCTGAAATTAACCCTTAATTCACTTTTTCTGTGTAGATGGGTAATTCCCTCCCAAAAATCTTCACCACAGAATACAAAAGTAAAACACCAATGAATAGGGATAGTAATGCTGAAAAATTATAACCAATGGGTATATATCCCACAAAAAGGGCTATAAAAGCAGCAACAACCGAATAGGGAAGTTGTGTCTGAACATGGTCCAGATGGTCAGAACCGGATGCCATTGAAGACATTATTGTGGTATCAGATATTGGAGAACAGTGATCTCCAAACACAGAACCGGAAAGAATTGCCCCAACTGTAGAATAGAGAATTTGATCCGCATGGAATGGGCTAAGTCCCTGTTTTATGGGAAGTGAATAGGCTATTGGAACCACAATGGGCACAAGGATACCCATTGTACCCCAGGAGGTCCCGGTTGAAAATCCTATAAAAGCAGCCATAATAAAGGTTAGGGCGGGAATAAACATGGCTGAAAGATAGTCTTTACTGAGGTAGGCTACATATGAAGCAGTTTTTAACTGTAAGCATACATTTGTAAGAGACCATGCGAGTGTCAATATTATAACTGCTATCATCATGGACCTCATCCCTACAAACCAGGAATCAACTACTTCCCTCAAACTTAAAATCCTCTGAAAAAGAGCAAGTAAGCCCGCCACTATCACACCATTAAAAGATGCCCACATCAACACCTTTAAACTATTTGCATTTCCAAGGATATCTCTTAAAGGTGCCCTATCTGGATTTGGAATATTTCCATAGCCATCTATATAAAGCCCCACCAGTATGGTTATTATCGTAATCATTATGGGGATAAAAGCATTAATCCACCTTTTTGGTTTACCCTCAGGTGGTGTAAGTTCATAAATACTGTTATCTGCAAGTGTCACAGCCCCATCTCTCACCACCTTTCCCTCTTTCCTTGCCCTTAATTCAGCCTTATACATGGGCCCAAAATCCCTATTTAATAAAATAACGATCAACACAAGTATAATTGCAAAAAAGGCATAGAAGGCATAGGGGACAGACCTAACAAAAGCCTGAAAGCCATCTAAATTTTTTATATGGAGGTCATTTATTAACCCCACCTCTGTTCCCACCCATGTGGTTATTAGTGCAACACTTGTAACGGGAGCCGCTGTGGAATCCACAATATAGGAAAGTTTCTCACGGGAAACCCTTAACTTATCTGTATAAGGTCTCAAAGTATTCCCAACTATAAGGGTATTTGAATAGTCATCAAAGAAGATCAAAATCCCCATGAGCCATGCTATGAACTGTGCACTGCGGGATGTCTTTGCGTATTTCGTAATTTTATCAACTATTCCCTGAGTTCCACCACTCTTTGAAATTATACCTATCATTCCGCCAAGCATGAGGGAAAAAATTATAATCATCAGGTGATCTGGAACACTAAGGGCATTTATCATAATAGTATCTATCGCTCGATAAAAGCCATGGACTAAACTAAAGTTATAGATAAAAAAGGAACCACAAATTACTCCAAAGAAAAGGGAGAGAATTACCTGTTTTGTAAAAAAGGCAAGCAAAATTGCAAAAATAGAAGGAATTAAAGAAATTATTCCAGGGTAGATTCTCTTATAAAAGTTATAATTTTTTCCATTTACACTTACTGAAACCTTATAAAAACCTGAACTATTTAAAACCACATGAAAGATAGCCTTCTTCCCATCCCTTGAAAGGGAATACTCTCTAAAAAAAATATAAGGCCTTCCCTTTTTTTGAAATGTTAAATATAGTTTATCCACTCCGGGATTAACTTTTTCACTAAAATTAACTATTACATTGTCAGGGACATAACTAAGAAAAACCCGTGGATAATTTACCTTAATCACTGAATTTGCAATCTGGAATGAAGAAAAGACAAAAAGAAAAAGAAAAAGAAAAGGAAAAAGCAGTTTAAATCTCATTGTCCCTTCTCAAACTTTTTTTAATTTTGCAAACTTTTCCATTAAAATTTTCTTCCCATACATTTCAAACAAAACGGTTATTTTTTTACCGGAAGGGGTATCTTTTACATTCCACACAATCCCTCTCCCAAATTTGGGGTGCATTACTCTATCTCCCGAGGATATCAAATGAGGATTTCTTTTCTCCTGTCCATGGAACTTTACCACATCTTTTAACTGACTTTCTTCAGAAACACTTTTTTTCTCATCTCTCTCCCCATAAAAAAATTTCCTTATGGCATCAACACCTTCAACATTTTCATTTAAATATTCCCTATTAAATACATCCCCAACTTCTTCAATAAGGCCATCTGAAATTTCATCTAAAAATCTTGATCTTTTAGCATAGATAAATGATTCGGTGTCATAATTATATTTTCTCTTTGCGTATGAAAGATACAATCTCCTTTTAGCCCTTGTCATTGCAACATAACAAAGTCTTCTTTCTTCCTCAAGATTTCCACCGTCAAAGTCAAGACTTCTTGAATGGGGAAGCACCCCATCTTCCATTGAAACCAAAAATACATTATCAAACTCAAGGCCCTTTGCAGTATGAATTGTCATGAGGAAAATCTTTGCGTCCTTTTCAACTTCATCTCCACTCGACAAAAGAGAAATTTCATCTAAAAATTCCTCCATTTCCTTTCCCTCTTCAAGTTCCCCTGCAAGCATCTGGAGCAATTCCTCCACATTTCCAATTTTCTCCTCTGAAGAATCAAAAAAATATCTCTCAAGGTAATCCCTGTATCCACTTTCAATAAAAACAGTTTTTCCAAACTCATAGGGAGAAAGTTTATTCTGCCTGTAAAGTTCAATAAATCCCTTCATCATCCTATAAAATTTCTCAAGGTGCTGGTTTATGTTTATCAATTTTAAATTTTCCTCAATACTTTTTTCAAGCAATTCAAACATGGATACATTCATCTTAAAAGCGGCATTTCTCAACTTTTCCACTGTTTTTTCACCAATTTTTCTGGGGGGTGTGTTTATAATTCTCAAAAGGGAAAAATCGCTGTAGGGATTTACGCAGAGTTTTAAATAGGCAACCATATCTTTAACTTCTTTCCTTTTAAAAAAACTCATGGCACCATAAACTTTAAACTTAAGTCCCTTTAACCTCAGTTTTTCTTCATATCTCCTTGAAATAAAATTCATACGATATAAAATACCAATTGTTTCATCCGGATATTTTTTACTTAATTTTTCTATCTCATCAATAACATATTTTACTTCTCTATCACTGTCATTTCCAACAATCAACTTAACCTTTTCACCTTTTCCCAATTTACTCCAAAGCGTCTTATCTCTACGCTGGATGTTATTTTTAATCACATTTTGAGCAACACCCAATATATTTTCCGTTGAACGGTAATTCTGTTCAAGTTTTATGACCTTTGTCTTTGGAAAATCTCTTTCAAAATTTAAAATATTCTCAATTATGGCACCCCTAAAGCTGTAAATTGACTGATCCTCATCTCCCACAACGCAGATGTTTTTATGGGTGGTGGTCAGGTGTTTAATAAGTTCATACTGGGGCGGATTTGTATCCTGAAACTCATCCACAAGTATATATCTAAATCTTTCTGAATATCGCCTTCTAATTTTGGGAAATCTTTCAAAAAGTTCATTGGTTTTGTTCAGTAAGTCGTCAAAATCAAGTCCATTTAGTTTTAAAAGCCTTTCTTCATATAAGGGATAAATAAGAGATACATACTCTTCACCCTCACTCAAATGGATGGGAAGAGAATCCAGATATTCCTTAACGGTTTTATACTTCAATTTTGCCCTGCTAATACCTTTTAAAATGTAATCAGGCGATATTTTACTTGAGGAAATTTTCTGCTCTTTGAGTAATTCCTTAACAATCTTTTTTTGAAAATCCACATCCACAATTTCAAAATCTCTACTCCTTCCAATGTGTTCAATTTCCCTTCTCAAAATTTTAAGGCAGAAGGAATGAAAGGTGCTTATCTGCATATACCCCACATCTACACCCACAAGTTTTTCCACCCTCTCCTTCATCTCCCTCGCCGCCTTATTGGTAAAAGTCACCGCAAGGATTTCCCGGGGATGAAAAATTCCCTCATATATCATATATGCTATCTTATGGGTTATTACACGAGTTTTACCACTTCCTGCACCTGCAACTATTAAAAGGGGACCATCAAAATATAACACAGCCTCCCTCTGGGCAGAATTAAGCCCATCCAAAGGATTACTTTTCTCCACTACTTTATCACCTCAAAGTGAAAATGAACCTCAAGATATCTGGCAAAAAATGTTTCAGGCAATTTTGGAAAAGGTGTAGATCTAATTATGGATTTTTTACAGGCCTCATCAAATTTTTTAGAACCTGAAGAACGCCATCTGGAATTTACAAGTAAACTTCCATCCCTTTTAACTCTCACTATATATACGCATTTTTTACCAACAGGGGGCAACTTTCCAAGATATTTAAAATTTTTTATTACCCTGTTTACCATCTTCCTCTGATAGGCGACATCCTTAAATGCCCTGGTAAAATAGGCCTTTATTGAAACACCCTTTGCAAATAAACTTGTTGTGGTGAAAATCAAAAAAAGAAATATCAATATTTTATATTTTTTCATGGATGAAAAACCTCCAGAAGTCTTACCTTTACTCAATAATAGAACCTCTAATTTTCCCAGTGACTATATTTAACAGGTTATCCTTTTTGAAAAAATTTGTTATTACTATTTTTATTCCATATTCCTTACACATGGAAAAAGCAGTAATATCCATCACATTTAAATCCTTTTCAATAACCTCATTGTAGGTTGCCCTTTCAATAAATTTTGCATCCGGGTATTTTTCTGGATCCCTATCATAAAGTCCACTCACCTTCGTGGCCTTAATCAAAAGTTTACACTCCATTTCCACAGCCCTTAAAGCAGCGGCTGAATCTGTAGTAAAAAAGGGATTTGAAGTACCACCTGCAAAAAAAACCACTTTGCCTTCATTAAAAAGGATTTTTGCCCTATTTACATCCACAGGATAATAAACAAGTGGGGATTCTATTCCACTAAATACAACACTGTCCACACCTGCTATTCTGAATTTTTCCGAAAGTATTAAAGAATTTATGACCGTTGAAAGCATACCCACATAATCCCCCACAACACGGTCAAATCCTCTACCTTCTCCCATCCTACCCCTAAAAATATTTCCACCCCCAACCACAATCCCAACCTTAACCCCAAGACTTAAAACCTTTTTTATCTCCTCAATCATGAAATCGATTATCTTTTCAGAGAAAACCTCACCATCCCCGGAAAGTGCCTCACCACTTAACTTCAATAAAATTTTCTCATACTTTACCTTCATCAATGCCTCTTAACGAGATTTTTTAAAACATATACCCCCATCATGGGATTTGCTATCAATCTCCTTTTACAATATCCTATTGCATATTTCCACCTGGTGGCAAAGGGCACATAAAGTCTCACAGTTATCCCATTTGAGACAAGTTCCTGTTGCAATCTATCTCTGGGAACACCCATTAACATCTGTATTTCATATCCATTTTTGGGGATATTTAACCTCTCGGCAATATTTATGGACTCCTTTATTACCCACTCTTCATGAGTTCCAATTGCTGGATAATGTCCTTCCTTAAACAGGAGTTCAACATATTCAAGTAACTTCTTTTTCATTTCCGTCTTATCCTGCAAGGCAATTTCAGGAGGTTCTCTATATATGCCTATACAAATCCTTATATGGGCGTTTAATCCTTTGAGGCTTAAAATATCATCTTTCGTCCTAAAAAGCCTTGATTGTAAAACAGTACCCACATTGGAATATTTCTTTTTCAAATTCCTGTATATCTCAAGGGTCATATCTGTATAGTTGTGATCCTCCATATCAATGGTAATCATATTGTCATATTCACCAGCAAGGACAACTAACTTTTCAATGTTTTCCTCACAATGCTTTGTTCCTCTGTGGGAACCAAGTTGAGTTGGCTTTAAAGAAATTGTAGCATAAGGTTGTTTCCCCAATTTCTTTATCAATTTCTCATAGGTTTCAATGGTATCTTTTACATCTTCATCGTTGTCAAGCTCCTCTCCCAAAAGATCTATAGTAGAACAAAGTTTCTTTTTTTCCCACAGAGATTTTGCTGTATCTATTGCCTTTTCAATGGAATCTCCAGCCACATAGGGGGCAGCAAATATTTTTACAAGAGGGGATGGGGTTGCCAAAACTATTAATTCTTTTAAGGACATTTTAACTCCCTGAATGGACTAAGTTTAATTATACTAAAAAATTAAAATTATTTAAAAAAATAAACTCCTTTTTTTCCGATATCTCTAAAATCCGTCAACTTTCCATATAGATTCATAAATTTCTCACAATGGATACCCATTTCCCTTATCAAATTTTCCGACCAGATCTCACACCAGGTCTTGATATCCTCATTGGGAAAGAGCCCTTCGGAACTTTCAAGTTCTCCCTCTTTTAAAACAAGAATAATTTTTCTATAGTTATAACTTCTTAAATCTACTATTTTCCCCATTAAAGCACTTGAAAATTCAGGATTAACTATAAAGGCAATCTCAGGATTCCCCCCTTTTTCCCACAAAATGGTATCACCTTCCCTGAAAATTACCTCAAACCCCATGTATTTCCCCATCTTTTCTATTAACTTCTTAGTGTCACCTTCAATAGCAACCTCATGTAGTGCATCACTCTTTTTTGTTTCTCTTTCCTCTATTATATCCCTTTCCCACGTTTTTTCCTCCTTTAGGTATTCCTTTTTATTCACATTTTCTCCGGCCACCACATTCTTTTCCTCCGGATGAAAACCTTTTTCATTTCTTCTATTTACACTTATTACCTCATCAGATTTTAAATTTCTCTGGGGCTTTTTTTTAACAATATGCTGATTTCTACGTTCTCTATTTAAATTTCTTATAAAATAGGTACCAGGTCCCACCCTCGAAAAAATAGATCTTATACCCTTAGTCTTAATGTCATTTAAAATCATTGAATCAATTAATTCTTTCAAATTTTCATCTTCCCTCATTATTTTTTTTTCAACACCCCTTTGAATTATTTCCTCTACCTTCAAAGGTTTTCCTGCTTCTTTCAAAATAGTAATAACTTTTTCCTTATATTCCATAAATCCCTCCTTAAACTTTGACTATTCCCAGAGCAGATATTTTACAATTTATTTTTACTTTTTTTAAAATTTTTTTTGATAAAATCACACCTACACTTTTTTATAAAGGATAAAACATGGAAAAACATCAATGCGTGGTAAATTATTCAGAAATAAAACTTAAGGGTAAAAACAGAAAATTTTTTGAAAAAAAATTAAGGGAGAATATTGAATATGCACTAAGAAAAAACAATGTTAAATTTAGGCTATGCAGTGATTTTGGGAAAATAAAACTTCTGGAACTTAAGTCAGAAGATATTGGAAAAATAAAGCAAATTCTTTCAGATATACCCGGGATATCTACCTTTTACTTCCCCACAATAATTGAAAGAAAAAACTGCGAAAGGGATATTTTTGAAATAATTTCAAACCATGTAAAAGAAATACAATTTAAAACATTTGCGGTAAGATGCAAAAGGGTTGACAAAAAGTTTCCCATGACTTCTCAAGATTTTAACATTAAATTGGGCAGTATAATCTCATCTTCAGGATATAAAGTTGACCTTGAAAATCCTGATTTAGAGATAAACGTCATAATCTATGAAAGGGAATTTCACATCTTTTTCAAGAAAGAATATGGACTTTACGGTCTTCCCATAGGGACCTCCGGCAAACTGGTATCTCTGCTCTCTGGAGGAATAGACAGCCCGGTAGCCTCAAAACTAATGGCAATAAGGGGAGGAAAAATAATCTATGTGCATTTTCACAATGAAACAGCAGATAGTTGCTCGGTTAAAAATAAAATCATAGAACTCGTAAAAAAAATAAATGAAAATTCACCACCTACAACTTTGTACATGGTCCCCTTCGGGAAATTGCAGAAGGAAATAATAGGTTTATGCCCATCAAAATATAGGATGATACTTTACAGAAGATCCATGTTTAGAATCGCATCCGAGATTTGTGAAAAAATTGGTGCAAAGGGTATCATTACAGGGGACTCACTGGGACAGGTGGCATCCCAAACAATTGAAAACTTAATGACAATTTACGAATCCTCAAAATACCCGATATTTTCCCCTCTCATGGGATTAAACAAAATTGAGATCGTGGAAAAGTCCAGAAAATTTGGTCTTTATGAAATTTCCATACTTCCATATGATGACTGCTGTTCCTTTCTTATTTCAAAACACCCCGAAACAAAAGCCAGGATAGATATGATAAAAGATATTGAAGGAAAAATTCAACTCGAGGAACTTGAATTAAATACTCTTGAGAATTCAGAAATAGTGGAAATACTATAAATTTTATGATAAATTTTACATATGAAAATGTCATTTAAAAGATCCATTTTATCCTTTGTGGTTTTTATACTCTTCATCTCCTTTTCTCTTCCAATATCTTATATATTCAGGGAATATACTGTTGCAGATGGGCTCTGCCAGACCCAGGTAACAGCAATTTTTCAGGACTCCAAGGGCAGAATGTGGTTTGGAACCTATGGGGGGATCTCCCTCTATGATGGTGTAAAATTTAAAAATTTTTTTGTATCCTCCGGGCTTTTAAACGCAACTGTATTTTCAATATGTGAAGACAATAAGGGACAGATATGGGTGGGAACTCAAGGAGGAGTCTTCTTTTTCAATGGGGAAAAATTCAGGAAGGTATTTTTTAAGAAATTAGACCATTCAGCAAAAATAACCCAGATAATTTTTGACAAAACAAAAAACAGATTTTTTATGTGTAGTTCAAATAAAATTCTTGAATACTACCCCGAGCCCCACAGAGAAATCATTTATAAAATTAAGAATCCACATTTTACCTTCAGTTATTATTCTTTATTCTTAGATTACAATGGAAATTTCTTTTTCACAGATGGTGAAAAAATATATAGTATTAAAAATGGTAGAATTGAGGAAATTAAAATCTCCGGGTTTAAACTTAAAAATAACAATGCCATTCAAAAAATTTATCGAAAACCCAAAAGTTTAACCTGGTATATTTTAACCACCGAAAATTTTCACATAATAAAGGAAAATTTGGATAAGACCTATGTGATTAAGTTAAATGACCCCAACGACTATTTCACAGATTTTACCTTTGGCAAAAATGGCGGAATCTGGATAATAACATCTAACAAACTCTTTTATGTCAAAAACAACAAACTGGTAAGAAAAACACTTTTAAAGAAAAAATCCACAGAGGGGGTCTTAAATAAAATTCTGTGTGACTATGAAGGTAACATATGGATAGGCGAAGATGGTGGAGTAATAAAAAAGATACCTGAAAACCTGTTATACATTGATAAAGAAGCAGGATTGCAAAATGAATTTATCTGGATCATTAAAAAATATAAAGGCAACAAAGTTTTTGTGGGGACCGAAAGGGGTTTTCAAATTTTAAATCTCAATGATTTTTCTTTCTCAAAGGTTTACCTTTCAAAAAATGCAATTCTGGATATTTTAAAATTGAAAGAGGGCAGATATTTAATTCTTACAGATGACGGAGTATACTATTTTGACGGTCAAAAAACAAAAACGGCCTACTACTATTATAAAGGTCAAAAAATCGATTTAAGGGGTTATATATTCTATAGAGGATACAAATTCTCAAGTGAGAATTATCTTCTTGCGGGAAATAGCGGGGTAATACTTATTAAAGGTAAAGATGTAATGAGGCTAAAACTACCTGAAGAGATAAACATGAGGGAAGTACTTGATATAGTAAAATTTGATGATAAGAAAAATGGTTTCCTGCTTGGGACCTATAATGGGGTTTATTACTTTGAATTTCTGGATAAAATTGCTAAAAATGTCAAACTTCTGTTTTTAAAAAACATCAATATTTCTCTAATATATAGAAGCGATGACAAATTTTACATTGGAGCACTTGGACTTGGAATTTTTGAACTCTCCAGGAGATTAACCCTTGAGGCCCTCCCTTCAAAAAATAAATTAAACAACCTGAATGTCTGGAGTATCCTAAAAGATGGAGACAAAGTCTGGATCGGAACAAGCAGGGGTATATCATATTACGATTTAAAAAATAAAAAAATTATGGATTTTAACGAACTTATGAACATCCCCTACTCTGAAATTCCCGGGAAAAGAAGTTTTTGCAAAATCAGGGATGGCTACATATTATTTGGCACATCAAAGGGAATAATAATTTACAAAGAGAGTCAAAGCAAAAGCAAAACTGAAAAAATCCATCCAAAATTTCTCATAAGTTCAATTGCAATAGACGGAAAATTTTTAAAGAACATCCCAAAAGAAATAAAAATGAGTTACAAATCAAATCTCACCCTTAATTTAAGATGTATGAGTTTTTACAACGAAAGGGGAAACAAATTCTTTTACATGATTCAGAACATGGACAAAAATTTTAAACCCGCAAGGGAAAATTCTCTATATTTCCAGTACTTAAAACCGGGAAACTATAAATTAATAGTCTATGCTGTAAATTCAAGGGGAGTCCCCTCAAGGGAAAGATTCTCAATAAACTTAACAATAACACCACCTATCTTTCAAACATTCTGGTTTCAACTATTTATGGGCTCTTTAATCATACTGATAGCCTTTAGTCTTGGATTTTACAAATACAATTCGAGCAAAAAAAGGGAAAAAATTCTCAAAAAAGAAGTTGAAAGAAGGACAAGGGAATTAAAAGAAACGGAGGAAAGATACCGATTATTGGTGGAAGCAACATTAATTCCCGTTTTCCTTGTAGATTTTGAAGGTAATATTCTATTTGCAAATAGTAAGGTACGGGAAATTCTCGATCTATCTCCAGAAGAAAAAATAGGAAACATTAAAGACTATATTTTACCCGCCGACTATGGAAAAGTTGCAGAAGTAATAGAAAAAAGGAAAAAGGGATTTAAAGATCACGCTGAATATGAAATTAGAATTTTTACCAAAAAGGGAAAAATTAAAAACATAATTCTTCATTCAGTTACAATCAACTATCAGGGAAAGGATTTAGTTCTTGTAAATGCCCTTGAAATAACAAAACAAAAGAATCTTCAGAAAAGACTCAGCAAAATGCAGAGGCTGGATGCCCTGGGAGTCTTTGCAGGAGGGATAGCACACAATCTCAATAACCTTTTACAGATAATAGCAGGAGCCCTATCAATTCTAAAGGGGAAGGCATTAAAAAATGAACCATTTGAAAAGGAGATAAACACAATTGAAGAAAATTTAAACAAAATTTCAGAGATGGTAAAACAAATTCTCGGATTCTCGGGTAAGGAAAAATATCTCATAGAACTAATTGACATACATGAACTTTTAGATGAGGCAATAGAAAATATCTATCCCAAAATTGGAAATAAAAATATAGAAATTTTAACCAACTATGAAAAGAGGAATATATTTATAGAAGGAGACAAAAGGCAACTACTACAGTGTATACAAAATATCCTTACAAACAGCATTGAAGCAATAAAAGATAGGGGGAAGATTTTTGTTGAGACAAAGATAATCACAAAAAATTACGCAGAGAACATGAAAGATCACATCCTTGAAGCAGGTAAATATGTAGAAATAGTAATAATTGACGATGGAGAAGGGTTTCCTCCTGAGATTAAGGATAAAGTGTTTGATCCCTTTTTCACCACAAAAGATTTTAAAGAGCACAGAGGATTCGGGCTCTCCATTGCCTATGGCATAATAAAGAATCAAGATGGTTATATATATATAGACAGTAAGGAGGGGGTGGGTACAAAGGTAAATATCCTGCTTCCACTACCCACGACAACCATATCTCTTTACAACAAGAAAAACAGAGAAATTTCAATTGAAGAAAAAAACTACAATTATATTTTTGAAGACAAAAATGTTTTATTGATTGGAAACGTTCCAACAAATTTCAAAATCAAAAGGGCACTTGAAAACTTCGGATTTTACGTAACCGTTGTAGAAGGTAAAACTGATGAAATAAAAGAACTTTCAACTAAAACGGTTAAAATAGATGTGGCCATTCTAAATTTAGAAGAATTTGAATATAAAACGGTCTTATTTAAGTTAATAAAAAGGGAACTGGGGGCTGAAAAAATCTTTGTTATTTTAAATCACATTCAGGAAGAAAAAGAAATAACTGAAAAAGTCAAAAGCCAATTTGACAATTTTGAAATAATAACTCCTCCCTACTCCATATCCCTGATTACTGAAAAAATAAAGGATTATTTTCTAAAAAGGAGAAGTTAAAATGAACAACAACTACTTCAAGGAAATACATATAAAAAATACAAAACTAATTCTAAAAAAAGGAGATATTACGAAGGAAAAAGTAGATGTCATTGTAAATGCAGCAAATACGGGATTAAGAGGTGGTGGAGGTGTTGATGGGGCAATACACAGAGCCGGTGGGCCAAAGATTATGGAAGAATGCAGAAGAATAATCACAAAAATTGGTCACCTTCCCACAGGAAAAGTGGTTGCAACAACTGCAGGAAATTTATATGCAAAGTGGGTTTTTCACACCCCTGGACCAATTTACAAAGATGGAAATAGTGGAGAAGAAAAGTTACTTGAAAGTTGTTATCTGGAAAGTTTAAAACTTGCCCTTGAAAAAGGTGCAAAAACCATAGCCTTCCCTTCAATAAGTACTGGAGTCTATGGATATCCTGTGAAAGATGCATCCAAAATTGCCTTAAAAAGTGTAATAAATTTCATAAAAACCAACCATGGGATTAAAGAGGTGAGGTTTATACTGTTTGATGAATACACATTCAATACTTATCTAAAGACACTTACTGATTTCTTAAAAGATCAAACCTAAAATGAAAAAAATAGGAAAATCAAAAATTTTCTTCACACTAACACTGCTTTTAGTTCTCTCCATTTCCCTTCTAATTCCTTTTAAAAAGGGTAAACTACAAAAAATAAAAAGTAAAAAAATTCCCTTTCAATTGGAAAGAATACACATCTTTTATAAAAAAGCATTTTTACCCATTTTAAATAAAATTGAAGACATAACCCCTCAGGAAAACAACCTTCTCCTTTCCTCCAATTGTGGAATATTAAAAGTAAAAAATGGCAATCTTTGCTTGATGGAAAAATTTCCACTTCCCCCATCAAAAAAAATCTTATCTCTTTCAAACAATTCATTTCTCATTCTTTCAAATGGAGTTTTATATCTACTTGAAAAAAAGAAATTAAAAAAATTCCATCCGGCAAAAAAACTTTTCTTTATTGATATGATTAAAAAAAATCAAATAATTTACCTCTTAACACAAAAAGGGAAATTGATAAAATATGAGAGGGGAAATTTTTACCAGGAGTTTGATCTTAAAAAAAATCTCAAGGGATTTGAAATAGAAGGGGATAATTTTTACATATATGGAGAAAAATACCTCTTTTTAATAAACAAAAGGATAGGCTTTAGAAAAAGGATTAAAATAGATGAAGGAATAAAAAATATATTCACCACAGATAATTATCTACTTATTTTAACCGGGAAAAGGGTACTTCTATTCAGTAAAAAATTGAAATATATAAGAGACCTTTTCTTTAACAGGGTAATAGTTGATATTTTTTCAAATGAGAGATTTCTTTTCTTCTATTCATCTCTTGAAGGTTTTATAAGGGTCAAAAAAACCGATATTTTGAACAAAAGATTTAAAATAAAACTATTTCCCCTACCCTTTTCAAGCGTAAAAATAAAAGGAAATTACCTGATTTCAGACAACAAAATATATGAAATAGAAACCTCAGAGGAAAATATCTTTATTAAAAATGTGGTGTTTAACAACAATTTACTCATCTCATCATACATCAAAAAAATAATCTTTGCAGGGGAAAAAATAGTGATGCTAACCTTCAGAGATGGAATCTTAATATTTGATAGAAACCTAAACCTCTTAAAGAGAATTTTTGAAGGGGAACTAAACTTTTTAAATAGTATTTCCACTTACAAAGACAAAATAATTGCCGGTGGAGATTTTGGAATTTTCATTATTAATCCAAAAAATAATTTTTCCTATAAAATTTCAGAAGAATTTAAAAACAT
>Ga0256842_1002174_pt1 | contig 14492 bp, 14 predicted proteins | sample 4559240metaG_FD_185973 | JGI IMG/M metagenome (GOLD analysis project Ga0256842, IMG submission 185973) | Hydrothermal vent microbial communities from Guaymas Basin, Mexico - 4559-240 | ecosystem: Environmental > Aquatic > Marine > Hydrothermal vents | place: Mexico: Guaymas Basin | collected...
TTTAGTTGGTTTCCGAAAGTGAGCCAGCTTCCTAAAGAAAGTTCGCTAAGCACGAGTCCCCATTTCCCAACTTTTCTATAATTCACAGAACCACCTCCATCGATATAAGGTTACCCTTGTTATTTTACATTCACTAAAAATTTTTTCTGTAACATGTGTGATGTTATATAATGCTAATGCAATTTCACTGTGAAAGTGTGTTCACATGAGAATGGTCTTGGATAGTTCTTGCGACAATAGTCATTGTATTTTTTTTGCTGCAGTAAAATTGGGGCCGTATTTCCAATGACTGGTAACTTGGCTGCCGTTGGAGAGGCCGCGGGGAAGGGACTGCAGCTTGGTATGTCAATTCAAGCCGATGATGCATACATGATAATGCTTGCGGCGATAGAAGGAGTGGGAAGCCTTGATAGAGATATGATTGCAGAAAAGGTAAGAAAGACGAAGAATTTCGAGAGAGCTACTGGAAACATAATCATGGATCAGAACGGAAACCCAATAAAACCTCCTCAAGTATCTTTAACAGATTTCCAACAAATATCCAATTAAATACCGAATAAATGATGATAATATGGTATTATCGGAGTGGAAAAATTTCTTTACTGGGAGGTGAGTGGATGAGGAAACTTTTCGTGGTTTTTCTTGCAATTCTCGTCATCTTTACAGTTGCTTTTGCTAAGAAGCCTTTTGTTGTTATGGTAACTGACACGGCAGGGCTTGGTGATAAGTCCTTTAACGATTCTGTTTGGGCTGGTATCCAAAAGGCAGTTAAGGATTTTGGCATTGAAGCAAAGGTTATTCAGTCAATGGAAATGGCAGATTATGTTCCAAACCTTGAAGAAGCGGTCAAAAGCGGAGCAGACCTTATAGTAGCCGTTGGATTTCTCATCAGAGATTCCGTTGAGGAGGTTGCGAAGAAGTATCCAAACGCCAAGTTCGTTATGATAGACGCAGTTGTTCCAACGAACAACGTGGCAAGCATGGTTTTCAGAGAACAAGAGATAGGATTTGTTACAGGAGCTTTGGCGGCCCTTGTTACCAAGACTCAGAAGATAGGCTGGGTTGGTGGAATGTTCATCCCACCAGTTGAAAGATTTGAGGTTGGATATAGAGCAGGGGTTCTTTTTGTGAACAAGAATTTCGATAGACATGTTAAAGTTCTCATAGCTTATGTTGGAAGCTTTGAGAATGTTCCAAAAGCAAAATCCTTGGCTCTTCAGCAGTTCGCGCAGGGTGCTGATATAGTCTTCGCCGGTGGTGGAAAGAACACTTTGGGAATCTTTGAAGCTGCAAAAGAATATTCCATGAAGTATGAGAAAAGAGATGGAATAAGAAGGTTTGCTATCGGCGTTGATCAGGATCAGGACTGGATCCAACCGGGATACATTCTCACATCCGCTATGAAGAGAGTCGATGTCGCTGTGTACTCTGCTATAAAAGACCTTGTTGAAGGAAAGTTCAAAGGTGGGATTTACAGCCTAGGACTCAAAGGAAACTACCTATCGCTCTCTCCAATGAAGTACACAAAGAAGTTTGTATCGCCAGAAATCTTCGGTGTAATTGAAAGAATAGAGGAAATGGTGGAAAACGGAGAAATTAAACTTCCGAAGACAAGGGATGAGCTTAAAAAATTCAATCCTCCTGCTATGAATTTCTAATGAAGAATGGGGGGTAGATTTTGAATAAGAAGATCGTTATCAATACGCTGCTTAACATAGTTATGGGGCTCCTCGCAGGAGCCCTCTTTCTTCTAATCACCGGGAAAAATCCTATAACCACTTTTTACTGGATGTTCTATGGGGCTTTGGGTCAGCCAAGATTTGTAGCAGAGATGCTGACCCGTTCGACCCCACTTATATTCACCGGACTTGCACTTGCCATTGGTTTTAAAGCAGGAGTTTTCAATATAGGTGCAGAGGGGCAGCTGCTCTTGGGGGGATTAACTGCTGCTCTTGTCGGAGCTTATTGGAAAATCCCGCCGTTTTTCCATCCTGCAGTTGCGCTTATCCTTGGTGCTTTGGTTGGAGCAGCTGCTGGATGGATCCCCGGTTGGATGAAAGTTAAAAAGGGGATAAATGAGGTTGTTGTTACCATACTTATGAACTATGTTGCAATTTACTTTACGAACTTTCTTGTCAGAGGACCTTTTAAATACGGATACCTTCCAAGAACGAAGCCGATTATGGATAGTGCAAAGCTTCCTGTAATCATACCTGGAACAAGGCTTCATTTTGGATTTGTTTTAGCCATATTAGTAGCGTTTTTCTTTCACTATATATTTAAAAAGACTGTTTGGGGGTATGAGTTCAAAGCAACTGGGTATAATCCTTTTGCTTCAAGATACGGGGGAGTTAACACGAATTTTATGATTATAAGTTCTTTAATGATTTCTGGAGCTTTAGCCGGCGCTGCGGGAAGCGTCGAGATATTAGGACTTCACCACAGATTCTATGGACAGTTCTCACCAGGGTACGGATTTGATGGAATAATGGTAGCCCTTATTGGAAGAAACAACCCAATTGGCGTTATTTTTGCGGCAATTCTTCTTGCTATATTGAGAACGGGTTCTGGCATGGTTCAGCTAAAAGCCGGCGTGTCAAAGGAAATCGTGTGGATAATACAGGCTCTTATTATTCTTTTTGTTGCTATTAACTTTTCTTTTGATAGATTTTTCAAAAAAGCTGGTGGTGATGCTGCATGATGATTCCTGGTCTTAACATGTGGACTTTTAGGCTTACTCTGGTAAAAACAACACCACTTCTTCTTGCAGCTCTTGGAGGGCTTCATTCGGAAAGGTCAGGAATTGCCAACATAGCCCTTGAGGGAATAATGCTTACATCTGCTTTCTTTGCAGTTGTTGGGTCGTATTTTACTGGAAGCGCTGCAGTTGGGCTCCTCGTAGGCGTTGCAGCAGGAGCTTTTATGGGTTTTTTGCTTGGGTTTTTGTCTGAACATTTCAAGGGAGACCAGATAATAATAGGGGTTGCTATAAACCTTCTTGCGCTTGGGCTTACGGGCTATCTTCTTGAAACCATCTTTGGCCATCCGGGAAACACTCCACCAGTTGCAAAGCTTCCGGAGATAACAATTCCCTTTGTGGATAACATGCGCTATGGTTACCTTATGTCTGGATTCCACCCTCTTGTGTATGTAGCTTTCCTTTTAGTTCCACTCGTTTATATCGAAATATACAAAACCCCTTGGGGGCTTAGATTAAGATCTTTGGGGGAAAATCCAGAAGTCGCCGACACGCTCGGAATAAATGTTGAATGGTATAGGGTATTGGCAGCCACCATCAGCGGAGTTTTTGCAGGACTTGGCGGGGTTGCACTGTCTTTAGGAGAGCTTTCACTTTTCGCAGAGAGAATGACTTCAGGAAGAGGATATTTGGCTTTGGCAGCTCTTATCTTTGGGAAATGGCACCCTGTTGGAGTTCTTCTAACGACCTTGTTCTTTGGCTTCGTCGACGCTTGGCAGGAAGCTATGCAAGGTGAGTTTATAAACATTCCCTCTGAGTTTTTCACGATGCTGCCATATCTTTTCTCGTTGATTGTTTTGGCTTTGTTTGTTAAGAAGATGCGTCCACCGGCAGCGGTTGGAAAGCCTTATGTTAAAGGTAGGAAGATATAAAAAATACAAAGCTTATTTACCTGGAAAGGTGCTCTGTCAAAAAACTTTCTCTTTATGCCTTTTTACTAAAAGCAATTGGGGAATTATAATAACTCTTCCCTTAGTTTGTTGAAGTATTTTTCTTGTTTTTCGAACATTTCTTTTGCGTTTTCTTGAGAATACTCATGATCGTATCCGCAAAGATGCAAGGATGAATGAATGAGTGTTAAAAGAAGCTCCTCAATAAAGTCAAGCCCGAAATCTTTTGCGTTCCTTTCCACAATTTCAGGACATATTATCATCTCTCCAAGCATGTCTTCATCGTTGTAGCGGAATGTTAAAACATCCGTTGGGCCTTCTTTTTTTCTATAGTTCTCATTGAGGGAAGTGATCTCTTCTTTCCCAACAAAAGCTATGGAAACCTCACCCAAGTTATTTTCTTCCTCAAGAACATATCTTACAACTTTTTCTACAAACTCCGGTTTTATTTCATAACTTGTCCGATTTGTTATCTCCATTGATGATCCCCTCCTCCTCTTTCTTAGGATATTCAATTCTTTTGTGGTAAAAACTCGTTACAACCCTCGTAAACTCTTCAATCAAAAGTTCTATATCCTCCAGTGTAAGTCCAGAATTTTCCAGCTGCCTTTCCGTGAATATACCCATGACGGTTTCCTCTACAGCAGCCTGAATTTGCGCAGGAGATTTTTTCCCCTTAAAAGTCCTTGACACAGCCTCAACAGAATCTGCAAGCATGATAATTCCGGATTCTTTGAACTGTGGCTTTGGGCCAGGATATCTGAAGTCATCTTCACTGACGCTTGGATTTAGTTCTCTTGCTTTCTCGTAGAAATATTTCTGGATTCTCGTTCCATGATGCTCAGCTATGACGTGTTCTATAAGAATAGGAAGTCTGTTCTTTTTGGCCAGGTGGAGACCGTATTTTACATGTTCGTCAAGTATGAGATGACTAAGATACGGGCTAATATTATTGTGGGGATTTTCTATTCCAAATTGATTTTCTACAAAAAAGGCAGGCCTTTTTATCTTTCCTATATCATGGTAATATGCAGAGACCCTTGCAAGAAGTGAATTGGCTCCGATTTTCTCCGCAGCGGCTTCAGCAAGGTTAGCTACCATTGAGCTGTGTTGATAAGTCCCTGGAGCTCTCATACTTAGAAGTTTCAAAAGAGGATGATTTAGATTTCCGAGTTCCATAAGACCTATATTTGAGTAAACCCTGCTCGTGTACTCGATATATGGGAGAATTCCGAGCACAATAACAGAAGATATAAAAGGATTAGCAGCTATTAAAAGCACTTCAAATTTGCCAATAGTCCCGGTTAATATCCATTTAAGGAGTACAAATATTACTCCAACTATAGCAGCTATACTGGCGGATTTTACAACATCTATCCTTCTATAGACGGTCTTTAAGGTTTTCACCACTATAAGAGTCATCAGCGCACCGTAAAGGAAAATCCAAACGTCTTCTTGAAAGTGAATGAACATCACTATGGACAAGAAAAATCCCAGATTTTTTGCTGTATTCTCGTTAAAAAGGAGAATTATCAACGAAGTGAAGAGGTAAATTGTGGAAAATGCGTTTCCAAATTGATAAATGCTCAATGCTGTTGTTAAGATACTCACCACAGCAATTATATTGAAAGTCATTCCGAAATTTTTATGAAGCTTAAAAATTTTACTTTCGAGGCTTTCTTGTATAAAGAGATACCACAAGAGTGCGGCAAATATAAGCTCAACAGAGAAAGCTTTCCAGGATGATGGCAACAGCAAATTCAAAAGAATGACAGATAATATTGAAATAAAAACTCCACTCATTATCGCCTACTCTCCTTAGATGTTTCGTAGTTCTCGTAAGCTTTTATTATCTTTTTAACCAGTGGATTTCTCACAACATCTTCTTCCGTAAGGTATACAAATTCGATTCCTTCGATTCCTTTCAGTATCTTCTGGCATTCTATAAGCCCTGATTTTTCCTTTTCAATGTCAAGTTGTGTGATGTCTCCCGTTATTATCGCTTTTGAATTGAAACCAAGCCTCGTTAAAAACATCTTCATCTGATGATAGGTTGTGTTCTGAGCTTCATCCAATATTACAAAGGAATTGTTCAATGTTCTTCCTCTCATATATGCCAGCGGAGCTATCTCTATGATTCCTTTTTCCCTGTAGGAGTAGAACCTTTCTGGATGGATCATATCCATTATCGAGTCGTAGAGGGGCCTCAAATATGGATCAACCTTTTCCATAAGGTCTCCAGGAAGAAATCCCAGTTTCTCTCCAGCCTCAACAGCGGGTCTTGTCAATATGATTCTCTGAACCTTTCCACTTCTAAGGTAATCAAGCGCCATAGCAACTGCAAGGTAAGTCTTTCCAGTTCCGGCAGGACCTATTGCAAATACAACATCATTGTTTCGAATAGCTTCAATATATTCTTTTTGCCCTTTTGTCTTTGGCCTTACTCTTCTTCCCAATATAGCTGATTTAGCTATATCACTCAAAGAGAGCTCTTCATCTCCATTTGAATATTTATCAACTATATACTCAAATTCATCCCAGCCTATTAATTTCCCTTCCTTCGTAACATCTATCAGCTCCTTGAAAACCTTTGTCGCTGCATTTACATTCTTTTCATCCTTTCCTCTTATCCATATCTCATCATTTATAAGCGAAACTTCCACACCAAACTTCTTTCTAACAAATCTGATCCTTCTATCGTAGTATCCGAATATTTCAACGACTTCAACGTCTCTGGGAACTGCTATTCTCTTAACAGCCACTCCTCACTTACACCTCCTTTTGCAAAAGTATACCATAACAAGTTAAAAGCCCGGCCTTAGCCGGGCTTTTATTAAAATCTCACATTTCAATTTTCATTCTTCTTCGGATGATTCATCTTCATCTTCTTGTTCGACCTGCTCTTCTGTTCCGTAAGGTACCCCTTCCCTTCCTTCAAGATAAGCATCAGCTATTTTACTTGTAATAAGTTTGATCGATCTTATTGCATCATCGTTACTTGGAATCACATAATCAACAAGATCCGGATCAGCATTTGTATCAACCATAGCAACAATAGGTATACCGAGCTTGTTAGCTTCTGCTATGGCTATCTTCTCTTTTCTTGGGTCGACTATGTAAATAAGGTCAGGAACTCTATCCATCCTAACGATTCTTCCATCATCGTAGAATTTAACGAGTCCACCAAGGTTTTTCCTTAATTTCTCATAAACCCTTCTGAGTCTACTCTGCTCCTTCTTCGGAAGCTTTTCAAACTCTTCCCTTCCTTCCCCTTCGATAAGGTCTCTAAGCTCTATGTACTTATCGATTCTCAAGCTGATAGTTTTGAAGTTCGTCATAAGTCCACCAAGCCATCTGTTGTTAACATAGAAAGCACCACATCTTAAAGCTTCTTCCCTTATAACGTTCTGTGCTTGCTTTTTCGTTCCAACAAAGAGCATAGTTGCTCCTTCAGAGGCCATCTTCTTTACAAATTCGTAAGCTTCATCTAACAACTTCACCGTTTTCTGAAGATCGATGATGTAAATACCCTTTCTTGCAGCGTAGATGTAAGGTCTCATCTTAGGGTTCCATCTTCTGGTCCTATGACCAAAATGGACACCTGCTTCCAAAAGCTGTTTCATGGTAACTACCGACATACTAGAAACACCTCCACTTTTGGTTTTCTCTTCCCCCTCCTTCTTCCCCCGCTACCGACCTCTTTCGAGGCACCGAGGGCGGAGTCTGGAGGGGTGCTTTTTCACCCTACGCATTGTAACAAATAATATAGTACAGCGCAATGACTTTGATGTAATAGCTATAAGGTTCGGCTCGACAAAAGAATCACTATCATCCTTTCATTCCACTCTTTACCAAACTCTTAACAAACAGGTTTTGAAGGAGAAGGAACACAATGACTGTTGGTGCCAAAGCAACCATTGCACCTGCCATTATAACGCCCCAGTTTCTTGCGACATCTGCTCCTGTGATGAGCATCTTTATACCTATCTGAACAGTTTTCATTTTGTCGTCCATTATGACAACAAGTGGCCATAGATAAAGATTCCATGCGTAAACAAAGTTTATGATAGCAGCACCACCAATCATAGCTTTCGAGAGTGGAAGAATTACCTTTACAAAGTACTGCATCGGAGTAGCGCCATCTATCCTTGCTGCATCTTCAAGCTCGTGAGGAATCGACATGAAATGCTGTCTCATAAGAAATGTATTTGTAGCACTGGCAAGGAATGGAACCGTTAATGCCCAGTATGTGTTAACCCAGCCGAATTTTTTCATTATAAGGAATAGCGGCACTATCATAACGGTCTCTGCTGGTAAAAACAATGTAGCAAAAAGCACAGCAAAGGATACATTTTTCCCTTTGAATTTGAAGTTGGAAAAGGCATACCCAGCTAAAGATCCTGTTATAAGCTTTCCCACAGTTATTACTCCTGCCATGATTAAACTGTTCAGTATAAGCCTTGCAAGAGGGACAACCTCAAAAGCTCTTTTGTAGTTTCCAAAGTAAAGGCTTTTTGGAAAGATCTTTGGAGGAAAAGAAAATACTTCTTTCTGAGTTTGAAAGCTTATAGATAGAGCCAAAAATAGCGGCAGGGATACAATTATGGTTATAAGTATCAAAGCAATCTCTGCAAATATCACCTTTAAAAGTTTTCTTTTTGATTTTTTCAACGCGGATCACCTCACTGGTAGTGGACTCTTCTCTCGCCAAAGTAAAAGTAAATGAATGTAACAACAGCCATTATTATGAAAAGGATGACACTTTCGGCTGCTGCAATCCCTGTTTTCTGAAACGCAAAAGCATCAAGGTAAAGCCTGTAAATAAGAGTAGTTGTGTAGTCTCCTGGCCCTCCTCTTGTAACAACATCGATGATAGCGAAGGAAGAAAACATAAAAGATATGATGTTCATTATTATCAAGTAGAATGTTATAGGTGAAAGAAGTGGAAATACAATCTTCCAAGTTTTTGTCCAAGAGGAAGCACCGTCGAGGGTGGCAGCCTCAAGAACATCTTCCGGTATATTTTGAAGCCCCGCAAGATAAAAGATTATGTCAAAGGGCATTACTTTCCACACAGAAGTCAATATAACCAGGATCAGTGCGTATGGTTTTTCTGTAAACCAATCAACGTTGATTCCAAAGTAATGGGAAAGATTATAATGAACGAATCCAACAACAGGGTTAAAAAGAAAAGCCCATAGTGTTCCGGCTATGGCTGGTGATATAGCGTAAGGAATAAAAATTAACGCTTTATAGATTGGCGTTCCCGGGACTTTCATATTTAAAAGAAGTGATATCGTGAAGGATAAAAATATGACTATGATAACGCTCACGCTCACATATATGAGCGTAGTCTTCATAGCTGTAAGGTATTGGGTATCTTCAAAGAGTTTTTTAAAATTTTTTAATCCAACAAAAATCATCCTGTTTCCAAAGGGAGAAACTCTATACATGCTCAGCTTAAATGAATAAGCTGCCGGCCAGTAAATAAATGTAATTATCACTATGAACGTAGGTATTAAAAGAATATAAGGCAATATCTTTCTGCTCATCCTCCTATCACCCCATTTTGTCAATATAAAGGGGGACTGGCCGTCCCCCATCAACTTTCTAGGTATTTTACTAAAAATTATTGATAAATTTCGTTGTATTCTTTAATAGCTTTAGTAGCCTCTTTTTCTGCCCATTTAAGAGCTTCCTCTGGTGTCATTTCATCGTTAAGCATTCTCTGAATAGCTGTTTCGATTATATCTCTGATTTGTGGGAATGGTCCAATAATTGCACCTCTTGTGTTGTAAGTTTGATTGGAAAGAAGGAGCTGCAAGAGCGCTGTAAGATGATGCGGGTTTTCTGCGTAATATCCTCTTTCAAGAAGCATTTCAACAGCGTCTTTTCTTACTGGGAAGTAACCAGTATTGGTGTGCCATTTGATTTGCATTTCAGGTGAAGCCATAAACTTAATAAATTCCCATGCAGCCTGTGTTTCCTTGTCTGGATGTCCTCCGATCAACCAGAGGCTAGCTCCACCTATAATAACTCCTCCACTCTTTGCCTCTTTCGGTCTTGGAAGGAAAGCTGTTCCAAGTTCAAAACCTTTTTCCTTCGCCATCTTTGAAAGGTAAGCAACATCAGATGTAGAAGTTATAAGCATTGCCACTTTTTGAGATACAAAGTACTGATCAGCTGCGTCCCAATCTTCTTTATTGGTGTTTATCATAGCTCCACTCTTTGTAAGTTCATACCAGAGCTTGAAAAATCTAAGTGCAGCTTCGTGGTTGAATACAGCTTTTGTTGCCCTTCCGGTTCTTCCGTTGTTGTTGTCAACAAGTGGAGCGTTTTGTACAGCCATGAACTGCTCAAAGAACCAAGCATGGAGAGGCCATGTGATTCCAGCTTGGACGATGTTTCCGTTAGCGTCTTTTACCGTAAGCTTCTTTGCGTATTCGAGAAGTTCTTCGAATGTTCTTGGTGGATGGTTTGGATCAAGCCCGGCTTTTTTGAAGAGTGTTTTGTTGTAGTAAAGGATCGGGTTTGAAGAATTGAATGGCATTGAATAAAGTTTTCCGTTTACCTTATAGTAGTTAAGAACCTGCGGCATGAACTTTCCAATATCAAAAGTCTTGTCCTTGTCGATCAGATCTTGCATAGGAATGGCAATTCCTCCATCGATCATAACCTGAGTACCTATCTCGTATATCTGGACTATATGTGGCGGGTTACCTGCCTTTACTGCAGCAATCAATTTGTTTAATGTATCTCTGTAAGAACCCGTGTACTGAACCTTAACCTCAATATCTGGATGGAGTTTCATGAATTCATCTGCCATACTTTGAATGAGCTCAATCCTGTTTCCTCCCATGGCATGCCAGAACTGAATCTGAACCTTTGCAAAACTAAGAACAACAAGTACCGCCAAAAGCACTACCAGTAGTTTCTTCACCAAAGATCCCCCCTCTTCGTAGAGTTTTTTAAAAGTGCCAAAGAGCATTGAACCCTAATAAATATCAAAAAAGCAAAACCCCACACCATATTATACCAATATGAGGTAATAGGTGTGGGGTCTCCCATAATCTCCATCCCCTTTCCATGCTACCAAAATTTTATCACAATGGTTCCCATACTTCCAAAAAAAACTCGTTGTTAGTTTATTCACAATTCTTGAGCAAGCAAGAATGCCTAAATACCACAAATTTTTGTTCTTGCATGAATCGGCATTAAATATTAAAATACATAAGCGCATGGGTGCGTAGCTCAGGGGGAGAGCGCTTCCCTCACGAGGAAGAGGTCGCAGGTTCGAATCCTGCCGCACCCACCAAAAAGGGGGCGAATCTCGCCCCATTATTTTTTGGAGGAGATGAATATGGTTACAATAGAAAAGCTAGATTTCGCAATAAAAATATCAAAAAAAGTAGGAAAGGTGTTGTTAAGCGAATGGGGTAATCCTGCAAACGTTTCTCAGAAAAGCTCCTTTCAAGATCTTTTGACCAACATGGATAAAAAGTCTCAGTCTATCATTGTAGAGGCAATAAAGAAAACCTTTCCAGAAGAGGGAATCTTATCGGAAGAGGGAATAGATGAGAAAAAAGAAAAAATGTGGGTGATTGATCCTATAGACGGCACTGTAAATTATGCATTTGGATTGCCGTCATTCTCTGTCTCTATAGCCTACGTAGAAAATGATGATCCCATTGTGGGTGTCATTCACCTCCCAGTAATCGGTGAAACTTATTACGCTGTAAAGGGCAAGGGGGCTTACAAGGACGGAGAGAAGATAGGTGTCTCTCAGAGAAGCAACCTTAGGGAAACCGTGGGACTCATGGGATTTTTTAAGGGATTCACAGGAAGGTTCATAAGTGAAATGGAAGATAAAGTGATAAGGATCAGAATGCTTGGTAGTATAGCGGTTGGTGTAGCTTACATCGCTGCTGGGAAGGCAGATTTTTACATTGCAAAGCGTGCTAATCCTTGGGATGTTGCGGCAGCTGTCCTGATTTTAAAAGAAGCTGGTGGAATGGTTACGGACCTTGATGGAAATCCCGCTGGAATATATTCAGATGGGTATATATTTTCAAATGGCAAAATTCATCAAGACATTCTTTACTATTTAAAAAGAGTATCATTTAGCTGAATTTTTCTTTGAGTGCTTTGCATCATACATTCTTTCATCGGCAATTTCTATAGCTTTATGTACATCTTCTACTTCGTAAGGAATTTCAACCACCCCATAGGAAAAGTTTCCTCTAAAATCTAATGAAATTCTCTCCATTATCATTTCGGTGTTTTCTTTTGTTGCGCCCTCAAATATAAGTAAAAACTCATCTCCGCCCCATCTAATTACAACATCTTCCTCTCTTGCATTCATTTTAAAGCTGTTTACAAACTCCTTGAGATATCTATCTCCTTCATCATGGCCGTAGGAATCATTAATAAGCTTAAGATCATCTATATCAACGAAAGCTATTGAAAATCTTCTCCCTCTCAACGCACCTTGAAAATACTTCCTTAAAAGTTCTTCACCTATTGACCTGGTGTAAGCACCTGTCAAAGAATCAAACATAGCCTTTTCTTTTATCTTTTCCATCTCTATGATGTTGTACATATGATATGAAAGAAGAGCTTGAATGTACCTAAGAAATTTCAAATTCTCGCTATCCATAACGTGATTTATGTAAACCTTTAAGATATAACCGGAAGTTAAAGGAAATTCCATAAAGGGTGGTGTCATATCACCGTAACTAGCAATTTCCTTTTCGTTTTTCAATATCTCCACACCTTTGATAGTCTCTAGAGAAGAGGATATAATCCTCACAACTTTGTTTGCAAGGGAATAGATCTCCATTTCCCTCACAATATCCAAAGTTATCATAAATGCCAATGCCGATTTTGCGTTATCTTTTCCGAGCGCACTTTTAATCAAGCTTTCAAGCTTTTCCATCATATCATCTCCAAAGATTTTACTGTTAGATTTATCGGCAGGTATAGAAATTTTTTTAGTTGAAGTGATTAATTGTAGCGATCTGTGGGCTTGACATTAGTGGGAGTTTTGTGTTATAAATTACGCCCGGAAGGGGACGTGGTGCAGCCCGGTTAGCACGCCAGTCTGTCAAACTGGTGGCCGCGGGTTCAAATCCCGTCGTCCCCGCCATTTTTTTGAATATCGCCGGCGTAGCTTCAAGAGGTGGAGCGCCGCCTTGGTAAGGCGGAGGGTGTGGGTTCAAGTCCCACCGCCGGCTTTCAAAAGCAATCATAGCAAAATAAAAAAGGGAGCCTGATGGCTCCCTTTATTTTTCAATCCCACATTATTAAATCTAGACTTTTACCAAGATCAGAATTTTTCGAACTTTTCTCCTGGAAGGCCACAAACAGGGCATCTATCTAGAACTTGGTCCTCTGTTGTGTATCCACAAACTGGGCATACATAAATTGTTGTTTCTTTGTAGTCCTCTCCTTTTTCTGCCATTTCTTTCGCTTCCTGGTACATCTTAGCATGAATTTTTTCAGCTTCCATTGCGAAGTTCGTGGTTCTCTCTGCACCCTTTTCACCCTGAAGTTTAGCCGTCTCATTGTAAACAGGATACATTTCCTCAACTTCGAAGGTTTCTCCGTCTATCGCCGCTTGCAAGTTCGCTATTTCATCCTTTATACCGCCAAGTTCCCTTAAGTGATTTTTCGCATGTACATACTCTGCATACGCTATAGCTCTAAAAAGTTTCGCCAAGTTTTTCTTTCCTTTTTTCTCAGCTTCCTCCGCGAATATAAGGTACTTCATATGAGCTTGAGACTCCCCAGCAAAGGCATCCCATAAGAATTTTTCTGTCATCTTTTTCATATTCCCACCTCCAAAAGCAGTCTACCAAAATCTTTAGAAAAACTTTGTAACTTTTTATACAATTCTTTCTATCGAGTAAAAAGCTTCGTCTTCGAATTTTTCTATACCATCCTTAAGCTTTTCTTCCACTTCCTTCACTATTTCAAGCTTTGCCTTTGTTGCCGGATGCTTGGGCGTAAACATGGAACAGACATCGAGGTGCTTCTCTATCGAGATTTCATAAGTGCTTATTTCTTTCGCTTTATCAACGATTTCCGTTTTATCAAAGCCAAGGAGAGGCTTTAGCACAAGGATGTTGGATGCCTCGTTTATCGTGCTCATGTTGTCCAAGGTTTGGCTGGCAACCTGGCCAATGCTTTCACCAGTTATTAAAGCTTTTAATCTTTTGCTTTTCGCAAATCGGGATGCGATTCTCATCATCGATCTTCTTTGAAGAACTAAAAGAAGTTTTTGTGGAGCGTTGTCTTTTAAAAACTCCAAAAGAGAGGTTAGTGGTGAAACGTAAGCTTTTATTTCTCTCCCTGATGAATATTCCTTTAATTTTTCCACCAGTCTCTTTAATTTATCTATGGTTTCTTTTCCCGTGTATGGAGGAGAGATGAAAGACAGCGTGGATATAGCTATTCCCCTTCTCATCATGTACCAACCTGCCACAGGGCTGTCTATTCCACCAGAGAGAAGAAGAAGTGCTTTGCCCTCAACTCCAACTGGCAGTCCTCCAGGACCATTTATTTTTTGGCTGTAGACAACTGCTCCTTCGTCTCTTATCTCAACGCCAATGATGAAGTCAGGGTTATGCACATCCACCTTAAGTTCCGGAAAGGTTTTTAATATATACGCCCCAAGGTTGCTATTTATATCGTAAATTCCCATCGGGAATTTTTTGTTGGGTCTTTTAGCGTTGACCTTGAAAGTTTTTGCACCATTTTCTACTTCTTTTTTTGCAAGTATGTATGCTGCTTCTTTTATCTTTTCAAAATCCAAGTCAACTATAAAGGCTGGGCTGTAGTTCTGT
>Ga0256842_1002175_pt1 | contig 14489 bp, 16 predicted proteins | sample 4559240metaG_FD_185973 | JGI IMG/M metagenome (GOLD analysis project Ga0256842, IMG submission 185973) | Hydrothermal vent microbial communities from Guaymas Basin, Mexico - 4559-240 | ecosystem: Environmental > Aquatic > Marine > Hydrothermal vents | place: Mexico: Guaymas Basin | collected...
AGAAGATTTATTTTAATTATATTGAGGGAAACAAATGATAGATGAAAAAATAAAAAAATATTTTGCAAATGAATATGTTCACAAAACCACAAAAAACTATTCTATATTTGGTGGTAAAAATATTCCATCTTTTATTAAAGATTGGTTGATAAAAAGATACAGCGATGAATTTGGTAATGTAGATTCTAAATCTATTAATAATTTTTTAAAAGAACATATGCCTAGTGATGATAAAACAATAAAAAAAGAGATTTGGGAGGGTGAAGATAAAAAAATACTTGCTAGACTTCTCATTGAACCGGATATTAAAAAGGATATATTAAAATTTTCTATCCCTGATATTGGAATTAAATTCAATGAAACTAGAATTGAAAAGTATGTTGCAAAAAAACATAAAGAATTGAAGAGTGGTGAGGTATGGGGTGTTGTTACACTAACATACAATAATACCGAAAAAGAAAAATTTATTGAATTAGTTGATTTTAAATCATTTTCTCCATATAAAGTTAATTTAGATTATTTTAAAGAAGCTAGAAAAAATTTTACAACTGAAGAATGGGTTGACTTACTTATAAGAGCCATGGAATATAACCCTAGTGGATTCAGTAGTATGGGACAAAAAATAACCTTTTTAAGTAGATTGTTAGTTTTTGTAGAGCCAAGAATTAATCTAATAGAATTAGCACCAAAGGGTACTGGAAAATCATATATATTCGGTAATTTAAGTAAATTTGGATGGCTTATAAGTGGTGGAGTTGTAACTAGAGCCAAGCTACTATATGATGTTGCTAAACAAATGCCAGGAGTAATAATAAACTATGATTATGTTGCAATGGATGAAATTCAAACAATTACACTAAAAGATGAAAGTGAAATAGCAGGTGGATTAAAAAGTTTTTTAGAAAGTGGAACATTTTCTATAGCTAATGTTAGACAAACTTCAAATGCAGGCTTTATAATTCTTGGTAATATACCACTTGATGAAGATAACAACCCTATAGTTAGAAGCTACTTTGAACCTCTCCCTGATGTATTTAAAGAGTCTGCGTTCCTTGATAGATTTCATGGTTTTATTAAAGGGTGGGAAATGCCTAGAATGAATCAAAGTATGATTTTAGATGGTAATACATTAAATGTTGAATATTTTAGTGAAATACTACATTTACTCAGAGATGATATATCATATTCACCAATTATTAATTCTCTTTTGGATATACCACCTCATGCTGATACTAGAGATGTTAATGCAGTTAAACGATTATCTACTGCTTATCTAAAATTATTATTTCCTCATGTTGAGTCGATAAATGATATTGATATGGATGAATTTAAATTATTTTGTTTTGATGAAGCATATAAAAAAAGAGCTGTTATGAGGAAGCAAATACATCAAATTGACAGAGAGTTCAGTGAAAATTTACCTAATATTCAAATAAAATAATAATTGATTTATACAGATTTTTTAGTTAATAGTCTTAAAATTCTATCTTGTTCATTTCTTACAACTGAATTAAATTCGTCAAGTTCTACAGTAATTTCATATAATGAAAGATTGAGCCATTTAATTATTTCAAATATGTCTTGATGCACTTGAGGTAAGTTTTGCTTGTCAAATATCTGTTCAAAGTGAAAAATTCTATTTCTAAAATATCTTATAGTATTTATTTTTGAAGAAAGGACTCTTCTATTTCTATCTTTTTTAGGCATATTTGGAAATATCTGTTTTGTGTGTTTATTCCATATTTTTTGGTCGTAAGTTTTTGAAAAAAGTGATGTCCAAAATCCAAAACTAAGTTCCGATATAACTCTATCTGCAGTTAACTCTTTCTTCGCTCTTATTATTTTATTTTTTGCTTCAGAAATTTTCTTTAACTCATTAGGAAGTAAAAAATTATCATTATCATACCAATGTTCTGTTTCATAGTAAGCTGTTAATGTGTTATGTATGCTATTACGAAGTGCTACTTCTAAATTTTGAAGAGGTATATATAAACTTTTAGCTATCTCACTGTTTAATATATAGTATGTGAAAATTATTTTTTTATCTTGAGTCTTTAAAATCTTACTATATTCATCCAACCTTGTCTTTGATATAGATAGTTCTAGTTGTTCATATAGCTTTTCATTCATTTTTTACTCTTGTTTTTAAATAAGAACTATTGTATAATTCTCTTTGTAGTCCCTAGGCAACTCCTCTCCTATATTTATATAGTGAAGAACCTAGGGGAAATCATTTCTCTTATTTTACCCAAAGCATTTTATATTCATTGTTAAATCTTCAAAATAAATCTAATTGGTTTATTATTTTTAGACTTGAGTTTAAGTATACAAGAGTTCGAATCCTCTTTTGACATCCATTGTACATAATCTAATTACACAGATATCAATCTCGGTGCCAATTCGGTGCCATTATATACCTATCAGATATGATTTGTTATAATTCTTAAAATGTGAAAACCTCGATATACAGGGTATATGAAGGGTTTTAGTGGATTAGTTAAGAGTTTCCCTCTACCCCATCCATCTATTAATCTAACAAAGTCTAAAAACTCCCTAAAATACAATCTTATATATGCTATAATAACCTAAATTTTTATTAAAATATTGGATATAATTTCGCTTATGATTGAACTAGATAACAAAACAAAACTTGTAGTTGATGAAGATTTTTTAAATTCTATCGCTGATTTTTTAACAAAAAAAGAGATAGAACTTATAGTAACTTCACAAGACGAGATACAGAAAATAAATAAAGAGTTTAGAGATATAGATAAAAGTACAGATGTATTAAGCTTTCCATATAATGACATGCCGATGGCTCCACTTGGAAGCATAGTTATATCTTCTTGGCATGTGGAGCAAAAAGCAAAAGAGTTGGGACATACTCCACAAGATGAGATGGCTTTACTTTTTATACATGGACTTCTGCATCTACTTGGGTATGACCATGAAATTGATAATGGAGAGATGAGGGAAAACGAAACAAAACTCATTAATAAGTTTGATTTACCAAAGAGTTTAATATTAAGGAATGGAGAATAATGGATTTTGTAATATTTGTAGTAGCAATGGGTGCTTTGATTTATGGAGCTGATTTTATCATAAAAGAGTCAGAAAGGATAGCACTACATTTCAATATTTCACACTTTGTCATAGGTGCTACACTTGTTGCATTTGGTACATCTTTACCAGAGATGGCAGCTTCTATGATGGCTTCTTATAGTGGTAAAAGTGACATGGCAGTTGCCAATGTTATAGGTAGTGTTATTTTTAATATAACCTTAGTGCTTGGTGTAGTATTTTTTATAGCTAAAAAAATGTCTCCAGAAAGAGACCTTTTTGCAAAAGATAGTGCTTGGGTAATTGTACCTGTTGTCATATTTTTTATAATGGTTCAAGATGGTACTATTGGTAGATTTGATGGTATTCTTTATCTATTACTAATGGTTTCTTATTTATACTTTTTATTTAACGATTCAAAAGAAGATTTCGAAGCTGAGATAGATGATAGTATTCAAAAAGAAAAATTCAACTGGACAAAATCATTATTACTTTTAGCTATTGGATTTATTTTTACCATAGGTGGTGCGAATTTTGTAGTAGAAAGCGGTACAAATATAGCTAGAACTTTCCATGTTAGTGAATGGCTTATAGGATTATTGCTTATATCTCTTGGCACATCTTTACCTGAACTTATTGTTTCTATAGTTGCTATAAGAAAAGGCAATGCAGAGATGAGTATAGGTAATATTATTGGTTCAAATGTAGCAAATTTTTCTATGGTTTTAGGTGGATCTTCGCTCATAAACCCACTAACTGTTGATCTAGTTAACTCAAAATTTGATATGCTTATTTTGGCATCTGCCTCAGTGGCACTTCTCCTTATACTTGCCAATAAAATTTACGATAAAGCTGGAGCTATCTTCTTGCTTGTAATTTTAGCTCTTTTTATACAACACAACTTATAAAACTTGTACGGCTAAAGCCGTACTTCAAACAACAATAATTTACTTTTTTATATATCCAAGCTCTAAAAGCTTATTATATATTTTTGAGACTATCTCACCTGCTGCTGCACCACCATGACCACCATGCTCAACCATAGCAACAACTACATATTGAGGATTTTTATATGGTCCATAAGTTGTAAACCAAGCATGTGAACGACGATAATATGACATATCATGCTCATGCTTTCTTTTTTCTATATCTTGTAAAATCGCAACAACTTGAGCTGTACCAGTTTTACCAGCGATACGAACTTTCGAACTAAGATAATGAGTAGCTGTACCTTTTGGATGATTGCATACTTCATACATCGCCTTTTGAATTAATGGAAGTTTTTTCAATTCCTCTTTTGTAAAAACATCTATAGGTTCTGGGTTATATTCTTTTGAGCCTATCTTTTTAGCAAAATGTGGTGTTGGTAATTTACCAGTTGCTAAAAGAGCTGTAAGTTGTGCTATTTGCATAGGTGTAACCAAAAAATCACCCTGACCAATAGAAGTATTTACAGTTTCACCTACATACCAAGGACGATTATATTTTTTGCGTTTCCACTCCCTTGATGGAACAACACCTATAAACTCATTGGGCAAATCAACACCGGTTTTTTTACCAAGACCATATCTTTTAAGACCTTCACTCATTTTTTTTATACCAACTTGAAGACTGCCTTTGTAAAAGTAATCATCACAACTCTCTCTAATAGCTTTTTTAAGATTAGTTATCCTATGCCCTGTTTTTTTCCAACACCTAAACACCCTTTTACCAAGAGGCATAGCAGAACGACAATCCACATGCCAATATGGTGTTATACCTGAAGTTAGATAAACTAATCCAAGGGCAGGTTTTATACTAGAACCAGGAGGATAAAGACCGTTTACAAGCTTATTTGTAAATGGTTTTTCAAGACTTGTTAATAACTTATCCCACATTTTATAAGAGATACCAGACACGAAAGTATTTAAATCATACTGAGGAAAACTACTAGCTGAAAGGATAGAGCCATCTACCCCCATTACAATAATAATACCAGCTTTTTTCTTGAATAAAGAAGATATATATTTTTCTAACTCTATATCCATATTTAAAACTAATTTTCTATCTTCATCTGCACTTTTATAAGAAAGTTCCTCTATCTCCTGATTGTTTGCGTTTACTTTTATTTTGCGTAAACCAGCTTTACCTTCAAGATAGGTGTTGTAGTATTTTTCAAGACCTGTTTTTCCTGTATATCCTATGAGTTCAATAAGCTTATCATCTTTTATATCTTTTTTATTTGCACGAGAGACATATCCTATGACATGTGCAGCAATACTTCCATATGGATAGTACCTTTTTGGAGCTGGAACAATCTTTATATTTTTTTTAAGACTTAATGCACAATACAGTGGCATCATATCTTTATATGAAATAAAATTAACAATATCTATAAAATTATGATAGTAATACGAATCCTTTTTCTTATAGTTTTTTATCAATTTTTTTCTATCTAAACTAGGGATTAAAGAAACTAAATAGTCTATCTCCTCATTAAATATCTTCATATTTTTTTTGGAATACAGATGCGGTCGAAGCTGAATTTTAAACCCAAGTTTATTTATGGCTATTGGTCTATTATTTCTATCAACTATTTCACCTCTAACAGGTGCTATCTCCTCTGATTTTATCGTGTTATTATGAGATAATTTTTGATAATAAGTATTTGACTGAACTGCCAAAAAAAACACCCGTACAATCAATGCCAACCATATAGATGAAAAAACAAACAATATAAACTTAGTTTTCATAAAATACTCACAATCAAAAATTCAATTACTATATAGTAGATTATATAGTATGTTATATTTGGCATAGGTAGTAAAAATATATTTGACAATAAAAGGCAAAATAGATAAAAACCAATATAAACCAATATAACAGATATAAATTTAATACATGAAGTACAACTAAAAATTTGTTGCAATCTTGGTATGACAAATCTATATAAAATAATAAAATAGATAATAGAACTAAAAAGGGTATAGCCCTTTTCCGATTCAAAAATCAATAAACAAAAAGAGACAAGAAAAATAGCTAAACTGTCTTTATTTTTAAGAGATTTAGAAAAAAGTACAAACAAGACACCAAGCATTGGTGGCAAAAAAACATACATACTGCTCAAGCTTATATATACAACAAACAGTGTAGTATATATAAATGGCGCTAAAGATTTTTTATTAGTGATACTTCGTTGCATACTGGGAAATGTTTACATTTAATACAATCAGCCCAGATTTTATGTTCTGGTAATGATTCTTTTGGAATCTCTACAAACCCCATCCTCTCAAAAAAAGCTTGTTTATAAGTTAAACAAAGTATCCTTTGAAGTCCAAGTAACTGTGCTTCTTCTAATGATTTATTGACTAAATTCTCACCTATTTTCAATCCTCTTAAATCCTCTTTTACAATAAGCGATCTAATCTCTGCTAAATATGCTGTATGTATATGTAAAGCACAAAAACCCACAAGTTCACCATCTTTAAAAGCTAAGATATATGATCTTATATTGGTAGATATTTCATCTGAACTTCTTTGTAAAATAATTCCAGATTCAACCTCAGGAGCAACAAGTTCCTGCATCTGTTGTATATCGCTAAGTAAAGCTTTTTTATACTCAATTTTCATCTATATTTTCTTTTAAAATATCATATATAGTTTGTATAGCTTTATTTATACCTCTTTTTTTGGAGCTTGAAAGCATCATGGCATGTGGGAACTCTTTTCTCAAAGCATTTTGTTCTTTTTGATTTAGTTTGTCTATCTTTGTGAAAATTTGTAAGATATATTGATTTTCTCTACAATTTTGGGTTAAAAAATCACTTACAGAGGTATCAATATCAAGATGTGGATGCCTACAATCTATAAGATGTATAAAAAGTTTTATCTGTTCTCTTTGTGATATATAATCTGTTAGATTTTTTTCCCAATCATATTTTATAGATTTTGATACTTTTGCATAACCAAAACCTGGTAAGTCAACAAACTTAGCATAACTTTTTTCACCGCTATCTCTATCTATAAATGAAACATCAAAATAATTAATAAGCCTTGTTTTCCCAGGAGTAGATGAAACTTTTGCTAAACCTTTATGATTTGTAAGTGCATTTAAAAGTGAACTTTTACCAACATTACTCCTAGCCATAAAAACAACTTCATTTTGTTCTGGTGAATCTGGAGCCCCAGCAATATTTGGAGCTGATGTGATAAACTTTGCATCTACAATCTCTACCATTTTATTTATCCTTATCTTTAGGCATATCAAAAATCATTATAACAGGTTCTGTTTTCATCCCCTTAGCATATGCCTTACCCTCTGTTGTTTTTAAAACAACTTCATCACCAAGTATCTCTTTTTTTTGGTCCAATTGTTTTAGATATACATTTTTATAAAAATGGTACTCTTTAGCAAGTGGTAAAAATATAACTTTTCCAGCTACACCCTCATACCTAGAACCTTTTTTAGTTTTAATTTTAAAAGACACCTTTCCTACAGCCACATATTTTATTGGCTGATGCTCTTTATTTGTAAAAATAGTTACTTTTGAAGCGTTAAGTTCATCTGAACCTTTTATTATATTTACATCCCCTTCAAACACTGAAATTCCAACTTTTTCATCTGCAGAAAATTTATTTGCTTTTACTTTCAACTCTTGTGAAAATAAAAATGATGTTAAAAAAAACACTAAAATTACAAATATTTTCATCTATTGTCCTCTTTTAATTGATATATTGCCCTGACATCTTTTGATTTAACTCTGTTTAAAAGACTATCATATCTAAGTGATGAGCCAACTACTTTATTTGTTCCCATATAAGATATATAATCTGTATTAGTATAAGCTACTTTTGTCTCTTTATTGTAACTTCCTTCTTGTGTTTTAAAGCTTAAACCATCTTCTCTATTGTAATCCACATTTCCAACTAAATTGACTATTTTATCCTTAAACAGTCCATTATCTGCTTTCATATTTGCCAAATATTTTCTTGAATTATCTGTATAATCTATCTTTGAAACTTTATATCTATCATTATATCTAATCGCTTTATCACCTTTCATGATTGTGATTAGTTTTTTTGTATTAAGTTCATAAAGTGTAAAAGATTTTAACTCAAAAATAGGAACATCCACAAATGTTCTTTGCTTTATATCTAATGGTTTAAACGCAAAAAAGATGGTTGCTAAACCAACAGAAATAATAATAAAAAATATATTTATATTCATATCCACACAGCCATAAACTCTTCTCTTTGATGATTTTCATCCACTAAAGTATCTATCATTTGACGAACTGCACCATCGCCACCATTATAATCCAACACAGTATCTACTATCTCTTTTATCTCTTTAACTCCATCTTTTGGAGTAAAGCTTCTTTTGACAAGTTTAAGCATATTAAAATCATTTAAATCATCACCAATAGCACCAACATTTTCAAAACTAAGTCCAAGTGAATCAATCAACTCTTTTAAAACTCTATCTTTGTCTTTGATACTTTGAAAAATATGTTGCACACCAAGCTCTTTAGCTCGTCTTTGAACTATCTTAGATTCTCTTCCAGTTATGATTACTACCTCATTACCCATTTTTATCCAAGTGCTTATGCCAAGCCCATCTTTAACATTAAAATTTTTACTCTCAATGGCATCATTTGAGTATATAAGCTTACCATCACTTAAACAACCATCAACATCTAAAACCAACAATTTAATCATAAAACATCTTTAGTGCTAGGGATACCAACTCTACTGTTTTTAGTTACAGCTCTACGAATGGCTACTGCCAAAGATTTAAAAGTTGCTTCAATTATATGATGTTTATTTTTACCTCTTAAAAGTGTGAGGTGTGTACTGATTCTAGCACTTGTTACAAAAGCTCTAAAAAACTCTTCACTAAGTTCTGTGTCAAATGTCCCAACTTTACCATCTAAATCAACTTCATATACCAAATATGGTCTATTACTTATATCTAAATCACAGCTTACACAAGCTTCATCCATCACTATATTTACATTAGCAAATCTTTCTATCCCTTCTGCTGGATATATCGCTTCAGACAACAAAGAACCAAGTACAATCCCAACATCTTCAACACTATGATGGTCATCTATGTGTGTATCACCTTTACATGCAATATTTAAATCTATTAAAGAGTGTTTAGAAAAACTCTCCAACATATGATCTAAAAAGCCAACACCAGTTTTTATATCACTTATCCCATTACCATATAGTTTTAATGAAATCTCAATATCTGTTTCTTTTGTTTTTCTTGTTTTTGTAATCATTTTCTTAATTCTCCCTTATTATAAAGGCACCTTTAAAATACCCTTGTGCTTTATAGTCCCTAGCTTCTTTTTCACTTCTAAAACCTTTTAACCAAACTTTAAATGACCTTTTACCAGAAACTTCCATATCTTTAATAACGGTTGTATAGCCATCCGTGTGGTCATATTTTTCCTGAGTTATCAAAGCTCCTTTTATGTTGGAAAAAGAACCTATTTGTAAAGCAAATCCACTTATCTCTTGTGTTTGAGGTGATTTTTTTAACTCTTTTTTAGTCGGTATAACTCTTTTACCTTTTGTCTCAAAACCTAAAATCTCCAAAGTAACTGGTGCTGTACCTGTTCCTATCATATCTATCTTTCTAGCTGCCGCTTTAGATAAATCTATAATCCTGTTTGCCACAAAAGGTCCTCTATCATTAATCCTTACAACAGTACTAAGTCCATTTCTTCTATTTGTGACTTTTACTATGGTGTTCATCGGTAAAGTTTTATGAGCTGCCGTCATAGCATACATATTAAAGATCTCACCATTTGAAGTTGCTTTTCCATGAAAATTTGGACCATACCAACTAGATGTACCCCTAAAAGTTTCCCCCACTCTAACCACAGTTGGATGATACCTAACACCCCTGACAACATATGGTCTCATGGTCGCCTTTTTATAGTTTTTAGATGAAACAGATGGACTATAGCGATTTTTATCTGTTGAGTATGTTTTAGGCTCAGAATACCTTTGATGGTAGTAAGAACCACTCCCTCTTCTGCTACATCCACTAACTAAAAGAACTAAAGTTACAACTATTAATATAAAAAGTTTATTCATAAATTTTCAACCTATCCCCAATTTTAATTAAACTACTTTTAAGGTGATTTTGTGTTTTTAAGTTTGTAACACTAACTTTATGTGCCTTTGATATTGAATCTAGCGTATCACCTTTTTTTACCATATAATAAAATCTACTATTTATTTTTCTTATAGTTTTAGTGTTTTCTATAGGTATTATCAATTTTTGTTTCAATCTAAGTCTAGTGTTTTTTAATTTATTAAAATCCATTATAACTCTATAAGAAACTCCATATTTTTTCCCAATATGAGATAAATTATCTCCACTTTTTACAATATGAACTTTATATATACTTTGCATAGATTTTCTATGATATTTTTGTTTAAATTCACTAAGTTTTATATATGGTATATATACATCATACTCTTTTGCATATGGTGGAACAAAATCATATTTCAAATGTCTGTTTAACTTTTTAAGCTCTTTCAATGGAAGACCTATAAGCTTAGAAAGTCTTCTAAGAGAAGCACCCCTTGATAATTTAACAGTTGAGATAGAGTAAGCATTTGCCCTATTTAAAAGATGTTCATACTCACTATGAAGTAAAAATTGTTCATCACGACCAACCAATGCCAAAGCAACAATCTTTCTAATATAAAATCTACTCTCCCTTGGAATATATTTTTTTTTCGGATTCAACAAAACCATCAAATCATCGCTACCTGCTCTTTTAATAGCACGGCTCAATCTACCTCCACCACAATTATAAGCGATAGCGGCTAAATACCATTTACCAAATTTGCTATGTAAATATGAAAGATATTTTGCTGCTGCTCTTGTTGATTTTATCAAATCTCTTCTCTCATCAACATACTCATCAATCTTTAAACCATAAAGTCTTGCAGTACGAGGCATAAACTGCCAAAGTCCAGCTGCTCTTCTTTTTGAATATGCTCTATTTGAAAAATTTGATTCAGCCATAGCTAAAAATAAAAATTCTGATGGAACATCATATTGAGTTAAAATATTTTTAATAGCAGGAATAAAAAGATATGCTTTATCCATAGCTTTAAAAAAATGTTTATTTTTATATTTTGAACTATTTTGTGTTTGCATCTTATTCATTATGGGGTCATAAAGAAATGATGGATTTATGTCAAAAGACTCTAAAAGAGCCAACTCTTTATTGTGGTTTGTAACATATGTTAAACTGGCATTTAACAACAGTGGCATCAAAAATATTAAGATATATCTAATCATTATTATTGTTTCTTTATGTGTAAATTTATAAAGTTTACATTCTATCTAAATTTAGATTAAATACTATTTACTTTACATTAATATTAAGAAATATTAAAGAGTTTTAGGGCATTTTCTGTAGTTATTTTTTCTATGTCACTAAGCTCCAATTCTAAAAGTTCAGATATTTTTTTAGCAACAAAAGTTGTATATAACGGTTCATTTCTCTCACCTCTGTGTGGTGTTGGAGTCAAGTAGGGAGCATCTGTTTCTATAAGTAGTTTGGCATGTGGGATTTTTGGTAAAACATTTACAAGTTTTTTGGCATTTTTAAATGTAACAACACCACCAATTCCAAAATAAAAACCTTCGTTTGACAAACTTAACAACTCTTCATCTGCATTAAAACAATGAAGTACACCACCAACCTCACTAGCATTATATTTCAAAAGTAATTCTTTGGAGTCTCTTGAAGCATCTCGTATATGGACAATTAAAGGTTTTTTATATTTTTTTGCTAATTCAATCTGAGCTATAAAAACCTCTTTTTGTTGTTGTTTTTGCTCCTCTTTATCTTCCTCGCTCCCTTCAAGCCTATAATAATCAAGCCCACACTCACCAACAGCTACACATTTTGGATGTGTTATAAAACTCTCAAGAAAAGCTTCATTATAATTTTGCATATCATAAGGATGAACACCAACTCCAAAATAAACATCATCATATCTCTGAGATATTTCAACTGCTTTTTGAAGAGTTTTTGGATCTGCACCTGGGATAATAAATTTTCCAACCCCACCATCTTTAGCACGAGTTATAACATCTTCTAAATCATCATCATATCTCTTGTCATCAAGGTGTGCATGTGTATCAACTATCACTGTTTTACCTCCAGTAACTCTTTTGCAAATTTCCTAGCTTCATTTGAAATATTTTCCCCACTTATAATCCTTGCTATCTCATCTACCCTACTCTCAAAATCAAGCTCTTTTACAAAAGATGTATCATCTTCTTTATATATCAAAAAATGCTGATCTCCCATAGATGTAAGCTGTGGTTGATGTGAGATTACAAAAATCTGAAAATGTTTTGAAAGTTGCTTTAAAACTTTAGCAACACTCATAGACTCTTCCCCACTAAGATTTGCATCTATCTCATCAAGCATTAAAACACCACCGTTTTTGTTCATAAGTTCAGATTTAACAGCTAAAATAGCCAAACGAAGACGATTAAATTCACCAGTACTGACCTTTGAAAGCTCCGTTGAATTTAATTTTATATTTAGTTTGTCTTGACCAAGTTTTGTATATGATATTTTTGAAATTTCAATATCTGCATCCCTTAGATAAAGACTCTTTAGATAGATATTTAAATCTTTAGTAAAATTAGCTAACTCTTTTGTTCTAAGAGTTGTTAACTTATCTGCCAACTCTTTAACCTCAACACCTAATTTTTCATAATCTTCTAAAAAAGTGTGTTTTTGAATCTCTATATCTTCATACTTTTGTAATTCAACTTTTTTTTCTTCTTTATATATTATAGCTTCTTCAATTCCACCATATCGTCTTTTTAAACCACTAAGTTCCTCTATACGGTTTAAAACTTCTTCTATATCCATGTCTTCAAGAGCTTCAAATCTCTCTTGCGCACCATCAAATACAGCACGGAGTTCATTCATAGTATCATCAAAAAAACTACCATCTATATCTAAATTTTCTAATGCTGATGAAACTAAATGTTCATTATTGAAAATCTCATTTGCCAACTCTATACTGCTTAGTATCTTCTCTTTTTTAGAAAACTCTTTTTTTATTTTTAATAGTTTTTCATCCTCACCAACAGTTGGATTTATATCTTCTATCTTTTGTATCTCAAAGGAGGCAAACTCTTTTAGCTCAACTATTTTTCTCTCTTTTTCTTCTATCACTTGAAGCTCATGCCCAACCCAATGAAACTTGGTAAAAACATCTTTATATCTGTTTTTTAGATTTGTAATATCTTTTGAAATTCTACTGTCTAAAATCTCTAATAAATTATCATTTTCAAAATCACTATAATCTTTTAGGCTAAGATGCCTTAAATATGATGAAGCAATATTTGAAATAGATTTACGAGAAAGTGTTTGGTTATTTATAAAAAAACGAGACTTCTCTTTTTTTATATGTTTAAAAACATTTATCTCATCATTGTCTATACCGTATTTATCTTCATCTATCTCCCAAGTCACACTTGATTCACATACCGAAGCATCACACGAAGTATTTCCAACAGAAGATAAAATCGACTCCATAAGAATACTTTTACCACTACCACTAGGACCAGTAAACACAACAAGTCCACATGCCAAATTAAGTTCAACCTCTTTAAAAGAGAGAAAATCTTTTAGATAAAACCTTTCTATCATTCGCCCCATCCTAGTTTTTCTTTTAAAACATCAAAATAATTAAATTCTTCTCTATGTATGAGTTTAGCTGGTTTTTGTGCAAGTTGTATATAAACACTCTCACCTTTTGTTAACTCATGCATATCTTGACCATCAACAATAATTAATGCTTTGCTATCTGATGTCTTCATCTCTATGGAAAATTCACCTGGCAATACCACAGATCTTTGTGTTAGTGAATGGGGACAAATAGGTGTTAGAGTAAAAATTTTAGTTAATGGAAAAAGAACTGGACCACCTGCTGAGATATTGTAAGCTGTTGAACCTGTTGGTGTTGATATGATTACACCATCGCCAAAGTAATTGTTAAAAGCTTTCCCATCTACTAAAGTTTCTACCGATATCATATGTGAAATTGAAGGACGAGTTAAGACTATATCATTGAAGGCAAAAAGTGTCATCTCTTTGGAATCTTTTATAACTTTTGCTTCCAATACTGATCTCTCATCAATTCTGTATCTGTTTTCACATATATCAGTTATAAAATTATCCAACTCATCCATACTAACATCTGCTAAAAATCCTAAATTACCAGCATATATCCCAAGAACTGGTATATCATAATTAAAGGACCTTCTAACAACTGAGATAAGAGTACCATCACCACCAAGAGTCACAAGAGCATCACACTCTTTACATAATAAATCAAACTCAACCCCAAAGACATCAATCATCGTAGCACTGACACTATCTACA
>Ga0256842_1002176_pt1 | contig 14483 bp, 7 predicted proteins | sample 4559240metaG_FD_185973 | JGI IMG/M metagenome (GOLD analysis project Ga0256842, IMG submission 185973) | Hydrothermal vent microbial communities from Guaymas Basin, Mexico - 4559-240 | ecosystem: Environmental > Aquatic > Marine > Hydrothermal vents | place: Mexico: Guaymas Basin | collected...
GCTGGTGGAGGGCGGCGGGATGGCGCAGTTCTCGCTGGTGGAGGACCTGACGGACGACCAGGGTAACAAGGTCGGTGAGATCGGGACCGCGTTCGACGTTCGGCTGTCGAGCGTGTCGTGGGTGTACAGTGGGGACCCATCGTCCGGCGGCGAGTGGGTGTGCGTGGACGTGCTCCCGAGCCAGGATGGGCGCGGGTTGGTGGTGGAGGCGTGGAAGCTGAACGTGAGCGTCGATAGTAACGGTAAGATCACCAAGGTGAACGATCTGGAGCTCATGGACAGGGAGTTGTTGGAGGGGCGCGTGGAGCCTGAGTACGTGGGCGACAACCTGTTCGTGTGCACGAGGGTGGTCGGTTCCGGGAAGGGCGCGTCGTACCGTCAGGAGTGTGCCAGGGTGACGGTGGACGTGAACGACAAGGCCGTGGACGTGCGCTGGCTGGGTGAGGAGCAGGGCGTGGGTGAGAGGCTAGGTGGGATGGTAGGGTCGAGGTACCTCGTGCTCGTGTTCCGTGAGGGTGACGACGTGGTCGTGGTGGTGGCGAGTCCGGACGAGAAGCGGCGGTTGGTGGTGAAGAAGCTGCCGGTGCAGGGCGTGCGGTCGGTCAGCGTGTTCGGGCCCCTGGTGAGGGTGGAGACGCAGAAGGGGGTCGAGTGGCACTGGGTGACTCAGGCCGGGGTGGACAGCGGGGTCAGCGTCCAGAACGTGCTCGAGCCCCAGAAGCTGCGCGGCGCGGGCAAGCTGGTGGTCCTGCAGGTTGGCGCGAGGAATGAGTACCTGTGGGTGGCGAGGTCCGGGGAGCGGTACCGGGGCTACGACGTGTGGTTGGTGTACGGGCCGAAGGGTCAGGTGAAGGTCGATACTCAGTCCGGGTACCTGTTCGTGGGTAGGATCGGTGCGGTGGTGTGGGTGGATCAGCAGGGCAAGGTGACCGGCGTGAGCGTGGTGGTGGGTGGGACGAAGCTGTGGGACTCCGGCGAGGAGGTGCTGGTGCTGGACGACGGTCGGGTGCTCTACATGAAGGGCGTGATTAGGGGTCAAGACGGCGAACGACAGGTAGAGTACGGTGTCAAGTACGACGTGTTCAAGAAGCTGGGCGTGAGCGGTGGCGCGGTGGTGGACGTGGGTGATGGGGTGGCGCTGTGCGAGGTGAATGGTAGGCTGGAGCCGGTGTTGCTGCTGAAGGATGGAGTAAGGCGCGTCGATGCGTGGGATGGGAAGGTTGGTCTGGGCGCGTGGCGGAACCCGTCGGGTGATGGTGTGATCGTGGTTCAGGCGGATGTAAGTGGGAAGAGGTTGGTGTGCGTGCGGCTGTTGAAGGAGGTGAAGGGTGATCCGGTGTGGGTGGGTGAGTTCGGTGGTGAGTGGTTCCTGGTGACGGTGACGACGGTGAAGGGCCGTAAACTGTGGCAGGCGTACGGGTTGGTCAGGGATGCGAGTGGTCGGGTGAGCGGCGTGGTGACGCCGGTGTGGTCGGGCGCGGTGAGCGGTCGGAATGCGAGCGTGCTGGGTGATGGTCGGTTGGTGTTGTTGGACGGTAAGGGTGCCGTGGTGGGCGTGTTCCGGCTGCCCGGTGGCGTCAAGGAGGTGAAGGACGCGAAGGGCGACGTGCTGTCCTACGTGGACGGGAAGGGAGCGTTGAGGGCGGTGTGGGTGACGTCGGGTGGGCTGGCGAGCCCGGTGGCGTCGGTGGAGGGTGAGAAGGTGAGGCTCGTGGTGTTCGGGAACGGTGGGTTCGCGGTGCTGGGTGAGGACGGTAAGGTGGTGAAGGCGGGGTTCGTGAACGGGTTCAAGAGGGTGGTTGGCATCGGTAAGGACTTCGTGGTGTGTGAGACCAGCGGTGGGCTCCGGCTGGTGACGCTGGAGGGCAACGTGGTGGGGCCGAAGCTGCAGGGTTGGTCGGTGGATGGGAAGCGGGTGCTCGTGTTCGAGGTGGGTGGCAAGTCCGTGGTGGTGGGTGAGGGTGGTAACGTGGTGGGTGTGGTGCCGGGTCGGCCGGTGTTGTTGGAGGGTGGTGTGTTGGTGACGAGTGCGGGCGCGTGGTGGGTGACGTCGGGTGGGCTGGCGAGCCCGGAGCGGGTGAGTGGTGGTCAGGCTCGGGTGGTGGGCAGGCCGGTGAGCGCGCGCGTGCGATCCGTGGGCGGTGGGGGCGGTGGCGGCGGGGGCGGTCCGGTGATCCCGGTGATCCCACCCGTCCGACGCCGCCGTCGAGCCACGGCGTGAACGCGGCTCCCTCTCTCACTTTTTTCTCGGCTCGTGCTCGCGTTCGACCCGGAGCTGTTTATGGGCATGAGACCTCCGAACCACGCTCGTTCACGGGCCTCGGAGGCCTGGGAGCGCGCTGCGCAGGGCCATCGCGTCGGTTCGTGGGGAGCAGCCGTCTCCGGACTTCCAGGGTGGCCGGTGGACTCAGGCTGACGTGGAGCGGGGAGGGTGCCGTTGAAGCTGAGGGTTGTCCTCGACACGAACGTGGTCCTGAATGCCGTCAAGGCGCTTTCCTCGCTGGACGACCTTCGACCTGTGGGGCGATCGCCGCTTCCGTCGGAGGGCCAGCGCCTGGAGTCGCTCTTGGTGCTGGCGCTCGCCGTATTCGGTTGTAAGGTCGAACCGGTGGCTGGGCCCGCGCTGTTGGGTGAGTACCGGAGCCATCTGAGGCGGTTGGAGGGGAGATGCGGATCGGTCCCTAATCTTCTCAAAATGCTAAAGGACGAGTGCAGGGTGGTGGAGCCCCGGGAGGACTTCGTGAGAGCGTGTCAGAAGGCGCATCCGAAGAACGATCCAGCGGACGCGGAGCACGCCGCCGTCTGCATTCAGGAAGGTGCTAAACTCGTGAGCCTGGACGTGCACTTCAGGGGTATGGCGTACGAGCTGGAACGGCGTGGGATGTCGCTGGAGGTGTATGATCCTTACCGGTTCCTCCTCGCCGTGTCACGGTGAGGTCGTGGAGGGCTCGGGCTCCAGCCACCATAGCAGGCTCGGGGCTCCCTCTCGGAGGTATCTCCTTAGACCCGCCTTAAGGTCACGGTACAGGCGGTGGATTCCCTCGTGGTCGTGTCCGGGCAGATAGCCGCCGTATTCCTCGCAGAATCCGTGCTCGTCCTTGCGCTCGTCGTACACCTCCGTGGGCGCCGTCAGGAACTGGTAAAGCACGCTCGCGTGCACGTTCGCGCTGGCCACCGTCGCGAGCCCGAGTGGATCGGACTCCAGGATGGCCACCGGGGCCTTCAGGTCCGAGACCATGGATATGACGATCTCGCCGCAGTCCCGGAGCCTTTCCAGGCCCTTGACGGTCAGGTTCGCGCTCGTGATCGTCATGATGTTGTCCGTGTAGTAGGCCTTGGTGTGGACGCCGAACCCCTTCCGGACGTCCTCGCGAACGACTCGGACCTCGAACCCGGCCTCGACCCATGACTCGATGACCTCCTCGCTCACCCTGCCCGAGGTGGGGTCGGGATCCTGAACCAGCAGCCTTCGGCACTCGGCTCGGACGTCGGCGGTCTCCACGCCGAGCCTCTCCATCACGTGGTCGAACTCGCTCAGCCCGTACGAGACCAGGAAGAGGATCGAGGCGCGTCGGTCGGTGAACACGCTGCCGATGGTTTCCAGGCCTCCCTCTCCGCATACCTTGCCCACGATCACCGGAACGCCGGATAGGTGCACGATGTCGAAGCAGGCTTTCCGGACCTTCCTCTTGTCCAGAACCTCCTCGAGTCGGTACCTGTCCTCGAGTAGGAGCTCGACCTCCTTCAGCACGAGGTCCACGGGGCTTTCCATGGGAACCGCTTCACCGGAGACTAGGTAGCGCTCCGTGAGCCTCAGCACGGCGAGCGTGGAGAGGTCCAGTGCGAGCCCGTACAGGGATCGCCTGTCCAACACCCAACACCCCGGCCGACCGGTGGCCCGTCCGCGTGGTGGTCTCCCGGTATTTGTTGCCCTCGGCCCCGGGATCGGACCTTGGAGCCGGGGGCTCAGGGGACGGGCGCCGGAGCCGACGCGTGGGCCGGTTCCCGGAGGTCCCGGAGCGGTCGGCTCGGTCGGGGGTTGTGGGTCGACCGGTCCGCGCTAGGTGGGCGGCGGTGAAGTGGTCAATGGGGTCCCCGGCTCGGGACGGTGGTGGAGAGCTCACCGCGCTCCTCGCGCCCGCCCCTACCGGGCGGGGGATTCGTTACGAGTCTCGTAACGATTCGGCGGTTGGAGAGGCGGGGACGCCTCCCTCGCCGCGCGCTTCTCCATCCCTACATAGCGAGCTTATCGCATAAGTTGATTGCTGGGCTGATCGGGCGGTGATCCGCCGGCGGTCCGTCTTTGCACCGTGGAACCCGCCCGGGCCGGGCTTTTCGTCAGAGAAGGAAGCTCTTCGGTTTCTCGATCGGGTTCCGTTATTTGGACCGTAACGATTGGCGGGCGGCTGCTCCGGAACGTAATTCACGGGTCGGTGGGTGGTGCGCTCGGGGGGCGTTGGTTGCGGGTCGTTCCGGCGGACGAGCTGGAGGAGTGGTTGACGGAGCGGTTGGAGGAGTTCGTGGGGGAGGTGGGTGAGTACTCGATCGCGCTCGCGTGCGCGTTCTCGAGGCGGGTGGGGAGTGGGCTGCCGGCGAGTGATCTGGTTGCGGCCCTGCGGGAGCTGGATCCGGGCCCGCGTCGGGTGCTTCTGCTGTGGGGTGCGGGGACGACGGAGGTGGCGGACCCGTTGGACGCCGTGCGCGCGGCGGGGGACCTGCGGGGGTGCGGGGAGGAGACGTGGGTGGGCGTGCATCCGACGCGGCCGTTTCACGGGAAGTTCCTCCGCGTGCTCCCGGAGGGTGAGGGTCCGGGGCTCTCGATCGCCTTCAGCTGGAACCTCTCGCGGACGGCGGCGGACGCGGGCTCGCTGGAGAGCGTGCTGGAGCGGGAGGAGGAGCGGGGGGAGACGTTCGAGGGGTTCGTGCGGGGTCTGCGGGCGGACGGGTGGCTCGTGGGGCGGTTGCGGCGGGAGGGTGGTAAGACCAGGGTGACGTTCGAGGGGGTGCGTCGGTTTCGGTTTCCGTGCTCGGGCGCGCGGGACGTGCGGGTGCGTGGTCGGGTGGGGGTGCTCTCCGGCACCGTGAGCGTGTCGAGCGTGGTTCTCGACGATGGGGGCCGCGAGGTTGGGCTGATCTTGGAGCGGGAGCTGCGGGAGTCGGTGGAGGACGTGGAGTCGGTGATCACCGAGGTGATTACGGAGGAGTTTCGGCGAGCGGTTCGGGAGGGTGAGCTTGAGCGGGACGTGGTCCGGTACGGGATGGAGCGGGTGATTCGGGACGTGGTGGAGGAGCTGGTTGACCGGAAGGTGGCGGAGTACGAGGTCGTCGTTGTGGCGAGGGAGGCGGTGAGTGGAGACGAGGCGGGCGTGCTGGCGGACGAGCGGAGGTTCCCGGACGTCAAGGCCGCCCTGCGCGCCCTCGTGCGGGATGTTGTGAGAGAGAAGCTGAGGGAGCTGTAGCTGCGGACGCTCGCGTGAAAGGCCGTGATAGCTTAAAGGAAAGCGCGAACGTTCCGCTCCCTACCGCTCGTCAGGGGGCTCCACCATGGGCAAGGAGCCGCGGGCGCTCCGGGTGCCGGTCACTCCGAGGCGGGAGTTCCGGGAGGCCCTGCGTCGATACGTTCGGGAGCGGCTTATCGAGGCCGGCGCGGGTCGTGACCTGGCTCGAGAGCTGTCCCGAAGCGACCTGCTGAAGGTTCGGAAGGAGAAGCCGGAGGAGCTTCTGAGGCGGGGCCTGGAGGAAGTTAAGGAAGGGCTGCTACGATGGTTGGTAAACCATGAGTTGCTGAGGTACGAGCTGTCGGGCGTTAAGAACGACAGGCTGGGGCCGTACATCCGATGGAGCGCGGCCGTGCGGCGCCTGCTGGCCGAGGTCACGCACGAGACGCTGCTGGAGAGGTCCTCGCTGGAGCGGGCGCTCGAGGTCTGGATGGCGGGGGCCGCGCTGAGGCGAGGTGAGGTGGGCGTCGCCGTGGAGCTGCTTGAGGGGCTGGCGGGCGAGGAGCTCCCGGGCTCACCCGAGGGGGCCAACGATTACCGCCTGAAGGAGTTGGGAGACTGGATCCGAGGCCTGGGCGGCGGCCTGTTCCGGACCGCTCTGGCGGCGCACGTCCTCTCCAACCGGACCGCCGGCAGCGGTCCGGTGGCGGAGGCGGTGAAGTGGAGTTTTCGTAGCCTGCACGGGGTTGTAGGAGAGGAGGGTCGGGCGGGCCTCCTCGAGGACCTGTTCGATGAGGTGAGGGACCGACTGGAGCGGGCGGCGTTTGACGCGCTCGAGGATGAGATCAGCCGGCTGGACCTGGAGGACGCGGAGAAGGGTGTGGAGGAGGAGAGGCTGCAGGGGCTGGAGACGCTGGGTATTCAGAGCCCGGAGACGTTCTTCCGGGGAGTCGTTCGGGACCTGAGAGCGGCGGTGGAGCGGACCGCGGAAGTCGCGGAGCAGGCCGAGTCCGGTACCTGGATCGCGAAGCGGCTCCTGCGGGCCGACGCGATCATCGAGCTCGGCGGCGAGCGGCTGGGGCCGGACGTGTATGACCCGCGGTGGAGCGTCTGGGAGCACGCGCAGGAGCTCCTGGAGCGGGACCTGGGCGAGCTCGACGAGGCGGCGGAGGGCGTGCTCGAGCGCGCGCTCGAGGACGTGTGCGCCCGGCTCTTCGAGGGCGTCGCCAAGGGGCTCCTCGGGGAGGAGAGCAAGGATGTGGCACAGCGGGCCGCCGAGCTCACCGCCGAGCTCGCCAAGCGTGCCCTAACCTCGGGCGGGTCCTCCCGCTCCTACGACTCGAGCGACGGTTGGCTCGGAGACATCGAGAAGCTCGCCGGCTCCATCGTTAGGGATGTGCTCAGAAAGCGCCGGCGGTAGACGGGGACGAAGCCGTGCCCCTCGCCCTCCGCCCGCTCGATCCCTGGTGCGGGATGGTCGTGGACTGTGAGGAGGATGGGGAGCGCCTCGCCCGGATCTTCGTGGACGCGACCGACGTGAGGAAGCCACGAGTCAAACGGGCGGACGCGGTGGTCGTCACGCACCCGCACCGGGACCACTACGGTGGCGTCCCCCGCACCGACCCGGGGCGGGTCTACGCCGACGAGGTGACCCTGTCCCTACTCGAGCTCGCGGGGGTCGACCCCGCGCGCCTGGAGCGCGTGAAGGGCCAGTTCAGCGTCGGGCCGGTCATCATCGAGACGTTCGAGGTCAACCACGCGGTTCCGGAGGCGCGCGCGATCCTCCTGGAGGCGGCGGGCACCAGGATCCTGATCACGGGGGACTGGTGCGCGCTGGGCGAGCATCCTCCCCCTTGGGAGCGGGTGGATGAAGTGGATGTCGTCGTCACCGAGTTCACCCGGGCGACCGCCGTCCATCCGGACGACCTCGAGACGGCCCGGGCCCGGCTCCGGCGCCTCCTTGAGCTGCATCTGGACGAGCGCGTGGTGCTCCTTCTCAACCCCGTTAACCCGCTGGTCCGGGCCGCCGCCGAGGTTGAGACCGTGCACGTGCTCCGGGGCGACGACCACGCGGTCAACGTGATCCAGCGGGCCGGGGCGCACCCCGGGGCCGACGTGACCCTCACCGACCGACCCGAGTACCCGCTCCTCCTCTCGGACCCCCGGCTGGTCGAGGAGCTCCCGCGGAGGCCGAAGGTCGTCATCACCGAGCGCTGGTTCCTGTACCGCGACCCCGGGCGGCTGCAGAGGCTGGAGCGGTCGGTTCCTTACTACTACGTCGTCTCCGAGACCGGGCACGCGACCGGGGCGGAGATCCGCCGGCTGATCGAGGAGCTGCGACCCCGGCACGTGATCCTCCGGCACGGTCCCAAGACGCCGCGGGGAGAGAGCGTCCGAACCCTACTCCGGCCCCCGGGGCGCGAGGGCACTGACGTCCAGGTCTGGATCGGAAGGAGGGGAGGGAAGCTGACGGTGTGAGCGGGGCGCGGCCGCCCGCCATCGCTCTCCCCACTTCACACCACGCTGCGTGGTTACCTACCACCGTGATTCTCCTGACTGGGGTTTTCCCGAGATGGCTAATAGTCCACGGACGCCCTCATCCCACGGCAGGACTGTCGTATGGTGGAATGGCTCGGGATGGTACTGGACGAATGGAATACCCATCGGAGCTTCAGGTGCAACGGGGTCCCAAGCGAGCCTGCGGTGCGGTGGCAGGTCCGGCCACGGGTTCAGTCGAGGGAAGGTGTGCCCTGGAAGGAGCGGATCGGGACAGCGATCCGGAGGTGGAGCGGGTTAATCCCGGTCGTGAGTGCGTTGATCCAACTGATCCTACAGATTCTACAGATTCTCCAGATTGTGAAGCGGCTGACCTGACACTAGGGCCACTGGGCTTCCAACGCATCGGCCTTCCGGGATCGCTCGACCACCGCCCGAAGGGCGGCTAGTACTCGTCCAACGTCCGCTGCCCCGGCGGCGACTCGCCCAGCGTGCTCAGCAGGGACATCACCCAGCGCAGCTCCCGCGGGTATTCCTCCGGGTCCCCGTACCGACGCCTCGCCACCGCCGCCAGCGCCCGAGCCAGCTCCACCACCCCATCCGCCTCCTTCACCACCTCCTGAACCGCCTCCCGACCCTCGTCCAGCCTGTGAAGCGCCAGGTGCAGCGCGTCCACGCTCGAGCCGTCCGGACTTAGCTCTTCCTTTTCACGGTCCTCGAACGACCGCAGGTACGCCCGGCCCCGGTACCGCTCCACGTACCCGAGGTCCTCCGGGTCGACTCCGAGCACCAGGCCCAGGCGCCGCACCTCGTCCCAGTCCGGCGCCCCGCTCTTCGACGGGTACCCGTAGAAGGCCCGGTACAGCACGTAGAACCGGCCCTCCTCGTCCAGCCCGCCCGCCTCCAGCTCCTCGAGCTCGAGGTCAGCCACCACCCGCCGCGCCTCGTCCAGCACCAGCTCCGGCTCGACCTCCTCACCCGTCTCCTCGTCCAGCACCCGCTCGTACCCCGTGTACGCGCTCAACGCCGCCCCGTACGCCACGACCAGCTTGTCCACTCCCTCCAGGCCCTGCCTCTCCGCCAGCTCAACGGCCTCCTCCACCCGCTCCCGCACTTTATCCTGCACATCCGACCACCAGGCCTCTTCCCCATCACCCTCCCGAGGCTCGCACGCGAGGATCAGCGTGTACCGGACCGCGGCCTTCTCCCGCTGGTGCAGCGACCACTGCGCCTCCGTCCACACCGGCCAGGCCGCGTTCACCCGGAACCCCGCGTCCCGCAGCGTCCGAACGAGCGTGTCCCAGGCCCGCAGCTGCCGGTGCGTGAACATGACCGTCAACCGCCCGTCCTCCGAGAGCGCCTCCCGCATCGCCTCGAAGGACTCCCGCAGCAACCGCTCGTACTCCTCGTCCGGATCCTCTTGCCGGGCGGGATTCTTCACGACCTCCTCATCCTTCGGCGTCAGCTCACTCAGGAACCCCTCCGGCAGCACCTCCGCCACCGGACTCCGCTTCAACCACACGTAGAAGAAGTCCGCCAATTCCGCGTACTGGACGTTGTCGTAGTACGGCGGGTCCACTACGATCGCGTCCGGCTTCTCGTCCAGGAGCGCGGGCAGTTCCCGGGCGTCTCCCAGGACGACCTCAGGCTTCTCCCTCACACCCCGGAGCAACTTCACAAGTTCTTCATACACCTCCATCGTGCTCTCGACACTGAACTCCCACCTACGCACAACGTTCACTTCGCCATGATCCCAAGACCATGGGTAAGCGTGATATCTAAAAGTGTTAGCCACGTAGCCCCTTGGGTGCCATACTGTTAGTATTGAATTGTAGTTCACGACTTTCCCAAAGGAAACCATCGTATAAGCTAAGACGGGCTCGTCATACTTTTCATCGCAGTTATCGAGTCCTATGTGAATATCTGCAATAGTTTCCAGCAGCATAGAGTGCGCAAGCAGCTGCCTCTCGTTGAAAAACTTGTAAAACTTGTCAACACCTTTACCTCTGATCTCTCCATCGTACTTAGGGTGAAGACGTGGGACTTTCTCTGTAGGTATTAGATTCTTCATTACAAGATCATCCCATCTTTCAAGGAGTATCTCGCGAGCAGCTCTAAAGCGTTCGACATCCTGGGTAGTGGCTTTTGTCACTCGACGGTTCCTGTTCGCACCCCTAGCGACCGCGGCCAGGTACGCGCGAACGAACGGTCGATCCTCCGGCGGCTCGCCCTCGAACTGCCGCCGGAACAGGGAGTGCACCTGCTCCCGCCGAATCTTCGCCCCGCAGCGGGGGCAGGTGACCACGCCCCGATTCACCGTGCCCTCCCGAGTGGGATCGAACTCGTCCTTAACCTCCGAGTACTTCACGACGTCGAACTCGACCTCGTCGCCATCCTCGGGCACGTCCGGCAGGATCACGTAGGACTCCTCCGGCTTACCCTGCTTCCGCAGTAGCCACCAGTTCGGGCGGGTTGGCACTTTCAGCCCGCAGCTTGGGCACTCGATCCACTTGATCCAGACGTAGGCTCGGTCGTTGCCACCGTAAAAATCGCTCACACGCCGCTCGAGCTCCCTGCGGACCTCGGTGAAGAACTCGCGCATCCGCTCGAGGAGTTCACCTCCGTGCTCGACGGGGTACTCGAGCGTGGCCTTGAGGATGAGCCAGGCGACCGGGTTGTACTCGCCCGCGATCACGCGGCAGCCGAGGCGGAGCGCCTCGAAGGGGATGGAGCCCCCGCCGGCCATGGGGTCCACGACGAGCGGGCGCTCGGAGCCCGTAGCCTCCCGGAACCACTCCCGGAGTTGCTCTCGGAGGCGCCGCTCCCGTAGTGGGCTGAACTTCCACGCGTCCTTGGAATGGAGGCCGAGGATCCGGGTGAGCTTGTCCTCGTCCGCGTCCTCGGGGACGAGGGTGAGTAGGGTGGCGGCGCGGGAGGCGGTGAGGGGGCGTCTGGCCCACCATACGTGCAGCTTGTTGAGTGGCGTCATCACGGCGAAGGAGCGCTCTCGGGCGGACTGTTCGGAGATCTCCTCCACGGGGAGCCACCGGTCGATCTTCCGAGCCACGGGTCCTCCCCCGCGGCGCTACCTGAGGTGTAAGGGTGGTGCCCCTCTGGCGCAAGTTATTTAAACGTAACGGGAACGTGCCGGGCCCCTAAGTCCGCGGGCTACGGGGTGGTGGGGTTGGCGCGTGGGATCGGTGAGCTGGTTGAGCCGCGGGGGTTCGTGCGGGAGGGGAAGTTCGGGCCGGCGTTTGAGGTGCGGTTGTCGAGGGTGGTCGTCGGGGAGGATGAGCTGTTTTCGGATCCGCGGGATTTCTTCCGGATGACGGTGCCGACGGAGGGTATGGTGGAGGCGTGTCGGCTGGTTCTGGAGGGTCTGGTGGGGAGGGGCGAGGGTACGGTCGTGCTGCAGACGCTGTTTGGTGGTGGTAAGACTCACGTGCTGGCGACGCTGTGGCACATGGTGAACGACCCGGAGGCGGCGCTGGAGGAGTTCGTGCCGTCGGTTGAAGAGGTCCTGGGAGAGGGGCGGGCGAGGGAGCTTGAGGGCCTACTGCGTCGGCTTGAGGGGATGGAGGGTCGGGTGGCGGTCATCGACGGGATGGAGCTGTCCACGGTGCTTCCGAATTGGGCCGAGAGGGCGCGGAATGAGAAGGTCCCTCACCTGGCGTGGGCCGCGCAGCTGGGACGGGAGGTTTATCGGGAGTGGGTGGATCGGTTTCCGAGGAGCCGGGACGCTGGGAAGGTGGATCGGGGTGACGTGAGGGAGGCGTTGGGTCGGGCGCTGGAGGAGTGCGACTTCGTGCTGACGTTGGTGGACGAGGCGCCGGCGTTCATGGTGGGTCGGAGCAAGGGCGTGCGGGACGCGTTCTTGAAGTTCTTTCAGGTGCTGCACGATGCGACGCAGGATGAGCCGAACACGGGGCTGGCGCTGTCGATTCCGGACGAGAGCGTGTACGAGTGTTACGCGGAGGAGCTGGGTAGGAAGGTCACTCGAGAGGAGGTTCGTGGGGCGCTGAAGGATCTGGGCGACGTGCTGGATCGGGCAGGGGAGCCGATGGAGCCGGTGAGTGATCAGGGGGAGCTCGTTGAGATCGCGCGGCGGCGGTTGTTTGAGCGGGTGGAGGGTCCGCCGGAGGATCTGGTGGCGCGGTTTCGGGCGCGGTTGAGGGAGCTGCTGGGCGACGAGAGGGGTGCGAGGAAGCTGGCGAGGAGGTTGGAGGAGACGTGGCCGTTTCATCCGGCGTTGGTGGACTTGTTGTGGGGTAAGCTGTCGGAGGTGGAGGGGTTTCAGCGGACGCGGGGGGCGTTGAAGGCGCTGGCGGCGGTGACGCGTTGGGCGTTGGAGCGCGATCCGGGGGCGCCGTGGATCGGGCCGGAGCATGCGTGTCTGCGGGACGACGGTGTGCGGAAGCACCTGGTGCGGCCGGTGGCGGAGGAGACGCTGAGGGCGTGGGTGAGGGATGTGGAGGAGCGGGCGGGAGATGTGGAGGTGTCCGGGGACTTGAGGCCGGTGGAGGTGGCGCGGGTGATCCTGCTGCACAGTCTGCCGCGGGAGGCGCGGGGGGCGAGGAAGCGGGACGTGTTGGTGGCGGTGGCGCGGCCGGATCGGGAGTTCACCAGGGCGGACGTGGAGACGGTGTTGGATCGGTTTCGGGAGGTGCTGTGGTACTATCACGTGGAGGATGGTCGGTACCTGTTCAAGGAGGAGCGGAACGCGACGGCGTTGATCATGGAGGCTCGGGAGGAGGTGGGTGGGAAGGCGGCTCGGCGGGTGCTGCGGGAGTTTCTGTACCTGGATCGGGAGGAGCGGGGTAGGGCGCGGGAGCGGTGGTCGGAGCTGGGTGTGGATGTGAGTCCGGAGCTCGGGGCGTTGGAGCGGGAGGAGTGCGTGCGGGTGTTGGTGTGGCCGGATCGGGAGGAGGTTGGGCGGGTCGCCGCCGAGGGGCCGGTGCTGGTCGTGTTGGATGGGGAGAGGGATCCGGAGGACGTGCTGCCGGAGGGGTTCGAGTTCCCGAACGCGGTGGCGTTTTTGGTCCCGGATGAGGACGCGTTGGAGGATGCGTTGGAGGAGGCTCGGTGGTTGGAGGCGATTCGGGTGGCCTTCGGTTGGGACGAGGCGGAGGGGTTGGAGGGGGAGCTGCGGGAGCGGGCGCGGGAGCACGCGGAGCGGTTGCGGGCTCGGATTCGGCGGGCGTACGGGCGGTTGTTGCTGCCGGAGCGGGGTGGTGGTTGGCGGGAGGTCTCGGTGACGGTCTCGGGTGGGACGTTGGGTGAGGCGGTGTTGGAGGAGCTGCCGGTTCGGGAGGGTGTCGCGCCTCGGTACCTGGCCTCTAGGATCGTGGTGGACGTGATGGAGGCGCGGGAGGTGTACCGGGAGTTCCTGCGGCGGCCGGGTGAGGGTTGGGTGTCGCCCTCGGGGGTGAAGAGGGCGCTGCAGGAGGCGGTTCGGCGGGGGTGGTTGGCGGCGAGGAGGGGTGACCGGGTGTACTACCTGGAGGAGTGTCCGCTGGATCTGGACGGTGAGTGGGTGGTGGGGCCGCCGGGGGAGCTGGAGCCGTCGGTGGAGTGGGTGCTGGAGCGGGTTGAGGAGGTGCTCGAGGAGGGTGGGGCTCGGGTGGACGAGCTGTTGGAGGAGCTGCTGGAGGGTGCGGACGAGGAGGCGCGGGAGATGGCGGAGCGGGTGGTGGCTCGTGCGTTGGCGCGGGCGGTTGATCGGGGTGAGCTGGTGGCGGTCGTCGACGGTGGGCGGGTGACGGTGGATCCGGAGGAGCTGTTGGAGCGGTCGGAGGAGATCGTAATTCGGCGGCCGGGTGAGGAGGAGCGGGGTCGGCGGTCGGTCTATCCGGAGGATGTGCTGACGGAGGTTCGGCGGGAGGGTGAGGTGAGGTTCGAGGAGCTGGTGGAGAGGCTCGGCGGTGAGAAGGAGGTGGACGTGGACTCGGTGAGGAGTGCGGTGAGGCGGTTGGAGGAGAGGGGCGAGGTGGAGGTTGAGGGTAATCTGGAGTCGGATGACCCGGTGGTGCGCGTTCTCGGGGAGGTGGGGGAGATCCAGAAGACCCTCACCAGCCCGGAGGACGTTGAGGAGCTGGTAAGGGAGGTGAGGGAGAGGCTGGGTGACTCCGTGTCGGGCTGGGTAACCGCGCGCTTGGACAGGCCGGTCCAGGTGAGCCCGCCCGAGGAAGGAGTATCCGAGGCCGCCGTGCACGCGTCCACGGACGACGGGTTGGTGGACGTCACCATCGAGCTCAGCGACGACCGCGTGAGTCTGGTTGGACAGGCCCTGCGGGCGGCGAGGGCGCTGAAGGTGGACAGGATCCACCTGGACTTGAGGCTTGAGGGGATGGAAATCGAGGGTCTGGGGCGCCTGCTGAAGTCGCTGCTGAGGCGCGGTGACGTCGAGGTGAAGGTCGAGCTGGGGCCCGGTTAGCCCCCTTTACGCCGGTTGTTTCTGAGGCTCCGGGGTACCGTGCATCCTTGCGGATCGCTCGCTCGGGGAGGTCCCGTTGAGGGTCTTGTGGTCGTTCGAGCATCCGGGTGAGCGGC
>Ga0256842_1002177_pt1 | contig 14477 bp, 19 predicted proteins | sample 4559240metaG_FD_185973 | JGI IMG/M metagenome (GOLD analysis project Ga0256842, IMG submission 185973) | Hydrothermal vent microbial communities from Guaymas Basin, Mexico - 4559-240 | ecosystem: Environmental > Aquatic > Marine > Hydrothermal vents | place: Mexico: Guaymas Basin | collected...
ATCATAGTTAAAAAAGTGGTAAAACCAGCTCTTGCCTCCGTTTTGACATCCGTTCCCCTCTCTTTAAGATGAAACATTTCTAACATTAGTTTTTCCTTTTGTAATTTTAAATTAATAACAATTATATCTATACTTATTTTAAATTTTGGTATAATCCCACAAAATTATATAAAGTGATGACATGAAAGAGATAATTAAAAAGATAGAAAATGACAAAAGAGTAACATTTGAAGAAGCGATAAAATTATATGAGTTAGATATGTTTACTCTTGGGAAACTTGCTGATGAAAAAAGGGTGCAAAGATATGGTAAAAAGAGTTTTTTCAATGTCAATAGACACATAAATCCTACCAATGAGTGCAAAGACATATGCAAATTTTGTGCATTTTCGGCAAACAGGAAAAATCCAAATCCTTACACGATGAGTCATGATGAGATACTCTCTATCGCAAAAGAGGCTGTATCCCACGGTGCTAAAGAGCTTCATATTGTCTCGGCACACAATGATAAGGTAGGGATGGATTGGTATCTTGGTGCTTTTAAAAAGTTAAAAGAGTTGTATCCTCATGTGCATATCAAAGCTTTAACGGCGGCTGAGGTAAATTTTCTAAGCGAGTCAAACGGGCTTAGCTATGAAGAGATGGTAGATCTTATGATAGAAAATGGGGTTGACTCGATGCCCGGAGGTGGAGCGGAGATATTTGACGAAAAAGTTAGAGATAAGATATGTAAAGGTAAAGTCAGCTCAAAAAATTGGTTTAAAATACATGAGCTTTGGCATAAAAGAGGCAGAAAAAGCAATGTAACCATGCTTTTTGGGCATATAGAAAGTAGAGCCGATAGGATAGATCACATGATAAGGATAAGAGAGCTTCAGGATGAAACGGGAGGTTTCAATGCCTTTATCCCACTTGTCTATCAAAGAGAGAATAACTATCTAAAAGTTGAAAACTTCCCAACCTCTCAAGAGATACTAAAGACTTATGCCATCTCAAGAATAGTGCTTGATAATGTTCCTCATATAAAGGCATATTGGGTAACCTCCACCATAAATCTTGCTCTTATAGCCCAAGAGTTCGGAGCGGACGATCTTGACGGAACTATCGAAAAAGAGTCCATCAACTCCGCCGCAGGAGCAAAAAGTGCAAAAGGCATGAAAATGGACGAGTTTATTCACCTTATAAAAGATAGCGGTTTTATTCCCGTTGAGAGAGACAGTCTGTATAATGAATTGAAAGTTTATGAGTGATATTGGTTCCCTTATAAATGTAAATTAAAGCATAATAAAGGGAAGTATCATGTTAGAATATGAGATAAAAGTTATCACAACAAATCTGACTCTTATTACAAAAGCCGATGAGATTATAAAACTTATGGATACGAGGACAAATACTCCAAGAGCTTTTGTTCTGCCATGTAGCTATGCTCCGCTTATATAAAAATAGAGTCAAAGACAGAGAAAAGATATCAAGCGACGAAGAGTTGATAGAAATAGGTTTGGAAAGTATCAACAGATATTTGGAGAAATATAGGTGCTAAAAAGCGATATATATCTTGTAGATTTTGGTAAAAAGTAAAGATAGCTTTAGTTTTGGTTGAGTGCTTGTAGACAGTAGTTCAAAAAACCTATTTGATATGGAGTAGATTAAGATTGTGATTTAGCATAGATTGACTAATAAAACCGACTATGATATAATGACAATATATTGTCAATAAGGAGTTTTTGTGCAAGCTGTTTTTTATTCTCAAGCAAGAAATAATCTAAGAGATATTATCAACAAAGTGTGTGATGATTTTGATGAGTATATCATCACAACAAAAGATAAAAAATCAGTAGTTATACTCTCGTATGATGAGTATAGTGCCATGAAGGAAACTTTATATCTTTTATCCTCGAAAAAAAATAGAAACAGGCTAAATGAGGCTATAGATCAGATAGAAAATCTACAGTTTGCAAAAAAAGATATAGAGATATGATAGTCGGTTTTGCCGATAAGGGATGGGAGGATTATCAATACTGGATACAAAATGATAAAAAAATAGTCAAAAGAATAAATCTGCTCATACAAGATATAAAAAGAGATCCAAACAACAGTGACGGACTTGGAAAACCCGAAAGATTGAAAGAAAGCCTTCAAGGATATTTTTCAAGAAGAATAACACATGAGCATAGACTTGTATATAAGATTATCGAAGATATCATAGTTGTAGCACAGTGTAGGTATCACTACTGATCTGCTTAATGTTATGTTGATAGACGGAGACCGCTTAATATTTTGTGTAAATGAGTAATTGGGATCGGAATCGTAAACCAAACTATATAAACTATCTCTGACCCTATATCCTCAAAGGAATATTTATAAAAAGTAGATAGTTTACTTCAATTGGTTTGCCAAGATCGATATATGAGGATATTTTTTATTCCCCCTGTATTGCATTAAATTCTTTTAATGCAAGTTGACCATCCTCTTCAGTTGATTTGATTGTATTTTAACTTCCTTTTTTAAAATGCCATTTAAGTCACTATTTTTTTATCAAACTCTCATCAAGCTTCAAAGCTTCGTTGCTCATGATGCCGATACCTTTTTCAAGTACATTTTTTGCTATTTCCTTTGCATCATCCAAAGAGTGCATAAAGGCTGAGCCACATTGGTAGATGTTTAGCTCGGGTATATCCTCTTGAGTTTTTACATTTAAAACATCTCTCATAGATTTTTCCCAAGCTACAACTACCCTATCTTCGCTCGGTTTTCCTATCACACTCATATAAAATCCCGTTCTACAACCCATGGGAGAAATATCTATGATCTCCACAATTTCAGGGTCTTACCTCTGCATAATCATGCATAATCATGTCAAAACAAATCCCCTCATAATGATAAGACTGCTTGATCCTCTCGAAAATTACCTCTTTGCCATCTACCTTGCCCGTAAGTTTTTTTGATCTCCAAAACATTTAAGAGGCTTTTTCTATCATATCAGACTCCTTAATTCACATATTTTAAAATCATTCAACTCCAAACAGGCACTTCTGCAAAAAGACTCTTTTGCCCTTTTTGAGTGGGTGTGCCCGTGAATATTTATATCACATTTTGTTTCTTTAAAGATATACTCTAAAACCTTTGTGATTTTGGAGTATTTTTTATCATAAGGATTATCATCAAATACGGGAAAATGCGAAAACATCACTCTTTGATCTTTTAAGTCGCAAATCAAACAAGCAAGCAATGACTCACTCAACTCCTCTTTTGTAAACTCTTTTTTTAGTGAATTTATAACTATATGAGCCTTTGGTATCTCAAAAGTGATTTTATCGATGATTTTCCAGCCGAGTTTTTTGTAAAATCCTATATGCTCTTTTTTGTCATGATTTCCTATAAGCAATGTAATATCTCCGTTTAGTTTTTGAGCTATCCTATAGCCATCCTTAAAAGCAAAATCTCCAAGATGTAAAATTTTATCGTCCTTTTTTACGGTATCATTCCAAATATCCACTATAAACTCATCAAAGCTCTCATAACATTCCATTCTGGCTTTTTGTAAACGAGACGGTTCATATAACAATATATTCGTATGACCAAAGTGTGTATTGGCTGATATATGGCTATAACACATCTCTTATCCCTTTTATGTTATAATTCTTTTTGAGGGTATCTTTTGCAGTATTGCAAAATGGTGAAGCAGGAGTTTTGCTCTTCAGCTTGATACCCTCCCTCTTTTCAAGAGTATCATAACCAACAATAGACCAAGCAGGGATAACATCATAACCAAAAGGAACACTGGCTCCGTTTTTAACTTTTTCTACACCATAAACCATTTTTGCTGAATTTAAAATTATCTGATCTATTTTTCTCATCTCGAATCCTTCTTGATTGCATTTAACATTTTTCTAACTTTATCTAAACTCAACTCATCATCTCTTACTATGTCCACTATCTTTTCAAAGTCTATTTTGTTCTTATCTATTTGTCCACAGTAAAAGCTATTTACAAGTTTTGATAATGCAATTAATAAATCTTTGTTGTAAGAGTCTGTTTCATTCATTCTTATACTGGAAAGTCCTTCCAATTTGTATAGTAGACTGATTTTAAATTCTCTGTCTGTAATTTCTTCTTGTGTCATTTAGTGTCCTTTTTAATTGTTTTTTGAGATATGATTTCTTTTGTCTTTAAATTGACTGCACTTAATTTATTTCCAAATACTGCACCTGTATCTATGCCTATGTAATTTTTTCCAAACTTTACATCTTTATAATGAGTATGTCCGAAAACATTTATAACTTTGTAATCTTTCCAGCTACTCTCCCAATCCAACGATATATCTTCCAATCTATTTGTGTATAGATCTTTTGAAAATGTATCTCTTCTTTTATAATAAGGCAAACCAAATCCGTGAGTAATAAAATAGTTATCTATTTCCAAATACTTAGGTAATTTCTCAATAAATTCGATATGTTTTAAAAGAGTATTTTCGCTATTTGCATAAGAGTGCAATGTCTTTAAACCGCCATAAGATTTATTAGACATACTCCACATACTTTGTATATTTCTTATCATTGCATCTCTTGCATAGTTAAACATCAAGTATTCGTGGTTTCCAAAAACAGATTGATAGTTGTTTTCTATAACAAACTCTATAACCTCTTTGGAGTAGTTGCCTCTATCAACTAAATCGCCTACAAAAATAGGATTACTTCCTTTGGGTAATTTGTCAATAAGTTTCTCCAAAGTAAATATACAACCATGAATATCGCCTATAATCCAATACTTTTTTAAATCATTTTTACTCATTGCATTGCCTATTTTTAAGATACTCTTTCAATAAAATATCCATTTTCTATTTCCTGTAGGATTTGAGCTATGAATATGATATGTAAAATCATCCGGTATAAAATCTCCGTTTGATTCTATATCTTTTTTAATTATCCATTTAACCAAGTCATATCCGCTTTTTGCATTATAATCAGCAGTAACAATTTTTGTGCCTTGCATAATCATACCCAAATCATAATCTAAACTGACATGAGAAGGACAACCGTTTTTACACATCCAATCAATCGCCTCTTCAAAACTGCGAACCAAAATCTATTCTCTATCCTTTGGTGCTTCTCTTAAATCATCAAGATATAAAGGTTTGTCTCTTTTCATATCTCAAAACTCTCTAATTTAAAATGTAAATTCTCATGTGGATAACCCACGGGATTACATAAAGCTTTCACACCAGATATCTCATACTCTTTCTTTTCGTGAGTATGACCGTATATCCAATATTTCATAGAGCCTTTTTTTAAAAATTCCTCTCCGTTAAATGCAAAAAATGCTGTAGCCTGACTTCTTGCATACTTCTTTTGAGCATGTTCTATTTTAATAGATGGATTTATATGGGTTATCATTACATCACACTCTTTGTATACTTTTTCTATCTTCGGAAGTTCTATCTCAAATATCTCATCATATCTCTCTACTTCAAAGATATATTTATAATCATTTAAGCAGTTTTTCCACATCTCATTGATTGAATAGTATGAAAAATCCCTTTTTGGAAATAGACTTATAAGATAGTTTCCGTCATACCAGCTATCACATCCTCCAAATTTAATACCCTCTACCTCTACCGTGTTTCCATTTAAACAGTATACACCGTCTATACCGTTTAAATTCACTCTTAACTCTTTTACTCTTTCGAAAGAGTTTGCTTTGTATATGTCTGAAATTCTATCATTTATCAGATAGTAATCATGATTTCCAAGTATGCATACTATATATTTGTAGAAATATTTTCTGATTATTTCTACAATAAATACTATCTGTTCATTATGATGACCGAAATCTCCGGCTATGAGGAGAATATCCGATTTTTTATTTTTAAAGAGTGATTTTAAAAATTTAACAATAGTTTCAACATTGAAATCATCGGCTCTAAAATAGTTATCAAAATGTAAATCACTCAAATAATCTATCTGCATTGTAACTCTCTTATAAACTATATTCATCCAATTCTTTATTGTGCAGAAGTTTATCTTATTATTGTTTAACAGTATATTATATACAATATTATGGATAATGCTTATAGGAGAAAAAATGACTGATTTTACAGATAACGAAAGTGCCAAGATATCTCATCATATCAAGTCTATCTCTGAAGATATGTATGAAATAAAAAATATGATAAAAATTCAAAAGCAAGAAACAGAAGATTGATTTTGTTGGAAATTTATTTTTTTAATTTCTTTGTGTATTTGCTACATAATGCCGAATATAATTTGTTACTCTTTGCATCTGCAAAGCTTCTGCGACAATATCACCTCGGGCTAAGGCGAAGTTTGATATAATTTGTTATGCTAGTGATTTGATAGCTTTGGTATCTACAGCAGGTTTCAAACTAAGGCGAAGTTTGATATAATTTGTTATTTATAAAGATAGCGATTGGGTTATTGATATCGTGAAGTTTCAAACTAAGGCGAAGTTTGATATAATTTGTTATGCGGTAGTGATAAATTTCTCGGTTCCAAATGTCATGTTTCAAACTAAGGCGAAGTTTGATATAATTTGTTATGATAAAACAAATTCATAAGCTTCTACTGTAATATCGTTTCAAACTAAGGCGAAGTTTGATATAATTTGTTATAGCACTTTTTGAGTTCGTATTGTTGGGCTTTTGAGTATCTTTTTGAATTATTTTTTTTCGTAAAAGAAAAAAACTATATTTTTAGTTTGATTTGTGGAAAATTTGCTATAATACTTTTGTAACAAATTATATCAGACTTCGCCCTCTGGTTGAAATCATTATGACGGTTAAATACAAATCGAAGTGGGTCATCTGGTTTTTTACCATACCCACCCGTCATTAAATCCTATCATCGCAGTAGTTTAGGTATTCACATTGTGTGCATTTTGCTTCATTTGCACTACTATTTGGAAAAATATCATTTTCTAAAATCTTTTCTATTTTTTTAATAGTATCAAAAAAATCATCTTTTATTTTTGGTGTTATGTTTATCTTATGGAGTTTTAGGTTGTTACTGTAACTTATAAATGCAGTTTTAAAGCTTTTGCTATAGTGATTTTCAAGCAATACTCCATACCTACAAAGTTGTAATATATGAGCATAATTTGGTTTTTTGCTACCGGTATCTTTAAATTCTATTGGGATTATCTCATCTTTATTGACAAGTGCTAAGTCGATTTTACCACAAATATTGAGAGTTTCATTTTCTAAATATTTATCTAAAATCACCTCATAAAACTCTATATTTAGTTTTTTAAACTTTCTATTTTTTGATAACTTTTCTTGGTATCTGTGATAATCTATTCCAAAATTTACATGCCTTGGATAGATAGGTTTTATATTTGTCAACTCTTGAAAATATACAATTCTTGGACAAAAGTGGTATTGTCTGATGAGGTTTATAGGTATCATACGATCTCAAAGCTCTCTGGATGTTTAAAATCTTGCTCATTATAGCCAAAGCTATTGTCTAAATCTTTATCTAATACGGCATTTGTCATAAAGGCTTTATCTATCTCTTTATCGCAATATTTTTTAAAAAGTTTTTTTATAGCTCTTTTTTCACTTACAAGCACATACCCCCAAAATACAGATTTTTGGATAGGTGTTAGTCCCAAATCTTTTAACTCTTCAAAAAGCTTTTTTCTGTTTTTATTGTCTTCTATATCATAGCTTACTATTATTTGACTATACATTATCACCACCTAAAAATGTAACTTTTATATCTATTTTGTTTGGCAAAATATCCACTTATTTTATATATCTGTCTTTGGATGATGCTCTCTAAGGTTAGTTTTTTGTGGTTGTATTTGTATTTTTTTGTAAGTGTTTTTAAGATAGCACTTGCTACATCTTTTTTTATTGTATCAAATTTTTTTACATCTCTTAGTTTTGAGCGAAGTTTTATAATGTTTCTATCCACTACAAAACTCCTATACTCTTCCATAATGTCAAGTACCAAAGACGGCTTACCGCTTCTTGTACTATGAAGCACTCCCATATATGGCTCAAGCCCTGCATTTATGCAAGATTTGTAAATGAAATTTTGCAAAATCGCATATCCGTAATTGAGTGTTATATTTGTGATCTCCTCACTATATCTTTTTGTGCGATATTCAAAACTTGGTGGCAAAAGCTCCATACTTTTTAGATAACTAAAATATTTATCGGCACAAACTCCCTCAATTCCTAAAATAAACTCTTTTGAGAGTTCTTTTTTGTTTTTTAGCTGTAAAATTGATTTGTCAAAAAAGCTTATTGTCTCTGATTTTAACTCATTTTGGATATTTCTGCTACTATAAAGCATTGTAGCTCTTTGGTTTTTTAGCTTGCCAATTATCAATCTCCTTGCCAACTCTAAACCCATGTCATTTTTACAAGCTAAGTATTGATTTGCTCGAACTTGAACTGATTTGTGTTCATATAAAGTATGTAAAGCACTAAAAGAGTTAAAAGTATTGAAAAATATCTTTATACCTCTTTGACTGCAAGCATGTATCAAATCGCTTGATAGGATTACTCCTTTATTTAATACTTGGATAGTTTTTACTCTATTGAGTGCTGTCTCGTTGATAACACTTCCATCTTTTTTTATAACAAGTCTTTGTGATTTTAGCCCTAAAAAAAGACCAAAATCATTTATTATTATATGTTTCATATATATTCAAATTATTCTATTTTTTTAACATATTTTTGTGATATGTTGAAATTTTGGTGATTTTTACTCATTTATTGCTTTTTTTCTCCAAGATTTTTTAGGATTATCTCTTTTTTGTCTTTATTTATATTAGCTTTATATGATAATGTAATAGTTTCATTGTCATTATCAATTAATGTAACATTTGCTTTTAACTCCCTGTTTTTGCCATCATATTTTTTGTCTGTTTTGTTATCTCTCATACTATTTATATATTTAGAATAGATAAAATTATCATTTTCTATATATTTATCAACAAACTTATTAAAAAATATATTATTTTTAGCACAATTAAATTCATCAAATAATTCAAATTTAATATCGCTAAATTTTGTTTTTATAAAAGTTACCTCAATACTACACCGTTTAGCTTCTGTTACAATATATTTTAGTTTTGATATATATTCTTTTATCTCATCAACATTTATATTTATTTCATAAACACTTGGAGTATTTTTATCAACCAGCAAACAATCTATCAAATCAGCTACTTTTAAAGGGATTGTGTTTTTACTAAAAAATGGTATAGGTTTGATATCGCCATCTATTATATAGTTTTTAGTTGCTATATCTTTATTTCCTTGCACTTGCCAAGTGTTATTTCTGTTGATTCTAAATTTTGGATTTCCAAGAATTGGTAAAGTGTATTTATGTTGTTTTTTGCCTCTTTTTCTTTTATGGTTATTTTCTTTTACTTGTTTGTGATGTTCTGGCAGAGTAAACATCTCTTTTAAAAGTTCTTCTAAAACTTTTATATCAAGTGTAGATTTATTGTTATCTGTCTTAAATAGATTTTCTTTATTTGATAGTTTTTTATAAACTGCTTTATAAAGTTTATGGCTATATGGTGGGATATTTTTTATCTTACTCCATTCTAATAGTTTTGTTTTTTTCTCATCAAAAAATATATCTATTATCTCTTTTCTTGATGTAGCATATCTTAGATTATCTAAAAATTTTAATATTTTTAGGTTTGATTTGTCTTTTTTCTTAAATAACTCATATATAAGGTTAGATGATTTTTCTACATCTATTAAGATATGTTTTGTTTCATCTATATTTTGAAGCTCTTTTATAAACTTTTTTTGCCCTTGTTATTTTGATAAACCAGTCCAAACTCCATTAAAACATCTAATTTATTAAAATCTTTATCTATATGTTTGTAATGCTCACTATAAATAGTATCATCAAAAAGTTTATATGAACCAATATCTTTTGCTTTTATAAATGTCTGTTTTTTTGATAGATAATCTATCTTTGACTCCATATAGATATCATCAAATTCAAAAATAGGCTCGATAATAGTTTCTTTTTTGAAGCTATTTTGATGTTTTATTTTTGCATTTGATAGATAAAATACCACCATCGCATCTATGGCATGTGAGTGACTATCTTGGATATCTTCTTTAAAAAGATGATTTATCTCACCTGTATTTTCATCAACCGCCAATGATTTTCTTGTAGCACTTACAAGTGTGCCATCTATGGTTTTGCTATATACTTTTATGTTTTTAAACTCATTTGGATATTTTTGTGAGAGTTTTTCATAGATAAGTTTTGAGAGTCTTTTTTGAGTTCCATTTGTGATAGTTTTGATTTTGTCCAATTTTACTATTTCAAATGCTTTTTTAAACTCATCACTACTATTATCTAAAAACAAAGCATATCGAAGGACTATTTGCTGATTTAGTTTTAGGTTATTGAAGTTTGTAAAATCATCTACATTTATAGTTACAAGTCCTTTTTTTATTTGATTTATTATCTCATCTCTATCTGTAGTTTTAAAGATAGCTTGGAGATGATTTTCATGCAAATTATCAAGTTTGTATATGGTAGCATCTTTTTGCCTGTTTCCCTCTGTGCTACAATATATCATATTTGCTTTTGAGTTATATACCCCTTTGCTTTGAGGCAATATATGATCCCAATCCCCTTTATCAAATTTCTCTCCTGTATAAGGGCAGATATTTATATTTAGTTTGTCTTTATGCTCTAATTTTAACTTTTTTATTTCACTGTTGTTTGCTCTTTTGATTTCATTTAGGTTTAGTTCAAATTCAAATCTATTTTGTTCTAAGTTTATCTCCAAAGTATCTATATCTGCTATATCACCTTTTGTGATATTTTGAGTTATCTCATAAGCGATTTTGTCTAACATAAAATCAAGCATACCATCAATTGGCTTTGCTACATCACTAAGGAGTCTTTTTGCTATTGGAATTTTTTCATCGCTTCTTATACCATTTTCTATACTACAAACCTTGCAAGTTTTGGAAAATCCACTAAGATCTTTAAAAAGTATCTCATAGGTTTGTTTGCATATATTTATCACTCTTGATATATTTTTGCTATCTATTTGCTCTACTTCATCAAGGTAGCTATTTTGTATATCTATCTCTTTTAGTATAGATTTGATATTTTGCAAAGTATTTGGAAGATTTTTTATAAGCTTTTTTAACTCCTTATCATCTACACAAGATTTGTTCTCAAAACAAGATAGTACCACACTATAAAAACCATTTTGATATTTTTTTGCTTCATTTGAGATAAGTTCTAACTGAGTTTTTAACCCACGAATATTTTTAATACCATCTAAAAATTTATCTGCTTCCTCTGGAGTGAAGTTGTAAGAATAGAGTGGTTTTAGAAGCAAATGTTTTGCATTATTTTTATATGGTGTATTTGTTTGGCATATCTCAAAAATAGAAGTTGTTTCTACATATATGCCACTATGGATCTGTTGTTCTTCTTGATAGTATTTTGAAGCTATCTCTTTGAGTGTGTTATATACATCTTTACCAAAAGTTTTTTTAAACTCTGTTATAGATGAAGTTTTGCCTTTGTTAAATATTGCTTTATGTTTAAAAACATTTCTAGGGTTTAGCTCTTTTGTAGTGATCTCTGGTGTAGCATCGAGTATCCTTTGTAGATACTTGCTGTATGTATAGTCCTTTTTTATAAATTGATTATTTTTTGATGGTTTTGTTTTGGTTAGGTTTTCTTTTTTAAACTCTCCAATACTACTAATCAAAAGGTTTGAAAAATATTCATTTTCCAAAATCTTATCTATCGCCACTTTTAGTTCGTCTGTAATGACTTCTGGTTTTATAAGCATACTATTACATTTATAAGTATCACGATTGTTCATATCTTCATAAGGTGGTATGATTAAGAGAGGATTGCACTTTTGTAAAAATACTTCTAAATCATCATAGTTATTTAATACTTCAAAAAGCTCTTTTCTTCTTTGTTTTTCATCATCAGTTTTATAGTGATGTGATAAAAAATATCTTTTTAGTATCTCGTATCTTGGTTTATGTGAAGAGTTGTGATTGAAAAACTTTCTAAGCACTCTTAGTTGAAGGTTTGAGACATTACCCACAAGATTAAAAAAGCTCTTTTTGTCATCTATGAAATCAAATTCTTGTATCTCAGCTTGTATCTCTTTTAGATATTGTTTTCTTGGTTTGCTTCCTGTTTGTATCTCTTTTGTTATATTTTGCAAAAAATCTTTTAACAATTTTAAATCTTTTTTGATTGTGTTTGTAAAATCAGCTTGAAACTCTTTGTAAAATTCTTGTTTTTTCTTTTTGTATTCATTATCTATTTTGTTTATACTATCTTCTAAAAATTTTAAAAGCTCTTTTTCGCTTTCATATTTATCAAACTCTTTTTCAAAATCCTCTTTTGTATATAAGCCTTTTAAATCTTCTAAATACTTATCTATAAACTCTCTTGTCCTATCTTGCAAAGTTTCAAACTCATTTTCTACACTTAAAAATGTATATCCACGATTGTTAAGCAGTCCATTGATAAGCTCTATTTGATTTTTACCAAAATCATTTTGATTTAAAATCTCCCAAAGCAATCTTTTGGATAGTTTTCTTCTTTTGTAGTTTCTAACTCTGTGCCTGTTTTCTCTTCTGCTTTTTTTAGAAAAATTTATAGCACCTTTTTCAACTATAATTGTCGTTGCTTTTTTATCTACAATCTCATTATTATCTGTTTTAGCTATAAAAACACCATTATTTTTTGCACCCATATCTATGCAAATTGATAATTTCACTACCATCCTTTTGATCTGCAATTATGTATGGATTATATCAAAAATGGAGATAACATATCAATCTTTTTGCTTGATTGCTATTTTAGACAGATATGTTATCAATATTTAGGCATTTGGTTTTTAATTTGTTATTTTATCAGTTTTTCATCAAGCTTCAAAGCTTCGTTGCTCATGATGCCGATACCTTTTTCAAGTACATTTTTTGCTATTTCCTTTGCATCATCCAAAGAGTGCATAAAGGCTGAGCCACATTGGTAGATGTTTAGCTCGGGTATATCCTCTTGAGTTTTTACATTTAAAACATCTCTCATAGATTTTTCCCAAGCTACAACTACCCTATCTTCACTCGGTTCTCCTATCACACTCATATAAAATCCCGTTCTACAACCCATGGGGGAAATATCTATGATCTCCACATCATCGCCGTTTAAATGGTCTCTCATAAATCCGGCAAAAAGATGCTCCAAAGTGTGAGTTCCCTCGGGTGACATTATTTCTTTATTGGGTTTGGTAAATCTAAGATCAAATACGGTTATCGTATCTCCGCAAGGAGTTTGCATTTTCTTTGCCACTCTTACTGCTGGTGCGGGCATCTTTGTATGATCCACTAAAAAACTATCAAGCATTGGCATATCTCACCTCCATTTTTTATCGATATTATAGTATAATAACTCTTATTTTCTACAAAAAGTCAAGATTGTTTTTAGTCTTATTGCTTTATATTGCTATAATTTTCGATATGATATTTTTTGAAAATATATTTTTATTGTTTTAGTTTTGGCAATTTGTAAACGGTTTTAAATATTATAAGGATAAAGATGAATGTAACAGTGATTGGTGCAGGATATGTAGGACTTGTAACAGGGACATGTTTTAGTGAAATGGGAAATAATGTAACTTGTGTAGATATTGATGAGAAAAAAATTGAAAATTTAAAAAAAGGGATAATTCCTATTTATGAGCCTGGGCTTGAGCCAATGGTTTTAGAAAACTACAAAAAAGGAACTCTTCAATTCACAACAGATATAAAAGAAGCCCTAAAAAAAAGTGATATAGTTTTTATAGCAGTAGGGACACCTATGAGTGAAGATGGAAGTGCTGATTTACAATATGTTTTAGCAGTAGCAAAAGATATAGGTAAATATATGACTCATTATATGGTGGTAGTAGATAAATCAACTGTGCCAGTAGGAACAGCTGATAAAGTAAAAGAAACTATTCAAGTTGAACTTGATAAAAGAGGAGTAAATATTCCTTTTGATGTAGTTAGTAATCCAGAATTTTTAAAAGAGGGTGCAGCTATTAGTGATTTTATGAAGCCAGATAGAGTAGTTATCGGTGCTGAAAATGAAAAAGCGATGGAAGTGATGAAAGAGCTTTATAGACCTTTTACGATGAATCACGAAAGATTTATAGGAATGGATGTAAGAAGTGCAGAACTTACTAAATATGCAGCAAATGCTATGCTTGCAACTAAAATTTCTTTTATGAATGAGATGAGTCAAATCGCTGAGAGAGTAGGAGCTGATATAAATATGGTTCGTCATGGAATAGGAAGTGATAGCAGAATTGGATATAGTTTTATCTATCCTGGATGTGGATATGGGGGAAGTTGTTTTCCAAAAGATGTAAATGCATTAGTAAAAATAGCAAAAGATAGTGGGTATGAGCCAAAAATCATTCCAGCAGTTGAAGAAGTAAATGCAG
>Ga0256842_1002179_pt1 | contig 14471 bp, 15 predicted proteins | sample 4559240metaG_FD_185973 | JGI IMG/M metagenome (GOLD analysis project Ga0256842, IMG submission 185973) | Hydrothermal vent microbial communities from Guaymas Basin, Mexico - 4559-240 | ecosystem: Environmental > Aquatic > Marine > Hydrothermal vents | place: Mexico: Guaymas Basin | collected...
GGTGGATTATGGCACGGAGCTGGATGGGGTTTTGTACTATGGGGTGCTATGCATGGTATTGGACTAATTATAGTACATATAACTAAAATAACATTGTCTAAATATATCGCTATAACTTTAACTTTTGTTTATGTAACACTTCTTTGGGTATTGTTTTTTAGTAGTGATATATCTAGTGCTATTGATTTATATAAAAAACTATTTTTATTTGATAATTTTGGTGGTGATACAAAACAATATATAATGCTATTTTTTAGTAGTATTATAGTATTTGTATTGCCAAATATATCACAACTAATAAAACCAGAAGCAAAAGATACAAAGCTTCCATCTTATTGGGGATATATAGCAGGTGGTATGTTTTTTATTAGTTTAAAGTTTATGGCAAATACTCCTAGTAATAGCTTTGTTTATTTTAATTTTTAGGTTTTTATATGATTTTTTTTAGAAATTTTTTTATAACTTTTTTTATACTATTTTTTATATGGATAAGTGTAATTTACTTTCAAATAGATCGTCCCACTTTGATGTCACAATGGGTATATGATGTATATAAAAAAAAGATAACTATAGCAAATAATATAAAATCAAAAAAGATTATAATAGTAGCAGGATCAAATAGTATGTTTGGGTGTGATTCAAAAAAACTTCAAAAAGCTTTTGGTTTGCCTGTGGTAAATTTTGGGGTAAATGCAGGAGTATATTTACCATATATACTTTATAAAGCAAAACAGATAATAAAAAAAGATGATATAGTAATATTACCATTAGAATACTCTTTATACAATTATGATGGGATACCAAATATACAGATGATAGATTATATCTTTAGTAGAGATTTTGATGCATTTTGGTCACTAACTTTAAAGGAACAATTTTATATGATATGGGATATACCTTTAAAAAGAATATATGACGGATATATGGCAAAAGGTGGATCAGTTGTAAAATATGGTTTATATAGATCTGGAAATATAGATAAATATGGTGATCAACTAGGAGCTACTTTTAAAGCAAAAACAACCTCAATAAAAAAAGAATTAGATAAACTAAAAGCAAATCATTATGGAATAAATTATAATTCAAATAGTTTAGGATTTAAATATCTAACTAATTTTGTACAATGGTGTAAAGAAAAAAATGTTAAAGTTATATTTACCCCATCTACTTTATTATATTTTAAAACTTATAAAAATGATAAAACAGAGCAATGGTTTTATACTAATCTATCTAAAATTATAAAAAATAAAGGGTGGATATATATAGGAGATCCTTATAAATATATGTATGAGAAAAAATATTATTTTAATACCGATTATCATCTTACTACAAAAGGTAGACAAATTAGAACAAAACAGATGATAAAAGATCTATCTTCTATTTTAAAATAATAAAGTGCACCTCTAAAAACTAATATTTTAGAGTTAGAATTGCTGGATTAATTTTTTATTTTTTGACAAAAATAATTATTTTTGGTATAATGGAATAAAATTTTTATAATAAAGAGATAGTTATGATTAAACAATTAAGAAAATTTAGTAATATGACCATTATTTGTGTTACTCAAAATGATCAAATAAAAACTGATTTAACTCATTTTTTAAGTGATATTAAATTATTAAGTTTTACTAATCTCGCTAGTGATATTATTGATACTAAGCCTGATATTGTTATAGTTGATTATAATTTTAATGGTGCATTAGAGCTTATGAATGAATTGTCTTGCAGTGTACCATTAATATCAAAAATTGTTATTTTAGAGGATATTAATGATACAAATATAATAGATTGTTTAAATGTAGGTGTAGTATCTATTATAAAATATCCAATTAAGCTTGATGATCTAAGACTTGATATAATAGTAGCTTTAAATAAATCAAAAAGGACAGATAAAGTTTTTTTAAATGAAGATTTTTATTATGATGCATATAGAACTAGATTTTATCACAATGATAATGAAGTAGAATTAACAAAATTTGAATTTAATGTTCTAAAACTTTTAGTAGAAAATTCAACCAAAATTATTTCATATGATGAGATAAAAGAGAAAGTTTGGAAAGATAAGCCTATGAGTATTTTTACTATGCGAAATGTTGTAAATAAAATTAGAAAAAAAACATATCATGGTATTATAAAAAATAATTCTTCAAAAGGCTATCAAATAGATAGTAAACAAAATAAGATAGGTAGATAAAATGGAAGAGCAAATAGTGTCAAAAGATGAGCTTGTAGAGATGTTTTCTCTTGGAGTATTAGAGGATGATAAGTATAAAGGTTGGGTATTATATGGACAAGAGATTCAAATAATTGCTTTACATGAAACAGATCCAAAATATGTACAAGATGTTACAAATGCAAATTACTACAAACTAGTACCAATAAAAAATTAAAAATAGGAAATATAAAATATGTCACATTGCCCTTTTTGTAAAAAAAAGATTGCCATGAGTAAAGCATTTTGTTCTAGGAGTTGTAAAGAAAATTATTTTCAATTAATTGCTATACAGATTCCTAAACTTTTTATGAAAAGAATATATCTTTTTTGTGATGAGAATGAAAGAGAACAAGAGATTTTAGAGTTTGCTTCAAGACATCATTGGAGACTTGATCTTTTAAGAACAAAGATCCATAATGAAGCAGTACGAATGGGATATATAGATGAACCAGCAGAATCAAGTAAATAACTAATATTATTTTAGATTATTAAGGTTTTTGTATTAAAATATCTGTTATTATCCCCACTTACAATAGAGCATCTTTTTTAAAAGATACAATAGACTCTGTATTAAACCAGCTTTTTTTTGATGGAGAGATTATAGTAATTGATGATGGATCTGTTGATAATAGTTTTGAAATAGTATCTTTCTATCCTAATGTAAAATATATAAAACAATCAAACAATGGTGTTTCAAGTGCAAGAAATACAGGGATAAAAAATGCACAATACAATTGGATATGTTTTTTAGATAGTGATGATATCTGGATAAATAATAAGATAGAAAAACAGATATTATTTCATAAAAAATATCCTACTATTTTAGCATCATATACAGATGAAGCTTGGTTTTATAATAATAAAAAAATAAAGAAAAAAAAACATCAAATAAAACAAAATAAAAGTAGTTTTATAGATAATATATCTTCTACTTTAATAGGCGCATCTACAGTAATGATACATAGATCTATTTTTGATGATATTGGGTATTTTGATGAAAATTTAAAAGTATGTGAAGATTATGATATGTGGCTTAGGATATTAAGAAAATATCAGTTTGGTTTTATTGATGAACAATTAATAAATAAAATAGCAGGACATAGTGATCAGCTCTCTTTTAATGCAAAATTTATAGATATATATAGAATAATTGCTTTAAAAAAACATCTAAATAGCATATATCATAAAGAGATAAAAGATGCTTTAATAAAAAAATGTGATATTTTAATCAAAGGTGCATTAAAATATAATAATAAAAAAATTTTAACAAAATATACAACTTTAAAAAATAACTTACAAAGGTAAAAAATGGCAAATATACAAGCGTTAAGAGGTATGAAAGATATAGTAGATGATGATTCAAAATTATTTAACTATTTTATTGAAAATTGCACAACAATAGTAAAAAGATATGGTTATAATTATATAGAAACTCCCATACTAGAGGAAACAGCACTTTTTAAAAGAAGTGTTGGGGAAAGTAGTGATATAGTAGGAAAAGAGATGTATCAGTTTGTAGATAAAGGTAAAAATGATGTATGTTTAAGACCAGAAGGTACAGCAGGTGTTGTAAGATACTTTATACAAAATAAAAAAGATAAAGCAGGTGGATCTACAAAAATATTTTATCATGGACCTATGTTTAGATATGAACGACCTCAAAAAGGAAGACTTAGAGAATTTCATCAATTTGGATGTGAGTCATTTGGTCAAACTAGTGTGTATGAAGATGCTACAATTATACTTATGATAGATGAAATATTAAATTTTTTTGGTATAAAATATAAATTACTTTTAAATTCACTAGGGTGTAAAGAGTGTATGCCTAAATATAAAGAAGATCTAGTTGGTCACTTAAAAAACTTAACTCTTTGTGAAGATTGTAACAGAAGAATAGAACTAAATCCTATTAGAGTACTTGATTGTAAAAACGAAGCGTGTCAAAAAGAGCTTCAAAATGCTCCAAAAATAACAAATAGTTTATGTACTAATTGTAGTGATGATTTTAATCAGTTAAAATCTATATTAGATTATAATAATATATCTTATAGTGTAGATTCAAATTTAGTGCGAGGTTTGGACTATTATACAAAAACAGCATTTGAATTTGTAAGTGATGAAATAGGAGCTCAAAGTGCAATAGCAGGTGGTGGACGATATGATAGATTAGTAGAGTTCTTAGGTGGTAAATCTACACCTGCAATTGGTTTTGCTATGGGTATTGAGCGTCTTTTAGAACTAATAAAACCAAAGTTTACTACACAAGAGATACTTTATATAGGTTCTATGGATGAAGCAGCTAATAATCTTGTATTTTCTTTAGTAAATAAAAAAAGAAAATATATTAAAGTTATTACAGATTATAAGGTAAGAAGTTTTTCAAAACATCTAAATAATGCAACAAAATCAAAAGCAACCTCAATAGCACTTATAGGTGAAAATGAATTAAAAAATAATACAATTTGGATAAAAGATTTAGATTCAAAAGAGGAACAATCTATAACTATAGAAGAGTTTTTTAAAATCTTAATCTAATCTTAACAAAAGATTAACTATAATGAAGCTTATGGATACTAATAGAATAATATGTCAGCAATGTAAATATTACTATATTACTTGGGAAAAAAATAAACCACATGGTTGTAAAGCATATGGTTTTAAATCACTACAATTACCTGCTGTTATTGTAAAAAAAAGTAGTAATATGGATTGTAGTTTATATAAAAATAAATTTAAGGATAAATAGTGACACTTTTAAAACAACATCTTGATAAATTAAAGTCTTCAAAAGTAAGTATTATGCAGTTTTGGATATCTGCAAATGATGTTATGACTATTTTAAATAAATATAATATAGCAAAAGAGGTTTTTATAAAAGAGTATGCATTTGGGATATTTGATTATTACATAGATGTTATTCAAGAAAAAGTAGAAATAGGTAATTGTCCTGTGATTTTTAAATTTTTGGATTATTTAAAAAATAAAAATATAGGTACAAATGAGCTTTTTACTATATGTTCTGGGTTTAAAAATGCACTTATAGAGTTTACTTATATCCAAAATATAAACTCCCTAGAGATCCAAAAAGATATTGTTTATATATATGAAAAAAACTTTGAAGGTGTATTAAAATCTTATTATACAACAATCAATGCTATAAATAAAACTTTAAATATAAGTGAAAAACTAATAGATGAAAATATTATTATGTCAAGTACTGATCTTCAAGGTATTATTACATCTGTTTCAACTGCATTTTGTGATATATCTGGCTATACAAAAGAGGAATTAATAGGTCATCCTCATAATATAGTAAGACATCCTGATATGCCAAAAGAGGCTTTTGAGGATCTATGGAAAACAATTCAAGCAGATAAAACATGGCATGGTGAGATTAAAAATACAAGAAAAGATGGTGGAATTTATTGGGTTGAGGCAACAGTTGATTCACTATATTCAAGTGACGGTACAAAAATAGGTTATAGTGCAATAAGACACGATATAACATATAAAAAAGAGGCACAATTACAACAAGATATTATAGTAGAACAGTCAAAATCTGCAGCTATGGGTGAGATGATATCTATGATAGCACATCAATGGAGACAACCTCTTCAAGCTATAGCTATACTTATACAAAAACTACCATTAGAAAAAATAATTGATGGAGAGATAAGTGATGAAACACTAGAAGATGTGGTATCATCTATAGAAGAACAATTATCTCAAATGTCAAAAACAATAGAGGAATTTAGAAGCTTTTTTAATCCAAATAAAGATAAAAATAGGATTTTTGCTGCAGCATTACTTGAACAAGCAAGAGAGTTAATGGCATATCAATTTAAAGTAGATGAGATAGAGTTACATTTGATTTATGATGAAGATATAGAGATAAATATCCATACACATGAGATATTACAAGTCTTTATCAATATATTAAACAATGCAAGAGAGGTTCTTGTAGAAAAATGTAATCAAAATAGGAAAATAGATATAAAATTTTATAAATATCACAATAATATTGTGTTTGAGATAAGTGATAATGGTGGTGGGATACCAAGTATTATTATGAATAAAATTTTTGAACCATATTTTAGTACTAAAAAAAATAAAAATGGTACAGGTCTTGGACTTTATATGTCAAAAACAATTATAGAAAAAAATGCATCAGGTATGCTAAGTGTTACAAATACTACTGAGGGTGCAATGTTTAAAATAACATTACCTATAGAGTAGATTATTTAAAATATATGATAACTCCTACTTCTATAGAAAATCTAAAAAATAATCTTGATATAGTAGATGTAGTATCTCAGTTTATAGAACTTAAAAAAAATGGAGCTAATTTTAAGGCTTGTTGCCCTTTTCATGGTGAAAAAACACCATCTTTTGTAGTAAGTCCCCAAAAACAGATCTTTCATTGTTTTGGTTGTGGTATAGGTGGAGATGCTATAAAATTTGTAATGGAGTATGAAAAATTATCATATCCTCAAACTTTAGAAAAATTATCAGGATTATATAATATACCACTTGAGTATGATAATGAAAAACAAAAACAAGATTTAACAATCATAAAAAAACTAAATCATTATTATCAAAAATTACTTTTTAGTAATGAAAATGTAAAAAAGTATCTAAAAACTAGAGGGGTATCTATGACCTCAATAGAAAAATTTGAGATAGGATATGCCCCTAAATCATCACAAACTTTAGAATATTTAAAATCAAATTTATTTAATTTAGGCGATGCAAAAGAGTTTGGTTTAATAGATAGTGGTGAAAATGGATTATATGCTAGATTTATAGATAGAATCACTTTTCCAATATATAGTATAAATTCAAATTTAGTAGGATTTGGTGGAAGAACTATATCAGGACATAATGCAAAATATATAAATTCCCCTCAAACAAAGATATTTAATAAATCAAAATTATTATACGGATATCATTTGGCAAAACAAGATATTTATAAACAAAAACAGATTATTATAACTGAAGGGTACCTTGATGTTGTTATGTTACATCAAGCAGGTTTTACTACAACTGTTGCTACTTTAGGAACTGCTCTTACAAAAGAGCATATACCTATCTTAGCAAGAATTGAAGCAAAAATTATATTAGCTTATGATGGTGATAATGCAGGAAAAACAGCAGCTTATAAAGCTAGTTTACTCTTAGGTGAGTTTAGTGGTGGAGTTGTGATTTTTAAAGATGGTTTAGATCCTGCAGATATGGTAAAAGAGAATAAAATAGAAGATTTAAATAATATGTTTAGATCTCCTATTAGTTTTATAAATTATGTTATAGAGTATATTATAGATCAATATGATTTAGTAGATCCGCAACAAAAACAAAAAGCATTAAATGAAACAAACAATTATCTAAAAACTTTAAATCCTTTACTTCAAGAGGAGTATGCTTCATATATAGCAAGAGTTTTAAATGTAAAAGAGCAATATGTCCAAGTGCAAAAATTTGATAATAGCAGAGTGTCTAACTTATCATTATCAAATTTTGATTTAGGGGAACTTTCAATTATACGATCTGCTATAAGTGATGATACTTTATACAAAATGGTAACACAAGATCTACATAGTGAGATGTTTGAGGTGCATAAAAAAGAGTTTGAATTACTTTTAGAAAATAAAGATCATGAACATTTAAGGGGACTTTTAGTAGATGAAAGATTAAAGATTTTATCTCAAGAGGAGTTAAAACAACAAATATTATATCTAGGGGTACCTTTTTTTACAAAAAAACTTCAAGAATTGATGCATGATCAAAGCTTAAATTTTAAGAAAAAAACTAGAGCTATAAGAACTTTACAAGATAAACTCAAACAACTAAAAAAATAAAGGAAAAAAATATGTTTAATTATGAAATGATAAAAAAAATTATGTTTAATTTTGAGCCAGAAACTGCTCATAATATCGCAGAGGTGGGATTGAAAATATTACCAAATTGTATCTTTTTGAACCATTTTTTAAAAAAAAGAAATTTTATAGATGATCCTATGTTAACTCAAGAGATATTTAGTAGGAAATTTGTTAATCCTATAGGTTTAGGAGCTGGTTTTGATAAAAATGCAACTATGGTAAAAGCTATGATGGCTATGGGGTTTGCCTATACAGAAATAGGTACCATGACTCCACTTCCTCAAGATGGAAATCCAAAGCCTAGATTATTTAGATATCCAAATGAGGAGTCTATACAAAATGCTATGGGATTTAATAATAAAGGTGCAAATGAGGTAGCTATAAATTTAGATATCATCTATCCATATGATATACCAATAGGAGCTAGTATTGGTAAAAATAAACTAACAACTCCCCAAAATACACTAGAGGATTATAAGATATTGATAAATAAGTTTAAAGATATCTCCGATTATTTAGCTATAAATATCTCTTCACCAAATACTCCAAATTTAAGAGATCTTCAAAATGAGAAATTTATAGAAGAGATTTTTACTATGGCTAAAACATTAACATCTAAGCCAATTTTACTTAAAATTGCTCCTGATATGAGCAGCAATACGGCTATACTTTTATGTAAAACTGCTGTTAAATATGGAGCTGCTGGTATTATAGCTACAAATACAACTCAAGATTATACACTATTAAAAGATGCAAAAGATTTTGGTGGTATCAGTGGTAAAGTATTAAGTGAAAAATCTTATAATTTTTTTAAAGCACTAGCAAAAGAGCTTTATGGTCAAACTACTCTTATAAGTGTAGGTGGTATAAGTGATGCACAAGATGCTTATAGAAGAATAAAAGCTGGAGCTAGTTTGGTACAAATTTTAAGTGGATTTATATTTAAAGGTCCATCTATGTGTAAAAATATAAATGAAGAGTTAATAATACTACTAAAAAAAGATGGTTTTACACATATAAGTCAAGCTATTGGTGTAGATTTATAAGAGTTTTTTAGCTAAAATACATTTTATGAAAACTAATAATATTATATTGATCGGATTTATGGGTGTGGGTAAAGGTACAGTAGCAAGGGCTTTAGTAAAAGCTACAGATTATTTTGCCATTGATACTGATGATCTTATAGAATCAATTGAAAATAAAAAGATAAAAAAAATTTTTGAGCAAGATGGTGAACCATATTTTAGGGCATTAGAAACAAAATGTGCCATATGGTGTGAAAAAAACTTAACCAATACTATTATCTCAACTGGTGGTGGATTTTATAGACAAAAAAATCTACATAAAATAGGTACAGTTATATACTTGCAATCTACTTTTGATAAAATTATAGAAGGTCTTAAAAATGCTCCAAATTCTAAAAAGAAGTTTAAAAAAAGACCACTTTTAAATGATCTTAAAGAGGCAAAAAAGATATATAATCAAAGGGTAAAAGAGTATGAAAAAGTTGCAAATATTACTATAGATGTAACACATTGGAGTGAAAAACAAGCAGTAAAAGATATACTAAAAGCTTTAAAAGGATAATGTGATGACTGCATGTATGATACGATATGATGAACAGTATAGCTCACAAGTAGAGGAGTTTATAGATAGAAGTGATGGTAAAATAGAGCTTATAAAAGATCCAAATTTAAAGATAGATCCATACTTTTATGAGCGAAAAGAACAATTACAAGAGATACTAAAAGCTGTTGATAATGGTACTATGAAGATGTATGATCAAGAAGAGTGGGATATACAGATGCAAAAATTGGATGAGGAGTTAGATAATTTATAATGCAAATTACAAGAACTCAATCTTTTAAAAAACAATTTAGAGATATAATATTTTATATTGCAAAAGATAAAAAAGATGCAGCAAGAAATTTTAAAAATAAATTAAATAATTCTATTGATAATTTAGATAATTTTCCATATAAATATAGAAAATCATATTATTATGATGATGAAAATATAAGAGATATGGTTTTTAAAAGTTATACTATTATTTATAGAGTAAACAAAGATAAAAATATAATTGAAATTTTGGAAATTTTTAATCAAAATTTACCAATAAGCAAAGGGATAAAATGAAAATAATAGATACAAAAGATACAAACTTCAAAGAGGAGTTTAATGAACTTCTTCAAAGAGGAAAAGTAGATATAAAAAGTGTTACAACTATAGTACAAAATATTATAGATGAGATTATAAAAGATGGTGATGATGCAGTAAAAAAACATATAGAAAAATTTGACAACTGGACAGTTCAAAGTGATGAACAGTTGTATGTAGCTCAAGAGGATATGAAAAAAGCTTATGATAATATCTCTATTGATCTAAAAGAGGCACTTCATTTAGCTTATGATAGAATTAAAGCTTATCATGAAAAGCAGCTTCCAAAATCTTGGTTAGATTTTGAACAAAATGGTACAATATTGGGTCAAAAAGTAACAGCTGTTGATAGAGCTGGACTTTATATTCCTGGTGGAAAAGCTGCATATCCAAGTAGCCTTCTTATGAATGCAATTCCAGCAATAGTAGCAGGAGTAGATGAGATAATAGTAGCAACTCCAACTCCAAATAATGAGCCAAATGAGTTACTTCTTGCAGCTTGTCATCTATGTGGTATTAAAACGGTTCTAAAAGTAGGGGGTGCAAGTGCCATAGCAGCTATGGCATATGGAACAAAATCTTTAAAAAAAGTAGATGTTATAACAGGTCCTGGAAATATTTTTGTAGCAACTGCAAAAAAACTTGTTTTTGGTGAAGTAAATATAGATATGATAGCAGGTCCTAGTGAGATAGGAATATTAGCAGATGAAACAGCAGATCCAAAATATCTAGCAATTGATCTTTTAAGTCAAGCAGAGCATGATGAGATGGCTAGTTCTATTATGATAACTACTTCACAAGAGATAGCCAATAAAACAAGTATAGAAGTAGATAACTACCTACAAGAGTTAAGTAGAAGTGAAATTGCAAAAAAATCAATTGATGAAAGGGGAGTTATAATAGTAACTTCATGTATGGGATATGCAGTACATCTTATGAACGAAATAGCCCCTGAGCATTTAGAGGTGATGACACAAAATCCATTTGATCTTTTACCAAAGATAAAACATGCAGGAGCTATATTTTTAGGTTCAAATACCCCTGAACCTATAGGAGATTATATAGCTGGACCAAATCATACATTACCAACTGGTGGAACTGCAAAATTTTATAGCCCTTTAAATGTAGAAAATTTTATGAAAAAAAGCTCTATTATTAGCTTTTCACAAAATGGGATCAATGAGATAGGTAAACAGTGTGCATTACTTGCTGATACAGAGGGGCTTACAGCTCATGCTGCATCTGTAAGGATTAGAATAGAGGATGAAAAAGGTAAACATAAATGATTTTAGGAAAAATAGATTTTATAAATTTATTGCCATTTCATATCTATACAAAAAAATATATAAAATCTAGTAGAATAAAACAAATTATAGGATATAAACAATCTTATCCATCATATATAAATAAAAAATTTAAAACTAAAAAAATAGATGCAGCATTTATAAGTTCTATTAAATCAAGAAATTGTAGATGTTTGGATCTAGGAATTGTAGCAAAAAATGAGGTAGATAGTGTATTACTTTTAAAAGGGAATCAAAAAAATGATTTTCAATCTGATACTTCAAATGCATTAGCTAAAGTTTTAGGTCTAAAAGGTGAAGTGATAATTGGAGATAAGGCTTTAAAAAAATTTTATGAAGATAAAAATAATAATTATATAGATTTAGCAAAAGCTTGGAAAGAAAAATATAATCTTCCTTTTATTTTTGCTAGATTTTGTGTAAATAACCACTACAATTATTTTGATAATTTAGCATCAAAATTTTTAATAAAAAAAATATATATCCCTCAATATATATTAAAACAATATGCTATAAAAACAGAATTAACAACTAAACAAATAAGAATATATTTAAAAAAAATATCTTATAAATTAGATTATAAAGAGAAGAAAAGTTTAAAATTATTTTTAAAAGAGATTAAAAATATAACTTAAGATAAAAGATATTTAATATATTATATATAATTTAATATTAGTTAAAAAAAAGATATGATACTATTCAATTTAATATAATATAAAAGGTTTGCTATGCAAAATTTAGTTATCGTGGAATCACCAGCAAAAGCTAGAACAATATCTAAGTTTTTAGGTAAAGAGTATAAAGTTTTAGCATCTATGGGGCATGTAAGAGATCTTCCAAAGTCAAAATTAGGATTTGATCCTGAAAATAATTTTGAACCTCAGTATCTAGTCTCACGAGATAAAACTAAAGTTATAGCAGAGTTAAAAAAACAGATAAAAAAAGATACAGTTATCTACCTAGCAGCCGATGAGGATAGGGAGGGAGAAGCTATAGCTTGGCATCTTATTCCTGCACTAAAAATTCAAAAAAATCCTATAAAAAGGATAGTTTTTCATGAAATTACAAAAAAAGCTATTTTAAATGCACTTGAAAATCCACGAGATGTGGATCAACATTTAGTAGATGCACAACAAGCAAGAAGAATATTAGATAGAGCTGTAGGATACAAGTTATCACCACTTTTATGGAAAAAAGTAAGATATGGCTTAAGTGCAGGTAGAGTTCAAAGTGTAGCTGTACGAATTATAGTAGATAGAGAAAGAGAGATTGAAGCTTTTAAACCAGAAGAGTACTGGAAATTAAAACTTCATATTATAGATCCAACTTTTAGTGCTGAGTTATCAAAAATAGATGGTAAAACAGCAAAAGTAACAAATGAAAAAGATGCATTATTTATAAAACAAAGTTGTATAGCAAGTGATTATATACTAGAAGATATACAAGAAAAACAAAGCAAAAGAAACCCAGCACCACCATTTACAACCTCAACTTTACAACAAGAAGCAAGTAGAAAAGCGGGATTTGGTGTAAAACAAACTATGGTAATAGCACAACAATTATATGAAGGAAATGTAAATATTCCAGGTCACACGGGTGGATTAATAACTTATATGAGAACAGATAGTGTAAATTTATCTAGTTTTGCAACAAGTGCAGCAAAAGATGTAATAACTAGTGAGTATGGAAAAGAGTATGCACTAGAAAAACCACGCCATTATAAAAGTAAAGCAAAAGGTGCTCAAGAGGCTCATGAAGCAATTAGACCTGTAAATCTTAACTTAAAACCAAGTGATGTAAGAGGGTATCTTGATAATGCACAATATAAACTATATGCACTTATTTGGAAAAGAACACTAGCAACACAAATGGCACAAGCAGTAGTAGCAAATACTACATATAAAATAAGTGCAGGAAAAAATAAGGAGTATGAGTTTAGTGCAAAAGGTACAAAAATAGTATTTGCTGGTTTTATGAAAGCTTACACCGAAGGTAGTGATGATCCTCAAGCTGCGCTTGATAGTACTGAAAAATTTTTACCAAATGTAAAAATAGGAACAAAACTAAATGTAGATGAGTTTGAAACAACTCAACTTTTTACAAAACCACCTGCTAGATATACTGAAGCTTCATTAGTGAAAAAACTTGAAACTGAAGGTATTGGGCGACCTTCAACTTATGCTCCAACAATTGCTACAATACAGTTAAGAGAGTATATCATAAAAACTGAAGATAAAAAATTAAAACCAACTTTAATAGGAACAGTAGTAAATGACTTTTTAGTGGAGCATTTTCCAGCTATTGTTGATCTTGGATTTACAGCAAAGATTGAAGAGGAGTTTGATGAGATAGCAGAGGGTAAAATAGCTTGGCAAAGTGTATTGCAAGAGTTTTATATACCGTTTGAAAAGAATATCAAAGATAAAGAGGAAAATGCTCCAAGAGCTAAGTTTTCTGATATTAGAGATCTAGGGATAGATCCAAAAACATCTAAGCCAATTACTGCTAGAGTTGGTCAATATGGTCCTTATGTACAATTAGGAACAAAAGAGGATGAAGAGAAACCTAAAATTGCTTCAATTCCATCTCATTTAAGTGTAAATAGTATCACTTTAGAGGAAGCTTTGGTACTTTTACAGCTTCCAAAAGTTTTAGGTCAAGATCAAGATGGAAATGATGTAAAAGTAAATATTGGAAGATTTGGTCCATATATACAGATAAAATCTGAGTATTTTAGTCTAAAAGAGGATGATCCATATACTATAGAATTACCTCGTGCTTTAGAGGTAATACAAGAGATAAGAGAGCAAAAAGCAAAAGCTTTAATAAAAGATTTTCCAGATGAAAAAATACAAATTTTAATAGGAAGATATGGGGCATATATTAAAAAAGGTAAATCAAACTTTAAGTTGCCAAAAG
>Ga0256842_1002180_pt1 | contig 14469 bp, 13 predicted proteins | sample 4559240metaG_FD_185973 | JGI IMG/M metagenome (GOLD analysis project Ga0256842, IMG submission 185973) | Hydrothermal vent microbial communities from Guaymas Basin, Mexico - 4559-240 | ecosystem: Environmental > Aquatic > Marine > Hydrothermal vents | place: Mexico: Guaymas Basin | collected...
TATTTAAAACTGTGGCAAATGGTCTTAAATTCTACACCAATGGTAGCAATGGCTATATTGATGTGCGTGATATTGCGGAGGTAATGTATAGGCTTATGAATTCTGATATTACTGCCGAAAGATTTATTCTTTCTGCTGAAAATGTTACTTATAAAAGACTTTTTGAAACCATAGCCAAAGAGCTTAAAGTTGCTCCTCCAACAATATTGGCGAATAAAATACTATCCGAAATTAGCTGGCGAGTGTTAGGTATGTGGAGTGCATTAAGTGGCAATTCGCCTTTAGTTACAAAGGAAACAGCCAAAAGTGCTAATTCGCATTACGATTATTCTTCGCAAAAAGTAATTGATAGTTTAAATTATAAATTTATTAGCTTCAACCAAAGTGTTAAACATGCTGCTGAGCTGTATTTGAATATGTAGTTGACTAATATTCAGAGATAATATATTGTTTAGTAACATTCAGAGATTAATTTCAGTATTTTTGTAAGCATAAATGATAAATATATGAGCGTACATAATATTACAATTCTAAAAAATTCTGGAGAAACAGAGCTCTTTGATGAGAATAAACTCATGGAGTCTTTGCGTAGGTCAGGAGCTTCAAATGATTCCATAAAAAAGGTTGTTGACGAGCTTGGTTTATACCTTTATGATGGAATGTCGTCGCACAAAATTTATAAAAAGGCATATAGCATATTAGGAAATATTTCCATGAAGGATGCTGGAAAATATCGCCTTAAGAAAGCTATTTTGGAACTTGGCCCTACTGGTTATCCTTTTGAGCAATTTGTTGGTGCAATTCTAAAAACGCAAGGATATTCCGTAAAAGTTGGTCAGTTGATTGATGGCAAATGTGTGCAGCATGAGGTTGATGTGGTTGCCAAAACTAAAGATAAAATTATTGTTGTTGAATGTAAGTTTCACCGTACAGGAAATACAAAGAGTGATGTAAAAGTCCCTTTATATATTCGGTCTCGCTTCAACGATATTTATGATAAATGGTCGCAAGATGGCACCCTAGCAGGTCGTGATTACGAAGCTTGGCTAGTTACAAATACTCGTTTTACTGGAGATGCTGAGCAATTTGGCAAATGCAGTGGCTTGGTGCTCAAATCGTGGAATTATCCTTATAATAGTTCGCTAAAGGATATGATTGATAAAGCAGGATTGCATCCAATTACTAGCTTAAAAACATTGAGTCGTAAGGAAAAGCAGAATATGCTAGATGAGGGAGTGGTACTTTGCCGCGAAATAAGTGAGCAAATTTTGATGAAGAATAATATAAAACGAACAAAGATAAATAAAGTACTTGCTGAGGCAAAAGTACTAACCGAAATATAAAACAATATGCAAGTAAGAGCGAAAAAACACCTTGGGCAACATTTCCTTAAGGATTTGGAAATAGCAAAAAATATAGCAACAAGTTTAGAGAATAATGAACTGCCTGTGCTTGAAGTTGGCCCAGGAATGGGAGTTCTGACTAATTTTTTGAATGCAGAAAATAAGGGGGATGTGTATGTTGCAGAGATTGATAGAGATTCTGTAGCCTATCTTATTGAAAAAGGAATTGTACCCCAAGAACGAATTTTGGGAGATTTTTTGCATCTAGATTTGAAAGAAAGCTTTGATGGCGAGGTGAATATTATTGGTAATTTTCCATATAATATTTCTAGCCAAATATTGTTTCGTACTTTAGAAAATAAGGAGCTTATTCCTGAGTTTGCAGGTATGTTTCAGAAAGAAGTTGCCGAGCGTATTGTTGCTAAACCAGGAAATAAACAGTTTGGAATACTTAGCGTAATGACTCAAGCTTATTACGATGCCGAGTATTTATTTACTGTTGATGAGCATGTTTTTGATCCACCACCACGAGTAAAATCTGCGGTTATTCATCTTAAAAGAAAAGAGAATACGGTTTTAGATTGCGACGAAAAGTTATTTAAAACCATAGTGAAAACGACTTTCAATACTCGCAGAAAAATGTTGCGTGGTAGCCTTCGCCGTATTGTTGGTAAGAGTGATGTATTACATGATGAGTTTTTTCAGAAAAGACCTGAGCAACTTAGCGTTGAAGATTTTGTAAACGTAACAAATATAATGCGAAAGGCAATTGACGAAGGAGCAAAAGCGTAGTTTAGTAGATATTAATTTTAATATATTATCAAAAGGTTAAATAATTGTATCCAAAGTTTGCAGTTCAGCTAAATAACTACTTTTGTTTCACATTAAAACAGCATTAAGTAATGGCAATAAAAATTGATACATCAAAATATAAGATTCTACTTGTTGATGACGAGGAGGATATTCTAGAATTTATGGCTTATAATTTACGCAAGGAAGGTTATGAGGTTCATACTGCTGAGGATGGAGCTGTGGGAGTTAAAAAAGCCAAGGAAATAGTCCCAGACCTTATTGTGCTTGATGTGATGATGCCAAATATGGATGGTATGGAAGCCTGCGAAATTATTAATGGCATTGACGAATTGAAAAATACCATTAAAATATTTCTTACTGCCAGATCCGAAGATTATTCGCAAATTGCTGGTTTTGATGCTGGTGCTGACGACTATGTTGCTAAACCAATTAAGCCAAAGGTATTGGTTAGCAGAATAAATGCATTACTTCGCCGAAGAGAAAAAACATCAAATAGTGATGGTGTTGATGATAATAGCCATTTGATTGAACTACATAATCTTACCATCGATACCGAGAGGTATATTGTGCTTCGCAAAGGGGAGGAACATTCGCTGCCTCGCAAGGAGTTCAAATTGTTGCTACTGCTTACTTCCAAGCCTGGCAAAGTATTTACTCGCGAGGAAATACTTGAAAAAGTATGGGGAAATGAAGTGATAGTTGGAGATAGAACAATTGATGTGCATATTCGTAAACTCCGTGATAAGCTTAAACTAAAAAGAATAGTTACAGTGAAAGGTATTGGGTATAAATTCATAGAGAAGAATGAAGAATAATCAAAGCCCTCAACGATTATCTATTATTACCACTATTTCGTTATTGTTGGTGAATATTGTGATATATACAATATTTAGCCTACTGTATGATCAAATGCATATTTGGACCTATATATTGGGCTTTCTTACCTCTTTTATATTCTCTTACTTTATTATATATCAAACACTTGAAACCTTTATTTATAAGAAGATAAAGCTTATATATAAAACCATTCATAGACTTAAAAGGGGACGAAAATCTTCGGATAAAAGTTTTGATTTGCAAACGGACTTAGATTTACTTGAGAACGTAAATAAGGAATTTATTGATTGGGCTAATTCTCAAAAAAATGAGATTAAGCAAATGAAAGAGCTTGAGCAATATCGTCGAAATTTTGTGGGCAATGTTTCGCATGAGCTTAAAACCCCAATTTTCAATATACAAGGTTATATACATACATTGCTTGATGGTGGAATCCATGATGATAATATTAATGTAAAATACCTTGAAAAGACTTCTAAAAGTGTTGACCGTATGATAAATATGGTGGAGGATTTGGAAACAATATCTGCTTTGGAGTCTGGCATTATTGAGATGAATTTTACAAAGTTCAATATTATTGACCTTACGCAAGAGGTAATAGAATTTTTGGAAGTAAAGGCACAAAATAAAAACATTAATCTGTTTGCTTCCATTGATGAAAGTAAAACTGCAGTTTTTGTTTTTGCAGATAAAGTTAGAATTCGTCAAATTATTATCAACCTGATTGATAATGCCATAAAATATACCAGTGATACTAATTCACCATATATAAAAGTTAGTTTTTACGATATGGATGAGAATATACTTATCGAGGTGAGTGATAATGGCTTGGGTATTTCAATGGAAAATATTCCTCATCTGTTTGATAGATTTTATCGTGTCGACTCTGCTCGCTCTCGTGCACAAGGTGGTACAGGCCTTGGCCTTTCAATCGTTAAGCATATTATTGAAGCTCACAAACAAACAATTAATGTGCGTAGTAACCTTGGTGTTGGTACTACTTTTTCCTTCACACTTAAGAAATCATAGTAACTTTTAGTCCTTTTTAGAGATAGTAAATGCATAGCTTTGCTTTATATGGCTAATATTTGTACATTTGTAGCTCGTAATATTACGACTTATAATTATACAACTCGTAATATTACAACTCGTAATATTACAACTCGTAAATTTACGACTTAAGATTTAGCTAATTTTGTTTATTTACTAAGGATAAATATGAAAAAGAAAAGTAGTGAAATAATAAAGCTTCCAAATCCATTCAAGTTTGGTACAATAGTCGATAACGATAGGTTCTGTAATCGTATTGATGAGTTGCGAACCCTTAAACAGTATGTTTATGATGGTTATTCGGTATGGTTGTTTTCGCCACGTAGGTACGGAAAAAGCTCTTTAGTAAAAAAGGCCTTTGCTCAAATAGATGACAGTACCACCATTTATATAGACCTTTATAATGTAAAATCCATTGATGATTTTGCGAAGAAATACTCCAAAGCACTAGCCGATAATTTGTTTAATTGGAAAACTGGGATTAAAAAAATCAGCACTTCATTGTCAAAATATTTTAGCTCACTTTATCCTAAAGTATCAGTAGGAACGGATGGTATTCCATCAATGTCAATTGAGAAAAAGGAAATAAACCAACAGGTAGATATTGAGCAAATATTGAATATGCCTGAGAAGTTTGCCCAAGATAATAATATAAAAATATGTATTGCCTTTGACGAATTTCAAGAGGTAGAGCGTATTGACCCATTTATAATAAATTGGATGCGCACAGCTTTTCAAAACCATAAGCACATAAGCTATATTTTTCTGGGTAGTAAGCAATCATTGATGAAAGAGATTTTTGCTGATATAGAATCTCCATTTTATGAGTTTGCTGTAAAAATGGATCTTGCAGAAATATCGTCAGAAGATTTAAGTGAATTTATAAAAAATAAGTTTGATCAAAATAAGATTCCTATTTCACAAAATACTATAGATGAAATATTAAAACGCTCCGAAAGGCATCCACATTTTACACAATACTTTGCCTCGGTGGTGTTTGATGCTATTAGGTATGGCGAGGAACAAGATGACGAAGATTTTGCCGACAGATGGATGGATAAAATAATTAATAGTCAAGGAATTATATTTCAAACCATTTATGACCAACTAGCAAGTAACCAAAGAAGTGTTATTTCTGCAATTGCCCAAATGGAAGACAAGCAGGAGCTCTTTTCTGATAAGGTAAGAAAGGATTTTGGTCTGCCAGTAAGTTCTTCAATAGCCATTACTTTGAAGGCATTAATCAAAAAAAGCTTGGTATATAAAACTCCAGAAGGGAAATATAGAATAGATAACCCAGTATTTAAAGAGTGGATTTACAGACTAAATACAGGAGGTTTGAGGTAATACCAAATATATTCCTTCTGATAGTTATCGGATTTATTAAATCAGCAAGCTTGAATCATAAGTGGTATGATTAATATTTCATAACTTTGCAAATATCATTTGATACACTAAAATAACTAAACTCAAGAATATGAAAAAGTTCCTATTAATATTTTCAATGCTAATAATTTTCGCAATAGCATTGGCTTTTCTATTATTAAAAAACACTGCTCCCCAATACTCAGGAACAGTTTCTGATACAAATATTAAAGATAGTACAGAGGTGATATACGATAAATATGGTATACCACATATTTATGCAAAATCTGGTGAGGATGCATATTTTGCCTTGGGTTATGCTCATGCGCAGGAGCGACTTTTTCAGATGGAAATGCTTCGTCGCTTATCTAGCGGTAGATTAGCCGAAATACTTGGACCAAAGCTTATTCCTATTGATAAAAAAATGCTTAGCCTTGGCTTCAACGAATTTGCAAAGAAAAATGCTGATGCAGTGCTGGAATCTGGTGAAACAGAAATGCTTTCTTTTGCCAGTGCATATCATAAAGGGGTGAACTCATTTATTGATAATGGTGTTTTGCCAGTTGAGTTTACAATGCTTGGTTTTAAACCTGATCATTTTGTAACCGAAGATATTTATACAACATTGGGTTATATGGCTCTAGGTTTTACAACAGCTATTACCAGCGAACCTGTTATGCAGTATATTCAAGAAACCTTGGGTGAGGATTATATTGCGCTTTTTGAAGCTGATTCACTTTCTGCAAAAGAGAACTTTCATCCAAACTCGGTAAAAGAGATAATTGCTAAAAATATCATCTCTGATTTTGATGCTTTTCCTTATGACCTACCAATTCCTTATTGGGAGGGTTCAAACTCATGGTTGCTTTCCAAAGAGAGGAGCAAAAGCGGTAAAACTATATTTGCCAACGATACTCATATCGGTTATTCACAACCTTCGGTTTGGTTTGAGGCTTATATGGAGTACCCTGGTTTTGAGTTTTATGGATATTATTTGGCAGGAATGCCTTATGCAATAATTGGTCATAATCAGAATTTGGCTTGGGGAATTACAATCTTCCCAATGGATAATATGGACCTTTATTACGAAACTACTAATCCTGAAAATGCTAATCAGTATTTGCAAAATGGAGAGTGGAAAGATTATGAAATAGTGACGTATAATATTAAGGTAAAAGACTCTACGGACTATACTTTTAAATTAAAGAAAAGCGAAAGAGGGCCTGTGCTTACCAGTGCTTTTGATCAAGCAATACAGAAAGATAATAAGGATGTTTCGCTTTGGTGGACTCTTCATCATAAATTATCAATGGTATTGCAAGCAACATATTATATGAATAATGCCAATACTATTGATGAGTTTGCCAAGGCAATGCCTATGATAGATATTTTGGGGCTGAATATAATGTATGCTGATGCTGACGATAATATTGCTTGGTGGGCTACAGGAAATCTGCCTATACGAAATTTTAAACAGAATAGTAAAAGATATATGGATGGAGCAACGGACACTTTAGCTCACGAATTATATTCTTTTGAGCATAATCCTAAATCTATAAATCCAGAACGAGGATATATTATTACTGCCAACAACTCACCAGGGATGTACGATTCAGTGGTTGTGCCGGGATATTATTCGCCAGGCTACAGAGCTCAACGAATTGAGAAGCTAATTACGACACAGGATAAATGGAATATTGAAGAGCTTAAAGCAGTGCAGTTAGATGTGTTTTCGGAACGCGACCTTCGATTAGTAAATATTATTTTAGGTGAGATAGAGCCTTCCTTACTAGAAACTGATGAGGCAAAAGAGTTGCGCTCTTGGGATGGTAATTATGATATTGAATCTGTAGGTGCAACAATATTTACCAAGGTGCTTTATATGACACTTAATTCTGTTTTTGAAAGTAAATTGGGTGAGCAGCGCTTTTCCGAATTGCTTCATACATATACTCTAAAGGCTAATATTGAGAGATTAATTTCTGATGAAAATTCGGTATGGTTTGCTGGCGATAGATCCATGATTATTAATAATGCTTATAAATCAGCCATTGAATCATTGCATAAACAATTGGGTGGTGATGTGCAGACTTGGAAATGGGGAAGCATTCATCAATTGGAGCATGTGCATGCTATTGGACGCAAGAAACCTTTTGATAAAATATTTAATGTAGGACCATTTCCAAAAACTGGAACTAACGAAGTTGTGGATAAAGAAGGCTTTACTTATAGCGATGATAAAATGCTAAAAATAAAATCTGGTCCAGCACTACGTTTCTTTGTTGATTTTGCAGAACCTACTAATGGTATAGGAATTATTCCAACAGGGCAATCAGGTAACATTATGAGCCCACATTATAGCGATCAAGCACAAATGTTTGTCGATGGCAAATATCGTAGTCATATTATGGTGAAAGATGAGTTGCCTCGCAAAAGAATACTGTGGTTTATTAAGGGTGAGTAAATACAAATCAATATGGAATATTGGACCCCAGATAAACTGATTTACAACAAAATTCAGGAGTTGAAAAAATTCGTAAAATTTGTTTCTAATCTTGAATTTGCTGAAATAGGTGATAGATCAAAAGCTGATGAAATAACTTATTTGATTGAAAATATTGATAAGCCCGAAACGTATAAAGATTGGTGTATTTATTTGAATATTTTTGATAGAGAGTTGCAAAATGATAATACTAAAGACGGTACTTATTGGCGTAAATGGCTTGTTTATTTCGAATCAGGAGTTTTAGGGATAGAGGCGGAATCAAAACAAGTAAATATACTTGAGCATTCTGGTGATGACTTTTGTTATTATGGAGGGGTTTATTTTGCAAAAGATTTGAATTGTCAGAGAATATATTTGGATGTTGATGTTAATGAGTTTATTAATGATGCTTATGATTATAAGAAATATATTACTGAAACCTTAAATGATATTGAGGTTGATATTGAAATATAATCAACAAAAAAAATCCCCAATAAAGCTAAGCTCTATTGGGGATTTCAATTTTATATAAAAGAGTAATTACAATATAGTTGTAAACTCAAAATGCTCGGTAATAGATTCGTTTTCAGAGATACGCTTAATAACATCAGCATAAAGATTAGCGGTAGAAAGTATGCTCATTTTATCACAGGCTTCACCTTTCATTAATATTGAATCAGTAAGAATAAGCTCCGTAAGAGCAGATTTTCTTATGTTTTCAAATGCATTTCCTGAAAGTACAGCGTGAGTGGCCATAGCTCTTACAGAGGTAGCACCCTCTTCCATCATAAGGTCAGCAGCTTTAGCAATTGTACCTGCAGTATCAATAATATCGTCAACAAGGATAACATCCTTACCGCGTACATCACCAATTACTCTCATACTTTCAATCTTATTAGCTCCACCTCTTTGTTTGAAACAAATTACAAGATCAGTTTTCAAAAACTTAGCATAAGCAGCAGCACGTTTTGCTCCACCAGCATCTGGTGATGCCATTACTATATTACCTAAATTTAAACTCTGAAGATAAGGAACAAAAATTGATGAAGCATACATATGATCGAAAGGTACATCAAAGAAACCTTGAATTTGATCAGCATGAAGGTCCATAGAAACTACTCTATCAACTCCCGAAGCAGTCAAAAGATTTGCAATTAACTTAGCTCCGATTGGCACACGTGGCTTGTCTTTTCTGTCTTGACGAGCAAAACCGAAATAAGGCAATATCACAACAACCTTGCGAGCAGAAGCTCTACGGGCAGCATCAACCATCATAAGTAATTCCATAATATTATCAGTAGGCGGGTTAGTGCTTTGGATAATAAATACGTCATGACCACGAATAGTTTGGTCAAATGCAGGTTGAAATTCTCCATCGCTAAATCTAGAGAATGTTACTTTTCCTAACTCAGAACCATAGCGCTTAGCTATTTTTTCTGCCAAAGCAGTGTTTGAATTACCAGAGAAAATTGATACAGGGGCGATTTTCATAATAAAAAGAATATAGTTTTTTATGTTCAAAAATATGAGACCACAAAAGTATGAAAAGCTATGATATATTCTTGCTTTTACTTCAATAATAAATGAAAAAATTATGATTTATTTAGAAATGTTCACTACTAGTATGATTGATGATGTTTTAGCCTTTCAATTAAGTCTATTATTCCAATTTAAGGGTTTTATTATATTATGGTTTTTAATATCTGATAGTGGATATATTACAAATTCAATATGATAAAATTAATACTTTTGCAGCAATTAATAAATATATATGATAAAATTAATACTTCTGTTATTTGCAGTGTTTTATGCCATAAATTTATTCTCTCAGAATGGTAAAAGAGAGCATTATTTTGTGCAATTAAAGACGCATTTTGGAAAACCAATTGCTTATTCGGATAGCCTATCACCAGAGGAATTAAACAGTAATTTTTTTGGTGCAGATTTTAGAATTGGTGTACAAGCTGATGGCGAGCGAGCTTTTGATCAGTATTTGGGCTTTCAACAATATGGTGTTGGAATTTTTCATGCAAATCTAAATAACGAAATATTGGGAAACCCCTGGGGTGCGTATATGTTTATTGCAATCCCTTTTTATAGCTCTGGTAAATTTTCCATCTATGGTGAAGGCTCAATTGGGCTTGGCTTTGGTTTTAATGAATACGATTCCATTACAAATCCCAAAAATGATGTTGTTGGCTCTGATATAAATGCGTTTTTCTCGATGGCTACCAAAGCGGCTTATCATATTAATGATAAATTTATGATAGATGCAGGTGTTGGATTCTTGCACTTTTCCAATGGAACTTTAAAAACTCCAAATAAAGGTCTTAATATGTATTCGGGACAGCTGGGGCTTACATATTTCTTTAATTCTAAAAAGCATGATGTATTTGTGCCTGCACAAAAGATAAAGAAAGATATGCCAAAGGGAATTAAGCAAAATGAAATGACATTTGTATATTCTGCAGGAGGTAAATCATCACTGAAAGAATATGGTAATCCACCAAAATATTTTATGTCGAGTGTTGTGGTAGATTTTTATCATAGATACCATCATATAGGAAAATTTGGTGGAGGTATAGATTATGTTTATGATGGCTCATATGCTATTGATTATACCGAGCCACAGAGTATTGATAAGTTTTCATTTGTATCTATTCATGCTTCTCACGAACTGTATTTTTCTAAATTTGCTTTTGTGGCGCATGTAGGAACATATATATGGAAAGGTACTCCTGGTAAAGGTGCTATTTTTGCCCGAGTGGGATTAAGATATTATATTGCTGATCATTTTATAGCAAACCTTACTCTAAAAACAGAGAATGGTTTCAAAGCCGATTTTATAGAATTTGGACTTGGATACCGATTAAGCTTCGACAAAAAATAGAAATTATGAAAGAGGAAAGAGAATATTTATGGGGGCATAATCGTAGGTTTAATGCTTATGCGCAATATTTCAAAAAGCACTTTGGCGAAAGAGTTCAGAAGCTTAGTATAGACGCAGGTTTCACTTGCCCAAATAGAGATGGTACTGTGGCGCGTGGTGGTTGTACTTATTGCAATAATGAGTCTTTCAATCCATCGTATTGTAGTCCCGATAAACCTGTTGATCAGCAACTGATGGAAGGAATGCAATTTCATGCCAATAGATACCGTAAGGCGGGGAAATACCTTGCTTATTTTCAAGCTTATTCTAATACCTATAAACCACTTGATGAGCTAAAGCAGATATACGAAAAAGCACTTAATGTTCCTGGAGTTGTGGGCCTTGTAATTGGTACTCGCTCCGATGCTATTGATGAAGAAAAGCTTGAGTATTTTGCAGAATTATCGAAAAGAAAATATGTGATTATTGAGTACGGAATAGAATCTTGCTACGATAAAAGCCTTGAGATGATGAACCGTGGGCATGATTTTGAGAATGTAAAAAAAGCAATTCAGCTTACTCATGATTATGGCATTAATGTGGGCGGACATATGATGTTTGGCTTGCCAGGCGAAAGTATAGAAATGATGATGGCTGAGGCCGAAATTCTTAGTGAACTCCCTCTTAATACCATTAAATTTCACCAATTGCAGATTATTACAAATACTGCTATGGCCAAGGATTATAAAATAAATCCTCAGAATTATGATTTTTTCTCTCTTGATGAGTATGTGGAATTTATTGTGAATTTTGTGGAAAAATTAAACCCAAATTTTGTAATTGAGCGCTTTGCTGGAGAAGTTCCTCCACGTTTTCTTGCAGGACCTACTTGGGGCAATATTCGCAACGACCAAATTCTAAATAAGATTGAACGTGAGTTCCAAATTCGTGATTCTTGGCAAGGAAAGTTTTATTAATACCTTAAATCAGTCGGCTAATATCACGAGGCTAAAAAAGTCATAGAACTTGATAATAATAACACTATTTTTACAACCATAAATTTGATTAAGGGAATACTGTTTAATACAGTAGCTGTACCCGCAGCCGTAATTCTTTATTTACTTTTTGGGTAAATATTCTTTATACATATAACCACTGTTCGAAAGAATGGGAAGGTGTATTGAGATTTAAAGATAAGCCGGAAGACCTGTCAATTTTTTATAATAACTTCAGTGCTTTCGGGAATAGAAGCAGGGATTGTCAGTCGATACTTCCTACATTTTCCAAAAAAAGCGCGTAATTATATTTTATAAATATGAGAATAAAATACATAATTGTGCTGCTGATATTTTTTATCAGCTCATGTAGTAATAATTCGGAAGTAAGTACCGAAAATTATGTTGCTGATGGACTTAGAATTATATCGTTAGTGCCTTCTATTTCTTTGGAAATTACCCAATTAGGACTTAAAGATAATATAGTAGGAGCAACGGATTATTGCAAAGTTAGTAAGGAGAATCCTGATTTGATAGTTGGCTCAGTAATAGATATTAATGAGGAAAAAATAATGCTACTAAAGCCAGATATTGTTCTTGCTTCGGGTCTTATTAGAAAAGCATCTATTCAAATTCTTCGCGATAATGGAGTGAATGTGGTGGTGGTAGATAAGCTCCGTACTTTTGACGATATTTGTGATAATTATATTAAACTTGGCGAACTTTTGAATAAGAAACAGCAAGCCATTGATTTTATTGATGAGCAAAAACAAAGAGTTGATAGTATTTTTAATACAATTCCTGAAATTGCAGAAAAGCCAAAGATGTTTATTCAGATAGGAGCAAATCCATTGGCTACGGTAATTGAAGGAACATTTATTAATGATTTTGCGGTATTATGCAAAGCCGATAATATCTTTAGTGAACTAAAAAGTATTATCATTAATCGCGAGAGTGTTATTCTAAGAAATCCTACTTACATTATTATTTCGTCGATGGGCTTAGTGGGCGAGCAAGAGCAAAAAGTATGGAGTGAGTATCAAGATATTGATGCTGTAAAAAATAATAATGTGTTTGTGGTAGAAGAGATTACAACTCCCACAGTAGCATCATTTGTTAGCCGATACGAAATTATTAAGAATAAGATATATAAGAATTAGTTAAAGAGCTTTATTTAATGTTTGAGAATAGAAAAATACGGTGGATTTTTAGCCTTTCAGCTTTACTAATAGTGTTGGTAATAACCTCATTATTGGCGCTTTGCTATGGCGAATTAAAGCTGTCTATTCCTGAACTTATAGATGTAATAAACAGGAAATCAGGAATTGAATATTCCATAGTAATGAATATTAGATTGCCTCGTTTATTATTAGGCTTTGCTGTTGGTGGATCGCTTAGTATTTCGGGTTTGGTATTGCAGGCAATATATCGCAATCCACTTGTGGAGCCATATACATTGGGTATATCTGGTGGTGCAGCCTTGGGTGTAGCTTTGGGAATTGTGTTTGGTGCTACAACGGTATTTTCGGTATTTTCATTACCAATTTATGGAATTATAGGCGCTTCGGTTACCATCATTATCATGTACTTTTTGAGCATGCGCCGCACTCATTTAAATATAAATTCCATATTGCTTACCGGGGTGATGATTAGCTTTATTAGCTCTTCGGCAATAATGTTTTTATTGTCGACCACCTCATCAGCAAAACTTCAAAATATTATCTTCTGGACCATGGGTTCGCTCGAAGAATCTAATCATACTCTTATTTATATAGTGCTAGCAACCTCCTTAATGGGCTTGGCAGTATTCTATTTTTTTGTGCGTCAGCTCAATGCTTTACGCTTGGGCGAAAGTCATGCAAAATACCTTGGAGTAAATACCTCATTGATAATAAAAATACTTTTTATAGTAGCATCTATTATTACAGGTATAAGCGTTGCTACGGCAGGAGTTATTGGCTTTGTGGGCTTAGTAGTGCCACATTTGCTACGTTACTTTATTGGCAACGATTATCGAATATTATTGATAAGCACCTTCCTCGGAGGAGCAATTTTTATTATTCTTTCGGATGTGGTGGCACGAACTATTATTTTGCCCAACGAACTACCAATAGGTGTAATTACTGGTATTATTGGTGGTACAATTTTTATTATTGCAATCAGTAAATCCAATAAACTTCTTAAATTTTAGTATATGAGCAGCATACTTAAAGTAAGGAATATTAAGTCGGGATATGGTGAAAAGGAAGTTGTAAAAGGTATCAGCTTTAATGTCAGTACCGGCTCTTTTACTGGAATAATTGGCCCTAATGCTTGCGGCAAAACTACTCTTTTTCGTACTATAATTGGTGATATTGAGCTGCGAGCTGGCTCAATTCTTATTGATGATAAAGATATATTGTCATTGACAACAAAGGAGCGTGCTTCTAAAATTGCAATTGTTACTCAAGATCTTGATATGCCTAGCTTAAGTGTAGAGGAATATGTGCTACTTGGGCGTTATCCTTATAATAGTAGATTTCAGTTTTTTGAGAGTGAGGATGACTATAGTATTGCTCATAAGTATATGAAAATGACAAATACTTATAAGTATAAGAATCAGCAAATAAATGAGCTTAGTGGTGGAGCGCAGCAACTTGTTGCAATTGCAAGAGCCTTAACTCAAGAGCCAGAATTACTGTTGCTCGATGAGCCTACATCGCATTTAGATAT
>Ga0256842_1002181_pt1 | contig 14469 bp, 10 predicted proteins | sample 4559240metaG_FD_185973 | JGI IMG/M metagenome (GOLD analysis project Ga0256842, IMG submission 185973) | Hydrothermal vent microbial communities from Guaymas Basin, Mexico - 4559-240 | ecosystem: Environmental > Aquatic > Marine > Hydrothermal vents | place: Mexico: Guaymas Basin | collected...
GAAACAGCGAGAACAACTATCAACTAAGCGAAAAGCTTTAGATATTAATTTGACTTCTGACATATATGGCACGATAGCCGAAATTGGAGGAGGACAAGAAGTTGCTCGTGCTTTTTTTCAAGCAGGAGGTGCTTCCGGTACAATAGCTAAAAGTATTTCTGCTTACGATAAAACTTTTTCGGATCATTTATATAATGAAAACAAACCCGGGCGATATGTGTCAGAAGATAGGCTAAATCTGATGTTGAACGACGAGTTTAATCAACTTAACGAGGTTTTAGAAACAGACAAGAAAGTCGATACCTGTTTCTTTGTTTTTGCCGATACCGTTGAAACTTTAAATTATTCTAAAACAAACCAAGGGCATGGTTGGCTTGGAGTTCAGTTTCAGTCTAAACCAGGCGAAGAAGCAAATAAAGTAATTGTTCATGTAAATCTTAAAGAAAACGACCAGCTTTTACAGCAATATACATTAGGTATTTTAGGTGTAAATTTAGTTTATGCTTGTTTTAATTATACAGAAAATGCCAATCATTTTTTATTGTCACTTTTAGATAATTTAGATATAGATCGTGTCGATATTAATATGGTAAGCATGACTGGTCCTTCACTAAATCATATCGATAATCGTTTGTTGAGTGTTAGACTTGTTAAGAATTGCATGACTAATGCGACTATGTTTGATAGAAATGGAAATGTTAAACAGCCTTCAGATATGCTATACAAGAAAAATGTTTTAGCATTTAGAGGAAGCTTTAGACCAATTACTTATGCTGGTTTGGATATGTTGAAAACAAGCTTCGAACTTTTTAGAAAAGATAAAACATATAATACCGATAACACCATTAGTATGTGTGAGATAACGGTAAATAATTTATCTTATAAAGGAAACTTTGATGAAAAAGATTTTTTAGACAGAGTCGATTTACTAAATGCAGTTGGTTTAAATGTAATGGTTTCTAACTTCAAGGAATACTATCGCTTATCGCAATATTTTTCACAATTTAAGATTCAAAAGATGCGTGTGGTAATGGGAATTCCAACTTTAATTAATATTTTTGATAATAATTATTATTCCAATATGAAAGGTGGAATAATGGAAGCCTTTGGAAAATTATTTTATAACAATCTTAAATTGTATATTTACCCCACCCTTAAAGAAAACAATGAGGAGCTAATAACAAGTAAAGATATAGATATTCCAAAAGAACTTGAATATCTTTATAAACACCTGATATATAACAGGATGATTGTAGATGTGCCGAATGCTGATAGAGATACAATGAAAGTTTGTTCAAGAAAAGTATTTCAATTGATAAATGAAAATGATAATACTTGGGAATCGATGGTTCCTGATTTTGTGGCAAATATTATTAAAGAAAGAAAATTGTTTGGTTATAAAAATATGAATGAATAAAAAATATAGATAATGGAATTTAATACACAAGAAGTTCAGAAAGATATCGATCGTATCTTAGTAGAAGAGCAAGACAATTATAACGCAGAAAGTTTAAAAACTATTTTTAATTTAATAGACTTAACAACACTGAAATCTACTGATAATTCAGCTGTAATCAATAAAATGTGTTCAAAGGTAAATCAATTGAATGAAAATTATCCTGAAATGCCACAAGTCGCTGCTATTTGCGTATATCCAAGTATGGTAGAGGGGGTTAGGTCAGCTTTGGAGATTAAAGATGTAAATATTGCATCTGTTGCAGCTGGTTTTCCTGCATCGCAAACCTTTGTTTCTATAAAAGCCGCCGAATCGGAATTAGCAGTAGAAAAAGGAGCAGACGAAATAGATATTGTGATATCTCTAGGTAAGTTTTTAGAAGGTGATTACGATTACGTAGCAAAAGAAATTAAAATAATTAAAGATGCTATTAAAGATGCGCATCTTAAAGTCATTTTAGAAAGTGGCTTACTTCCTACATTAAATGACGTTTATAAAGCATCTGTTATTGCAATAAATTCAGGAGCCGATTTTATTAAAACATCTACAGGAAAAGAAGATCCAGCTGCAACAATAGAAGCTATTTATGTAATGTGCAAGGCAATAAAAGAACATTATGAAAAAACAGGAGTAAAGATTGGATTAAAACCTGCTGGAGGTATATCAACTTCAAAAGAAGTGTTTAAATATTATGCTGTAGTAAAGTCTATTCTTGGAGAGTCTTGGCTAAATAATAAATACTTTAGAATAGGAGCAAGTCGTTTGGCCAACGATTTATTAAAAGAAGTTTATAAGTTCGATAACAAGGAAATAACAAAATCTTATTTTTAAATTGTTAGATACTATCATAAAAGTAAAAATTGAATAATGGGAAAAGAAAGTTTAGCAATAGCTTGCGATCACGCAGGATACGAGACTAAAGAAGAGTTAGTGAAGTGGTTAATCTCTTTAGGACATGAAGTTAAAGACTTCGGAACCTACTCTTCCGAGAGTAGCGATTATCCAGATTTTGCTCACCCTATGGCAGAGGCTGTAGAAAATGGCACGTACGATTTAGGGATTTCTCTTTGCGGAAGTGGGAACGGAATAAACATGGTAGCAAATAAACATCAAGGTATCCGTTCGGCATTATGTTGGGTTCCAGAATTAGCATCTTTAGCCAAGCAACATAACAACGCAAACGTTTGTGCTGTACCAGCAAGATTTGTTTCTGTAGAAGAGGCCAAAGCAATTATTACAGCATTTTTAGATGCCAAATTTGAAGGGGGGCGCCATCAAAGAAGAATAGATAAAATTCCCGTTAAGTAATTATTAAAGTTTAATTATAATAATTGTTTTACTTTTAAGTTATTGATATAATAAATTAAACATTTTTGAAATATAAAATAGGAACCATATTGCTGTTTTTTATAATCCTGTATTCTTGTTCAACAAAGAAGAATACAGGATTTAGACGTTCTTATCATAATCTTACATCACATTATAATGTGTATTTTAATGGTAAAGAAAGTTTTAAAGAAGGTGTTTTATATCTGGAAAATAATTTAACCGAAGATTATTCCAATGTATTAAATGTTTTTATTTATGACGATGCATCGTCAAGTTCCATTGGTAGTCAGATGCAAAGAGCCGAAAAGAAAGCTGCAAAGCTGATTAAAATACATTCGATTACAGCTAGGCCAAAGCGAAAAAAAGGTCATAAGACTAAAAAAGATAAGGAGTTCTACGCCAAAAAGGAATATAACAAATGGGTAGATGATGCACATTTATTGATGGGGCAAGCTTTCTTTATGGAAAAGAATTATAAATCGGCAGAAGAAAACTTTATCTGGATGCTTTCGGAATATCCTGAAGAAGAAAGTAGATTCGATGCTCAGATTTGGTTAGCAAGAACATATATTCAAACCAAAAAATTTGATAAAGCTCTAGATTTTTTGCAACGCACTGAAGCTGAAAAAGAATTTCCTGAAGACAGATTGAATAGAGAATTATTTCCGACTTATGCCGATTATTATATTAAACAAAAAAGATATAGCGAGGCACTACCTTGGTTAGAATTGGCTCTGAACGAGAAAGGTAAAAAGCTTTATAAAAGACGTTATAAATATATTATTGCTCAGATATATCAAATGAATGGTCAAGATAAAAAGGCCTACGACATGTATCAGGAAGTAATTAAAATGCGACCAAAATATGAAATGGAGTTTTCTGCTAAAATTGAAAAGGCAACTCTTTTTGATAAAAAAACGGGCGATAGTAAAGGTATTCGAAAGCAGTTGCAGAAAATGCTGAAAGACGAAAAAAATATTGACTATAAAGACCAAATTTATTATGCTTTGGCCAATATAGATATGAAAGAAAATTTGGAATTGGATGCTATTAACGATTATAAGTTATCGGCTTATACTAGTGTTGCTAATAATCCACAGAAAGGGCTGTCGTATTTAGCATTAGCAGATATTTATTTTTCAAAATTAAATTACATTACGGCAAAAGCATACTACGATTCTACGATAATGAATCTTTCCAAGAAACATCCTAATTACGAAGAAATTACAGCCAAGTCGGAGAACCTAACCGAATTGGTTAGTTATGCAGAGATTATTCAGAATCAAGACAGTTTACTTCGCTTGGCCAATATGCCCGAAAAGGAAAGAGGAAAGATGATAAGTAAGATTATTCAGAAAATTGTTGAAGATGAAAAAAAAGCAGCAGAAGAAGCTCGTCAGCATCAGATAGACATGGCTCAATATAATGAAAATAACAGACCAGGTAATAATAATTCAACTGCTGGAGGCAAATGGTATTTTTATAATCCCGCAGCTATTGGAATGGGGCAAGCCGATTTTGCTAGAAAATGGGGCGATAGGCGTTTAGAAGATAATTGGAGACGTAAGAATAAAACTATTGTCGATTTTGGTGTGATGGCTGACGATGGTGAAAGCGTAGAAAAAGATTCTACAAAACAAAAATTTGACAAGAAAAATCCTAAGTACTATTTAAGTCAATTACCCATGTCCGATTCTTTGCAATTAGTGGCTAATCAACAAATAGAAGAAGCCTTATTTCAATTGGCAAGAGTATATAGAGAACAATTTGTAGATTATGATAAATCGATTAGAACCTACGAGGAATTACTAAAACGATATCCTAAAACCGAGTACGAATTAGACGCTTGGTTTCAACTTTATCAGTTGCATGAATTACAGAAACAACCCGATAAATCGACTAAGTACAAGCAGTCGATTCTTGAAAAATATCCAGAGAGTATTCCTGCTAAAATTCTAAGCGATCCTAATTATCTAGCCAAGCAAGAAGCTGAAAAGAATAAAACAAAAGGAATATATGCAAAAGCATTTCAGTCTTTTCAGAATAGAAAATTTACAAAAGTGATTAAGTATTGCGACCACGTAGAAAAGAATAATCCCGAAACGCCATTAATGCCTAAATTTTTGATTCTAAAAGCTCAGTCTATTGGAGCGAAAGGAAATGTCGACGAAATGAAGAATACGCTTACCAAAGTTAAAAAAGATTACCCAAAAACAGAAGAGCAAGAATTGGCAGATTTTATGCTTAGTAGAATAGAATCGGGAGGCTATACTAATTTTGTGGTCGATGGAGAAACAGCGTATGTTGCAAAAGAAGGTCAAACAACAAATTCTAATAATGTGAACACAAGTGCTCCAGATAGTTCTTCTGTTGACGATAATATTGATGAAGAAATTGCACCAGAAAATATTTACGTTTTCAATCCAGAAATCCCTCATCAGTATATGATGGCTGCAACAGGTGAAATTTCTGATCTTAATCGTCTTAAGTTTAATATTGTGAAATATAACTTGAACCAATTCTTAATGTTTGACTTTAAAGTAGCCGATAGAAAATTGACTAGTGATACGAAATTGATTTTAGTAAAACCATTAAATGATGCGAAGGAGGCTTATAAATATTTAAAATTAATACGTAAAAATACCGATGTTTATAGCGAATTCTCTAGTTTAAAAATGCAACAATTTATTATTACAGAAGGCAACCTTAAAATTTTGATGAAGGATAAGAATATTGATCGTTATTTGATGTTCTTTAAGCAAAGTTACGAATCTAAATAGAGTTTTATATCCAATTAATTTAAACTTATTCTTTAAGTTATGAGTTGGGATTTTACCATTAACGAGTTTAAAAATTATCTTCGTCTAGAAAAATCTTTATCGGGAAATTCGGTGGAGGCTTATCTTCGAGACGTGCAACAATTTGAATCTTTTTTATTGCTCAACGATGCCGATAAACCTATTAAGCAAGTCGAAAGTAAAGATATTCAAGATTTCATTATTTATGTCAACGAATTGGGAATGTCGGAGCGTTCTCAAGCCCGAATTATTTCAGGCTTAAAGGCTTTTTTTCGGTTTTTACTGTTAGATGAAATAATTTCGGAAAACCCTGCCGATTTAATAGAATCGCCCAAAATTGGAAGAAAATTGCCGGTGGTTTTAAGTCTGGACGAAATAGATGAATTAGAAAATGCAATTGATTTATCGTCTGCACAAGGGCATAGAAATAAGGCTATTATAGAAACTTTGTATAGTTGCGGTCTTCGTGTATCCGAGTTAATTGGTTTGGAATTAACCAACTTGCATTTCGAAGAAGGATATATTAAAGTAGTTGGGAAAGGAAACAAAGAACGGTTAGTCCCTATTAGTAAAAAAGCAATTAGAGAAATTGGCTTTTATGTAGAAGGGTTTCGGAATCATATGGATAATATTAAAAAAGATTCTGAGAATATTTTGTTTTTGAATCGTAGAGGGAAAAAACTAACTCGGGTAATGATTTTTACTATTGTTAAACGATTATCAGAGAAATTAGGTTTGATAAAAAATATTAGCCCTCATACTTTTCGGCATTCTTTTGCCACACACATGGTAGAGGGAGGCGCAGACTTAAGAGTAGTTCAAGAAATGCTGGGCCACGAAAGCATTCTTACCACCGAAATATATACGCATCTTGATCGAGAATTTTTGCACGAAACTATTATGATGTATCATCCAAGGAGTTATAAAAAATAAGATAATTCAATCCACTAGAATAAAGCAGAGCTTCTAAGAAAAATATTTCGTATTTTTACCTTCTATTTAGATGTCAAATTCATTTTTAATTAAATTAGTCTATGAACAAAATTCTTTTAACCATCCTAATTTTAGTGTTTAGTATCAGCTTAAGCTTTTCTCAAAATGTTGGACAAGAAGGCGATACCCTTGTAAATTATAAGGATATAAATGGAATGAAACAAGGGCATTGGAGTAAGAAATATAGAAATGGTAGAGTTGCTTATATTGCTGATTTTAAAAATGATAAATTAATTGGTAAATACCAGCGATTCTATAAAACAGGGAAGCTGAGCATTGAAGTTAATTATGGTGAAAATGAATCTGGTTCAGCCCAAATATATTACGATAATAAAGTTCTTGGAGCCGAAGGAAATTATATTCACAGAAATGTGAAGGATGGTTTGTGGAAATATTATGGAGTCGATGGTCGCTTGGTAGTAGAAATTACTTATAGCAATGGCAAAAAAAATGGAAAAGAGACTACCTTCTGGGCAAATGGGCAAAAAATGGAAGAAAAGGATTGGGTCGATGGCAAGCAGGATGGTATTTGGGCTCAGTGGTTCGAAAATGGAAAGGAGAAGCTTAAAGTACGAATGATTGCCGACAAAAGGAATGGTTTATATTATGGATATTATCCTAATGGAAGATATTTTATGAAAGGTAGATACAAGCAAAATCTAAAAGTTGGACAGTGGATCTATTACGATATCGATGGAAATATTACAAGAGATACTCAATTTACGAATGGAGTGCCAGCAGATAAAGATGAAATTGATGCTAAAACTACCAAAGAAATAGAAGAATGGGAGAAAATGGATGGCGTAATTCCCAACCCTAATCTCGATAATATGTTTAAGTATGATAAAACGTATGGCCCTAAAAGCAAATAATCGGTGAGAAAAATAATATTGGTCATATTATCAATAGTTATTATATCTTTCTGGTCTTGTCAAAAAGACAAGGTGAATATTAGTGAATACAATTTTAAGAATATATATTTCCCCATACATATTGGCAGTTGGATTTCTTATCAGATAGAAAGTATTAATATTGATACACAAATTGATGTAAACGATACTGTATCCTATCAAATAAAGGAATTAATAGAATCGGAATTGCAAAATTTTACCAATTTTAATACCTATAGAGTGGAACGGTATTATCGAAAAGATAGTACCGAAGAATGGGAGATTCTGAATGTTTGGGAACTTCGGGAATACGATAAGCGGATTCATAAAATTGAGGAAAATGTTGAGTATATTCGATTGCTTACACCCGTAAAATTACATCAAAATTGGGATGGGAATTTATATAATTACCAAGAACAAGAAAACTGTGAGTTAAGAAAAATTGAATTTACAAATATTGGACAGAAAATGAGTGAGACCGCTTTTGTGACTCATTATGATTTTAGTAGCCTAATTGACAAGCATTTTTCGGAAGAACAATATGCAAAGAACATAGGTTTAGTTAATAAAACCATTATCGATGTCGATTTGAATATTGATCCGAATACACCTTGGGAGAATAAAATAACAAAGGGTGAGATTTATTATCAGACTTATTTAGATAGTTATGAATAAACGAATTATTTACATATTATTAATTTTTTCATCCTTATTCTCTGAGGCTCAATTGGCTCCAAATACCTATTGGATTCAGTTTACTGATAAAAATGGAACTGATTTTAGCTTATACCACCCCGATGATTATTTATCTTTAAGATCTATCAATAGACGTTTGCAATATTCAATAGCTTTCGATTCTTTAGATATTCCCGTCAATTCCTTTTATTTAGATTCGCTTGTGAAAAAAGGAGCGACTATTGTTCATGCATCCAAGTGGTTGAATGGAGCAGCAGTTTATACCGAAGATTCGAGTGTATTATCGGCCATATATGATCTTAGCTTTGTTGATGAATCTGTATCAATAAGCTCTGCTTATGCAATGAATTTTTCACCAAGAATTCCGGTTTCTAATATAACCCAAATAAATGATGATTATTACGATTATGGTATTGGTCTCAATCAAATTGATTTACATCATGGGCAAGTATTACATAATAATGGTTTTAGAGGACAAGGAATGGAAATTGCAATAATTGATGCAGGCTTTCAAAATATAGATCAGGTTCCTGCATTCGATAGTTTATTTATTAATAATCAAATTATTGGGACTTGGGATTTTGTTTCCAACGATACCAATGTCTACGACGATCATTATCATGGTAAAGCTGTGTTATCAACAATTGCGGCTAATCTTCCTGGCGAATTAATAGGAACAGCACCAAAAGCGAAGTTTTTATTATTGCGGTCGGAGAATGCTAGCTCAGAATATAAAATTGAAGAAATAAATTGGATAGCAGCGGCAGAATATGCGGATAGCATTGGGGTCGATATTATTACAACATCATTAGGTTATAATAATTATACACCACCATCTACTTCTTATACTTGGGATAATATTGATGGACAAACTGCTCCAATAACAAAAGCTACAGATATTGCATTTAGTAGAGGGATGTTTTTGGTAACTAGTGCAGGAAATGAAGGAAACAAATCTTGGAAAAAGATTACTTGTCCAGCAGATGCCAATAATGCACTAACTGTGGGAGCTTGTACTAGTAATGGCGATTACGCCTCTTTTAGTTCGCGTGGATATAGTAAAGATGGGCGAGTTAAACCAGATGTAATGGCTCAAGGAGCTTCTACTTCAGTTATCACATCGACTACACCAACAACGGGGAATGGCACCTCTTTTTCTACGCCTCTTACAGCAGGTTTGGTAGCTTGTTTGTGGCAGGTAAATAAAAGTAAAACCAACTTAGAAATATTAAATTTGATAAAAAAGTATAGCAGTCAATTTTCTAATCCAGATAGTATTATGGGCTACGGAATCCCCAATTTTGAAGCCGCCTATAACGATTTATCACAAAATATTGAGGCTGTAAAAGCAAATAGAAATCAGATTCTTAATGTATATCCAACAGTTTTTAATAATCAAATAACTATTAAATATTATTCGGTACAAAGTTCTATGCTTAGTGCTGAAATAATTTCAATAAATGGAAGTTTAATTTTTAAGAAAAATTATGAAGTAGATTCTAATCGGGTTAATTTATTGAAAATAAATGAATTAGAAAACTTCTGGTCTGGCTTGTATGTATTAAGAATTATTAATAACGATTTTGTCGATACTAGAAAAATAGTCAAACCTTAGACTATTGAAAAACCGTATAGCAGATTTCTTCGAGTAAATCTAAATTACACCTTAGATAGTTATTCTCCGATGTCAGCATCAAGTTAATATTTTTATTGGTCACAGTTTATGTTAAACCTATGTATTTGCAGAGCATAGAGGTTTAGTTCTAATTATTTGTCTTAGTCTCTATTTCTCTGGTATTTAATAGAGAAAGAATAATATATTAATTGTGTTGAACGAATTATGATTAACTTCGCCGAATGGATTTAAAAAAACCACTTTGGCAGTGGATTTGGTTAATTGGCTTAGCATTTATCTGGGGGAGCTCTTTTATATTAATAAAAAAGGGTTTGAATTCTTATAGTCCAGAACAGGTAGCAGCATATCGAATGTTTTTTGCATCTATATTGTTACTCCCGATTGCATTAAAAAATCTAAAGAAAGTTAATAAAAGAAATTTTATTTATTTATTAGAGGTTGCCTTTATAGGTAATGCAATTCCCTCTTATTTGTTTGCTATGGGGCAAACTCATATTTCTAGTTCTCTAGCCGGAATTTTAAATTCTATTACTCCAATTGCGACGCTTATTATTGGTTTGTTGTTGTTTAAAACCAAAACCGGATTATTAAATATTATTGGTTTAATGATGGGCTTATTGGGGTCTGTAGGTCTTATATTAAATAGTAGTTCAGATGTAGATGGAAGTTTAATGTACTCGTTATTAGTAGTTGTAGCTGGTGTAATGTATGCTTTTAATTTGAATACAATAAAGTATAAGCTAAATGATATTGGAGGCTTGGCATTAACATCTATTGCTTTTCTTATAACACTTCCTGTGTCTGTTATTTATCTTTTATATACTGGATTTGGAGCAACCCATGATTTAGAACTTGCAAATTGGTCGTTGTTTTATATTTTTCTTTTGGCAACATTTAGTTCTGCAATTGCTGTAGTTGGCTTTAATATTTTAGTGAAACATACCTCAGCTATTTTTGCATCATCGGTTACTTATATTATTCCAATTTTTGCAATAATGTGGGGTTTATTAGACGGGGAAACTGTCTTGTTGGCACAAATTGTGTGGCTAACTATTATTGTTTTCGGGATTAGCTTGGTGAATAAAGAATCTAAAAAATGAGTTAGAATTCTATGTTTCAGTTAACACATTAGAGTCTTATTCCAGCAACTAAAATATCATCAACCTGATCTTCTCTTTTCATCCAATCATTAAGTATATTATCAAGACTGAGATTTTGTTCCGAAATATTCATATTTGAAAGGTCGCTTAACGTACTATAGAATCTTTTACGCATAAATTTTTTACCTTTTGGGCCACCAAATTGGTCTGCATATCCATCGGAGAATAAGTAGAGCATATCGTTTTCTTGGTAAGAAATATTTTGTGTCTCGAAGACGTTTTCTATATTTGTTCCGACTGCAAATTTATTGGTTTTATAGGCTTTTAGAATTCCTTTACGAACTACCACTAAAGGATTGTAGGCGCCAGAAAATGATATTTCCTTGTTTTGTTCATCGATTCTAACAATAGTTAAATCAATACCATCTTGAATCTGTATATCTTGATTTTGATGTAAAAAATCAAATAAATATTGATTTAAAAACTTCATAATATCGGCAATCTCAGTTAGGTTAAACTTATTAATGGCACCATTTAAACCATTGTGACCAATAATACTAAGAAATGCCCCAGGGACACCATGTCCCGTGCAATCAGCAGCAACAAAATATTTGTACTTTTCATTCTGATGGATGTAGAAAAAGTCACCACTTACAATATTTTTAGGTTGATATAATACAAATGCATTCTTGAAAATAGATGTTAGTTTCTCAGTAGTAGGAATAATTGCCGTTTGGAAACGCTTGGCATAATTGATACTGTCTGTAATTTCTTCTTTTTGTTCTTCAAGAATAGATTTTTGTTTTTCAACAATATTTAAGGTTTGTTCAATCTCGTTGTTTTGCTCCGAGATAATAATATTTTTACTGATTAAATCGTCATTGAATTTCTTTCGAACTCTATTATTTTTGTATAGAAGAAATAGCCCAAAAAAAGAGGCTAGAAGTACAAATAAAGTTGAAAGGATAACAATTTTGTTAGTTTTATTTTCTTCTCTTTGGTTATCTAATTTTAGGCGTTCAATTTTAGATTGTTTCTTAAAAATCTCGTTTTCTTTCTCTATTTGTTCAGTTTTGTATTTCGTTGTTATTTCTGCTATTTCTTTAAAAAACTTACTGTTAAAATATTTTTTATATAAACTATCATAGTTTGATAAATTTTGATAAGCATCTTTATATTTATTTTGTGTAGCATAAATAATTGAAGCAAGATGTAACCTAGATAGATAATCTTCTTCGTTTAGATATTTTTTTGCTTGAGCATTATTAATTTGGGATAAAGTAGAACCCGCTTCAATATCATTATTTTGTAGATGAAATAAATTGGCTAAAGTGTAATTGTTTTCGTAATAAATATTAACTAATTGATGTGAAAGAGCAATCTTATTTGATTTGTTTAAATAATATTTAGCATCATTATAGGTTTGAGTTTTATTAGCAATACTTGCTAAATTTTGAAAACTTTTGGCGAGATTTCTATAGCTTTTTTCTTCTTTAAAAATTTTGTTAGCTTTTAAGTAATATTGTTTTGCGTGCTGGTACTCTCCATTTCTCTCTTCCAATAAACCTAAATTATTATATATTCCTGCCTCCCCAATTTTATTTACTGTTGAAATGTAAATATTTAGAGCCTTCAAGTAGTTGTCTTTCGATTTGATGGTGTCGTCTAGGGACATATAAATATTCCCAATATTATTAAATACACGAGCCGTAGCTTGTGGGTTATCAAATTTTTTGTATATATCTAAAGCCATCAGATAACAAGACATTGCTGTATCGTAATTAGATTCTGCCGAAAGAGTCTGTCCAATATTCTCAATAGTTAAGGCAAGCGAAAGGGTGTCTGGTTGATTTTTTTTCAGTTGATAAGATTTGGTGTAATAATACAGGGCAGAATCGTGTATCCCTTGATATATATAGTTTCTACCAAGAGAATTGTAGATGTTGGCGAGTTTCTGAGTATCTCTTTGGTTTATATTGTTAAGTGCTAAACTTAAATAATAACTTGACGAATCGAACAGACTCATATCTTGATATAAGACCGCTAATCCGTTGTAAGTGGACTCTAAATCTGATTCTTGTTTAGATTTTTTTTTATAGAAAATAGCTAATCGATAATTTTGAATCGATTTCTTATTGTAGCCTAATTTATAGTTTATTAATCCTAAATTGTGATATAAATTAGCACTTTCGTTGAACGCTTTTGCTTTATCAAAATAGTTAATCGCTTTTCGATATAATTGAATAGCTTTCTTTTTCTGATGTTTGTAATACCAAACGGTGCCTTGATTTTTTAGGGCAAAGCCAGCTTGCGAATATTGATTAGATTGTTTTGCTTGTTCAAATGCTTTTTTAGCAAAATAAGCTGAACTGTCTAGGTTTACTTTTAAATATTCTTTGGATATTTGGTTTAGCTTTTCAGCTGTTTGAGCTGTAAGTGTGTAGTTTAAACTGCCAATAATAATTAATAATATGTAATTGTATATTTTCAAATTCTAGAGTGAATTTATTGCTGAGCGAAGTTTAGTTAATTTACCTAATAATTCATCTAAATAATCTAAGTGTAACATATTGGCCCCATCAGATTTTGCTTCGGCAGGATTGTAGTGTGTTTCTAAAAATAAGCCATCTACTCCAACAGCAATCCCAGCTTTTGCAACGGTCTCAATGAGTTCGGGTTTGCCTCCTGTTACTCCAGAAGTTTGATTTGGTTGTTGGAGTGAGTGAGTAATGTCTAAGATAACCGGATATTCATTTTTTTGCATTTCAGGAATTCCTCTATAATCAATAATCATATCTTGATAACCAAACATAGTTCCTCGATCAGTTATCATAATATTATCGTTGCCTGATTCTGAAACTTTTGTAGAGGCAAATTTCATAGATTCAGGGGCTAAAAACTGTCCTTTCTTAATATTAACTACTTTCCCTGTTTTTGCTGCAGCTACTAAAATATCTGTTTGACGACATAAAAATGCAGGAATTTGTAAAACATCGACATATTGGGCTGCCATTTCAGCTTCTTTAGCCGAATGAATATCGGTAACGGTGGGGACTTTTAATTCGTTAGATATTTTTTTAAGAATCTCTAACGCTTTTTGATCTCCAATTCCAGAAAAAGAATCTAAACGAGAACGATTAGCTTTCCTATACGAACCTTTAAAAATAAAAGGGATTTCATATTTATCGGTGAGTTCAATAATTTTGCGAGCAATTTTAAAAGCTTGTTCTTCGCTTTCGATAGCACAAGGCCCAGCTAAAAGGAAAAATTGATTGCTGTCCGTAAATTTTATTTGCGGAATATTCTTTAGTATTTGTGTGGTTTTCATATTATATTCCAATTATATTCTGAATAACTCTTAATTTGTGGGTGTAGATTTTTTTATCAATATTATAAATGCCTTGATGATCCAATTTATCTATTCGAACTTCACCCGATGCGTGAATAATTTTACGTCCTTTTAGAACGATTCCAACGTGAATAACACGTCCTTCTTCGTTGTCGAAAAAGGCTAAATCGCCTTCTTGAGCTTCGTCAATAAAGTTTCTGGATTCCCCTAGATTGACCTGTT
>Ga0256842_1002182_pt1 | contig 14465 bp, 13 predicted proteins | sample 4559240metaG_FD_185973 | JGI IMG/M metagenome (GOLD analysis project Ga0256842, IMG submission 185973) | Hydrothermal vent microbial communities from Guaymas Basin, Mexico - 4559-240 | ecosystem: Environmental > Aquatic > Marine > Hydrothermal vents | place: Mexico: Guaymas Basin | collected...
ATACATCTCTATCTACTAAATCACCATCCATTGAGTAGATTCCCTCAACTGCAACTATCTTTCTTTTTGCTTTTGAGTTTTTGAGCATATCTTCAAGTTCTAACATATCATTATGTTTAAATCTCTCTACATGTAGAGCATTTAGGTTTGAAGCTAAAACTCCTGAAGCGTGATAAAACTCATCCATAAAAAGAGTATCACCCTTTCTTACAAGTGCTTCGATAAGAGCAATATTTGCATTAAATCCACTCCCTAAAACTACTCCTGCTTCAAAGCCATTAGTCTCACATAAAGCATCTTCAAAATCTTTATGAATTTGATGGTAACCATTTACTAAAAGTGAGGCTTTTGAAGAGTGAAGTTCTAACTTATCTAACTCTCTACATGTAGAGCTATGAAGCTCTTTGTTGTGAGAGAGTCCAAGGTAATCATTTGAAGCAAAATCTTTTAGAGTATTGTCATAAACTTCTCGGGTACGGTAACGACCTGATTTTTTTAAAGCTTTTAGTTCATTTTCGTAGTGCACTACATAAACCTCTTAAGAACTTCAGTATTTAATCCCATTGCAGTAGATTCAAACCCACGAACCTCTTTTATATAACTCTTACAAAAACCCTCAACCATACAAGCACCAGCCTTATCTTGCCACTCGCCACTTTGTAAATACTTATTTAAATCATCCATATCAAATGTGTTAAATAAATAATCAGTTTGTGAAATATCTATAAGCTTTTTTTCTTTGCTTTGGTAAATCATACAAGTGATTATGCTAGTTATATCTCCACTTTGGGTCATTAAAATATTGCGCGCATCATCTACACACTTTGCTTTTCTAAGGATTTGATTTTTTGCAGTAACAACTGTATCTGCTACTAAAAGTGGGTAATCTTTGAAGCCAAAAGCTTTTAGGTTTGCTTCGTACTTTCCTAAAGTAGCTTGATAGACAAAGTTTTTTGGACTCGATGCCATAATCTTGTCTTCATCAAAATCAACACTCTCTTGGATAAACTCTATACCAGCATTTTGTAAAAGCATAGCACGAGTTTGTGATGATGAAGCAAGTCTAATCATTTGTTTTTAAAGTGAGCCTGAAAGAGTTGTTCCCAAATAAATTGCTACAATTCCAAGTAAAATATTTACAGGAACCATAACACTTCCAATAAGCCCTAGTTGAGCTTTAGCACCAGTTGCATCACCCTCATTTAGTAATCTCTCAGCTTTATTTCTTCTAAACATCATAACTAAAAGATTTAAAAACATAACACTCCAGATGCCCTCTTTTGCATGAGCTAGTGGAGAAAATTCAGTTTGTGAAAGTCCATAACCTTTAATCATGAAAATCGCAGTTACAAGTAAAATGATTACAAAAGGGAGAACAATACTAAATAATCTTTTAAGTGCATGAGATATTCTCTCTAATCTTTTTAGAGGATTTTCAATCTCTAAAAATGACTGATGGGCTGCAAAACGCATAGCAATCATCCCACCAACCCATACAACTGCAGAGATTACATGTAAGAAAACAAATATAATTTTGTTTTCTAAAAACAACTCTTGCATCCTATCTCCTTTGTTCATAAAAGGAACTAGTCCCTTTTATTACGCTTGGGGCGCTGTGCCCACTAAAGTTGATTTCTAAAGAAATCAAGCTAATGCCTCAGTAATAAACTTAAGAGCTTCAGTTTTTGCCTCTGGTAATTTTGTTTTATCTTTTCCACCAGCTTGTGCAAAATCTGGACGACCACCGCCACCACCACCTAAAATAGGTGCGATTTTTTTGATCCACTCTCCAGCCTTAGCACCTGCTTCTTTAACACCAGCAGCTATAAGGACTTTATCGCCTTTTACTTGGAAAAGCATTGCACAAAGTTTAGGATTTTGGTTTTTAAGTTCATCAATTTTTTCTTTAATATCACCAGATGGAAACTCTTCAACAACAACAGATACACCATTAATATCTTGAGTAGTTATCTCAACTTTAGCAGACTCTTGAGCCTCTTTAACTTCAGCTTTTAACTCTTCAATAGTGCTTTTAAGTCTAGCTATTCCAGCCATAACATCAAGATTTTTCACCTCATGCTCAACTCTTTTAACTAATACTCTCTGCTCACAAAAATGCTCATAAGCCGCATGACCAACAACAGCTTCTATACGACGGACACCAGCAGATACGCCTGACTCTTTTGTGATTATAAATGAGCCGATATTTGCAGTATTGTCTACATGACAACCACCACAAAACTCTACTGAAGCATCATCAAAAGATACTACGCGAACTTCATCACCATATTTTTCGCCAAACTGAGCTTTTGCACCAGAATTTTTTGCATCATCAATTCCCATAACTTTTGTAGTTTGAGGTATTGCACGAGAAATCAAAGCATTTACTCTTTGCTCAATCTCAACTAACTCAGCATGCTCTAACGCCTTTGGATGTGAGAAATCAAATCTAAGTCTAGTAGCATCATTTAACGACCCTGCCTGAGAGATATGCTCACCAAGTACATCAAATAAAACTGCATGAAGTAAGTGAGTTGCTGAGTGATGTTTTACTATTTCATTACGAGAACTATCAACTTTAGCTCTACATGTAGAGCCAACTTTTAACTCTGAAATAGTAGTTATTTGAGATAAAGAAAGTCCAAAAAACTTTTTAGTATCTTTTACTTTTGCAAGTCCAACAAGCTCACCTTTATCCCCAGTTTGCCCACCACTCTCAGCGTAAAAAGGAGTATTGTCAAGTAACACCCAACCATTTTGCTCTACATGTAGAGTATCTACACTTTTAAAGTTTTCATCTAAAAGTGCTAAAACTTTTGCCTCTGTCTCTAAAGACTCATAACCTACAAATTTATTTTCACCAAACTTCTCTAAAAGTTCTTTAAAATCTCCATGAGTTTCAGCATCCCCACTACCTTTCCAAGCAGCTTTTGCACGAGTTCTTTGCTCAAGCATTAACTCTTTAAATTTTTCAGTATCAAGTTTAAGATTTTTCTCTTTTAACATATCTTCTGTAAGGTCTAATGGAAAACCAAAAGTATCATAAAGTTTAAATGCTACTTCACCAGAAAAAGTCTCTTTAGTATTTTTAAGCTCTTCATTAAATAACGCTATTCCACTCTCAATAGTTTTGAAAAATCTAGCCTCTTCAAGCTCTATCTGCTCTTTAACAGCTGTTGCTTTTTTAGCTAAGTAATCATATTCACCACCCATAATAGCAACAACATCATCAACTAACTTGTACATAAATGGTGCGCGAAATCCAAGTAGATAACCATGACGAACTGCACGACGTAAAATACGGCGAAGAACATAACCACGCCCCTCATTTGAGAAGTTTATACCCTGAGCAAGAAGAAAAAGAGCAGTACGGATATGATCAGCTATAACACGATAAGAAGCTCCACTTTTGTACTCATATTTTTTACCTATAAGCTCCTCAACATGAAGAATAATTGGCATAAAAAGTGAGCTATCGTAGTTAGAAGTCTTGCCCTCTTTTATAGCTACAACGCGTTCAAGTCCCATACCAGTATCGATTGATGGTTTTGGAAGCGGGTTCATAGTTCCATCAGCAGCTCTATCGTACTGCATAAAAACAAGGTTCCAAATCTCTAAAAATCTATCACCCTCACCACCCATTTTATCTTCAGGGCCATTAAAATTTTCTTCACCTTGATCATAAAAAATCTCAGAACATGGTCCACATGCTCCAGTATCTCCCATTGACCAAAAGTTATCTGCATCACCAAGACGCATAATTCTATCTGCTGAGATATGTTTTTTCCAAATCTCTTCGGCCTCATCATCACTATCATGAACTGTAACCCAAAGCTTATCAACTGGTAGTTTTATAACCTCAGTTATAAACTCCCAAGCATAAGCTATAGCTTCCTCTTTGAAATAATCTCCAAAAGAGAAGTTACCAAGCATCTCAAAAAATGTATGATGACGGCTCGTATGTCCAACATTTTCCAAGTCATTATGTTTTCCACCAGCTCGAATACATGTTTGACAAGATGTTGCACGAGGATTAGCAGGACGAGGGATTTCACCTGTAAAAATTGACTTAAAAGGAACCATCCCTGCGTTGTTAAAAAGTAGAGTTGCATCATCTGGCACAAGTGGTCCTGATGCTACTCTGTCATGTTTTTTTGACTCAAAAAATTTTAAATACTCTTCTCTAATATCCATAGTAATACTCACGTTTTAAATTGCGCGATTATATCTAAAAAAGCTCTTATTTGTGATTAATTAAGCTCTTTTTATTAATGTCCTAAAGTTTGAAGGAGTTTTGTTTCATCTTTTATTTGAATATTTTTATATTTTTCTGCAAATATATCAGCAGCTATCCCATTTCCATATTCTATAATTTCTCTTTTTTCATTAAGTATAGGTGTAGTTCCAAAACCACAAGATGGGCTTTTTGATTTTAAGATAATTTCGTCTACATGTAGATTATTTTTAATGAAGTTATTTATCTCATCTTCTAAAAGTTTAGTAACATCTCTACATGTAGAGTCTACTAAAATTCTATTTTCATTATCAACTTTTACTACACTTATCCTATCACGCGGAGTTCCAAAAACAGGAGCCTCTGGACAAAAAGGGATAATCTCGTAATCTTTATACTTCTCTGAAATCTCACTTACTTCTTTGGTTTTACCATCGTAACGACAGTTCTCACCAAGAATACAAGCAGAGATGATGATTTTTTTAGTAGACATTCCACTGTTTAACATATCACAACTGATTTTATCTCAGTCATCTCTTCAATAGCAAACTTAGGACCCTCGCGCCCTACTCCACTAAGTTTTACACCCCCATAAGGCTGAATATCAAAACGAAGTGTTGGCATATCATTTATCACTATTCCACCAGCTTCTAGTTCACTTATTGCACGTTGCATAAGAGATAAATCATTTGTAAATACTGAAAACTGCAGACCATAAGGTGAGTTGTTCATTCTTGGAAGCGCATCATCAAAGTCTTCAACTTTTACAAGGCTTACTATTGGTGCAAAAACTTCTTCACAAACTATCGCCATTTCATCACGAACATCAGCCATAACACATGGATGAAACATTCGTCCTTCATGTTTTGGAGTTAGTAAAGCTCTCGCTCCCTCTTCTATAGCTGATTTTACCCAAGCCATTGCACGAGTTGCTGCATCATCATCTATAAGTGGACCCATAAAAGTATCTTCATCATAAGGGCTTCCAACTCTTAGTTTTTTAGTCTCATCCGCTATTTTTTTAGCAAACTCATCGTAAATATCTGCATTTACATATATGCGTTGAAGTGATATACAAACTTGACCAGAGTTTACAAATGCACCCAATGCACATCTGCTTGCAGCTAAGTCTAAGTCAGCAGTTTTACTTATGTATGTTGCTGCATTTCCACCAAGTTCTAAACTTACTTTTTTTATTCCAGCAGATTTTGTGATGATATTTCCAACAGGAACTGAGCCAGTAAAAGAGATAACACGAGGGATATCTGAACTTATCAAAGCAGAGCCAACTTCCGCATCTCCATAAACAACACTCAAGGCATCTTTGACAGCAAACTCACTCTCTATAAAAAGTTTAGCAAACTTATATGCAGTTAGTGGAGCTTCTGGTGTTGGCTTTAAAACTACACTATTTCCAGCTACAAGTGCAGGTGCAAGTTTATGTGCTACAAGATTTAGTGGAAAGTTAAAAGGTGTGATAGCTACAACTACACCAGCGGGTTCGCGAGTAAAAAATGCAGTAGTTTTTTTACCACTTGGCATCGCATCTGTATTGATTGTTTCACCGTGCATAGTTCGCATAGTCTCAGCAGAAAGTGTCACTGTTTCTATACAGCGCTCCACTTCAACTCTAGCAAATGATATAGGTTTACCAACCTCATCACAAATAGTTTTTGCCATATCCTCTTTTTGCTCACGCAGTTTTTGTGCTACATCTAAAAGCCAAGAACATCTTTGTGTTAGTGTTGAAGCCTTTGCATCTTTTGTAGCATTTTGTGCAATTTTTAGAGCTTTTTTAGCATCACTTTCATCACAAATTGGAGCGGTTGAAACTACATCGCCACTATATGGGCTTTTTCTTTCACTTAAATTTTCTTTACTAGCCTTAACTGAACCAAAAAATATTTTTGCTTGCATATCATCCCTTGCTAATTTATTATCTAAATTATAGCATTAAAGAGTTATAATTTTATATGAAATATTTTATCACACTTTTTTTACTATTATCAACCCTTTACTCAGCAAATTTAAACTGGGAACACAACTACTATAAAGCGCTACATGATGCAAAAGTTCAGAACAAGGATATTTATCTTTTTATTGGCGCTGATGTATGTCGATGGTGTGACAAATTTAAGACAGAAACTCTTTCAGATAAAGATGTTATAAAAAGACTAAAAAAAGATTATATACTTCTTTATATGTCAAGAGATCAACATAAAATTCCAAATAAGTTCAATGTAAAAGGTGTGCCTTGGCAGTACTTTTTAGACTCTAATGGTAAGATTTTTTTTATAGCACAAGGGAGTCGTGAGATAGATGGTTTTTATGATTTGTTGGATGAAGTGGAACTCTCAAAAGAGGATTAAATAGTAATATTCTCTACATGTAGGACCTCTTGGGGAGTTACAATTACTGCATCGTATTCATAATCACCATCAAAGCCATTTTTTTTCATATACACATCACCTGTTCTTAAAAGTTTTCCTAGTTTTGAGCGAGTTATATTTTGAATAGCTTTTTCATAATCATCACCACTCTTAACCTCAATAAAATGAAGTACATTATTTTTTGTAGCAATTATATCTATCTCACCAAAACGGCTATAAAAGTTTTGTTCGATTATACTAAAGCCATTATCAAAGAGAAATACTTTAGCTTTTTCTTCTGCTATATTTCCCTTTGCACGACTCATGTTAGCAGTTAATAACCTCAACTTTTACAGATTTAAAAGCAGCAGTCATAATTAATTCATCAGACCTATCTCCAAAAAGTGCATTTATACGACTTGAGGAATGGTGAAAAGTTACAAATAAAGTCTTTGGTTGCACTTTTGAAGTTAACTTTACAGTTAGTGGAGTAGTCTCTCCATACTCTGTTTTTAGTATAACTCTTTCACTAGTAAAGTCCGCTGCATCATCTTCATTTACAAGTAAAATATCTTCATCATAAGCTTTATTTAGTTTTTGGCTTTGCGAAGTTTGTGCAGCATTATTATACTGAGCTAAAGTTCTTCCAGTTGAAAGATGATATCCAGTTAAATCTTTTTTAGTAATCTCTTCTACCATACCGCGAAGTTGGTATTGTTTATATTTGAAGTATCCATAACCATCATCTGTACGAAAATCCAACTGATGTAAAATCGGTGTATCCTCAGTATGCACAGGCCATTGAAGTCCGCGTTTTCTATGTTTCTCAAGTCTATGATAATCAGCACCAGAAAAGCGTCTATATGCTACTTCTCTTACCTCATCCCAAACATCTTTTGAAGATTTATAGTTAGCATCCCCACCCATTTTATTATCAAGTAATTGTAGCACTTCCCAGTCATCTGGTAAATCTGATTCAACAAGAGGTTGTGAGAGGTGAAGTCTACGCATAGCATTTACATATACTCCAGTTTTTTCATAAGCACTTTTTACACCTATAACTATATCAGCATACTTTGTGACATCAACCATAAAAAGCTCTTGAACCATTACAAACTCTAAATGTTTTAATGCTTTTTCAACCTTGTTAAGATTTGGATGAATATGAGTTAAATCCTCACCAATATTTATAACTGCCTTTAGTCTATCTTCTAACATCTCATCAACAAGTTGTGGTGTCATAAGACCTATCTCTTTTGGCTCTTGATAATCAGGGTCAAAATATGGAAGCATACCCATATCACAAGCACCTTGAACATTATTTTGTCCACGAAGCGGCATAAGCCCAGCGCCAGATTTACCGATATTTCCAGTCATTAGACTCAAGTGAGTTATAGCCATTACAGCATAACTTCCATCTAAATGTTCAGTAATTCCTAATCCCCAAAAAATCATAGACTTCTTAAGTGCATACTCACGAGCTACTTTTCTTATCATTTTTGCTAAATATTCGTAACCCTCTATCTCTTTAAAGTAATCAGGGTTAGCATACTTATCATTTAAAATACTCTCTTTAAATTCTGCGAAACCTTTTGTTCTATCTTCTATGAAATCCTCAGCATATAACTCTTCATCAATAATTACATACGCCAACATATTTAAAACAAGTAGATTTGATTCGTGTGGAATAATCCCCTCATATTTTGCATAACGATGAAGTTTAATCTCACGAACATCAAATACAGCAAGATTATCATGCTCACGAGCTACATCAACTATGCGGTTTGCAATGATTGGATGAGCTTCAGTTGTGTTTGAGCCAATTACAATCATAAACTCAGTATTATAAATGTCATTATAAGGATTTGTAGCAGCACCCTCTCCTATGGTCATCTTCATACCTTTAAGGGATGGCGAATGACAAACTCTAGCACAGTTGTCTACATGTGGAGAGTTAAGTGTATGGCGAGTAAATTTTTGAAATAAGTAAACAGACTCACAGTTAGTTCTAGCACCACCAATAGAAGCGATAGATTTACGACCAAAACGTTCTTGAATATCTTTTAATTTTAAAGAGGCAATAGTTGTAGCAGTATCTAAATCTGTTTCATACCAAGTATCATCAAAATCATTAAGTTTTGAAGAGATGGCATTTTTAATAGCTGGATTTTTATCGAGAAAAGTTTTACGAATTCTATTATTACGAATACGCTCGTTTGATTCGATAAAATCATAACCAAACTTACCCTTAATACAGAGTTTTCCTTGAGAAACAACCCCATCAGGATGAGCAAAAATCTTTTGAATTTTGTTATCTTTTACATGTGCTGCAATATCGCAACCAACTCCACAATAAGTACAAACACTATCTATAGTTTTAACATCTTCCATATAAAGACTCCACTCAATTTTAATATAGAGATTCTACAATCTTATCTCTTAAAAATTGCGGAAGTAGGTTTAAAATTTTTATGATTAAATAAAATCTAAGGGGGAATGCGTAAAAGCGTTTATTTTTGTCTATTGCAGTTTTTATTTTAGATACTCCATCTTCAGTTGAGAGTAAAAAAGGCATCTTAAAACTATTTTTATCGGTTAGTTCACTTTTTATAAAACCAGGTAAAAATATGTTACATAACCGATTTTAAACTTTGAAAACTAGAAAAGTTTAGATACCATTGTAAAACATAAAAGAGTACAAGAATGGGTAACATATTTTTGTACTCGACCGTTATATGATTAAAGGAACAACTTGACCGGAACAATTAAAACATATCTAACTAATAAAAATTACGGATTTATAAAAGGTGACGATAAAAAAGACTATTTTTTTCATAAGTCTAGTGTAAATGATGATGATTTGCAAAAAATTTGTGATGGTGCATTAGTTACTTTTGAACAAAAAGCAACACCGAAAGGATATAATGCAATAAATATTTCAATTAATTCAACTTCAAATATTAACTATAAAATTCCCGATGAAATATATACATCTAAAAATACAAACATTAAAGGATGGGATAACATTTGTATATCCAATTGGATAGTACATGGTAACTCACGTAATTCTCCAGATGAAGCAAAAAGAGATATGCTTAATGGTGCAAATTTAATTGGAGCAAATGCTGTTCTAAATATGGAATACTATAAAAGAACTGGATCTGAAGCAGGAACAGGAAATGGAACATACCATTACACAATACATAATTTTAGAGGTCGTCTTGCTAATATAGGTAAAAAAAGTTTAGATGGAAAATATTCAAAAAATGATTTACTTGAAATAGATAAAAATGCAAAAAAATTAAAAAAACAGCTACTAAACAAAACCAATAAGGCAAAAAATAAAAGATTAATTTTCTGGATAATTATACTATTAATTGTTGGAATTTCTTGGATTGTCAAAAAAGACATAGCTATATTTATCTCAGGAGGATTGATATTTTTAGGTTTTATTTTAAGTCATGCAAATGACTATGATTCATGGCTAGAAGAGATAACCTAGCATATAACAACAAATAGCAATTGAGCTATCATTAACCTAGAGAGTTATAAGTAAATAACATATCGGACAAAACCTAAAACAATAAGTTTTCTTAAGCAAGAAGATTAATTAATTTCATTCCAAGTCAGATAATTATACTAAAAATTTGAGTGGCAACTAAATAGGTGAAAGCTAGATTGTATAAATATACCAAAGAATTTAGGTTACCACTCCATTATCAGTATAGATAATATTAATATTTTTTTTCATTTTAAATACCTTAGAGCCACATACCATCTACCATCCACACTATCTTGCTTAATTAGTTTATAATCGCTGCTATCAAGGTCTACGCTTGAAGTTTGTGTACTTCTTTGTTCTATTTCTGTTGAACTTGCAAACTCATTTACAATATCAACACTTTTATATGAAGAATCAATATGTACTTTTACAATTCTTGCTAATTCATCTCTTGCATTACTTTTAGCTTCAGTTAGAGTATTTCCTTCACCATAAGATATAATATGATTATTATTGTCTGGTGATGTAAACCATGTTGGTATTTGAGCATTTACTCTATTTGCAATATCTACATACCAAATCTCTTTTTTACTAGTATCTACTATTGGTGAATCAATTTGTTTATATTTTGCAAATTTATTAGAAAGTTCTTTGTTTATTATTTCTTTTTTACCTATTACAGCTATGCTAACCACTTCTGGCTTAAAGTTTACATCTGTATAACTAACTTTAAAATTATCATTAGACTCTGTTTCAATTATCTCAAAACCTTTTAATTGTAGTAAATTGTCTTCATAGACAATAAACGGAGATATTTTAAAATTATGATTTTCTTTTATCTCTTTAGCTGTATCTGGCAAGACAATTGCAACAGCTTTTTGAGAGAAGCCACCTTTATTGGAGAATATTGTGAAGTAAAGCTTTTCCTCTTCTGGATCATATTCAAATTCATCCGCGCTATACCCAGATATATTTTCTAAAAACATAATTTTTGCTAGTAAAGGAATATTTATTTTCAACTCTTCAACAAGCTTATTTTTATTTTTTGCTGATTGTTCTACATATAACTTATACCCTTTAGCAAGATTATCTATAAAAGTATTACGCTCTTTTACATCAAGAGAATACGTTCTTTGTAGTTCTCTTATCCTCGCTTCTCTTTTAGAAACAGCCTCTTGTACTTTCTTATTAAAGTCAGATAATTTTTGATACTCACTTTTAATAGGTTTTTTGATTATAGGTAATATTGGTAATGATATTTCAGCAGGTATATAACCCATAACTTCTTCATTAGTAAGTATATCTTGATTACTAAGTGCTGCGTTTATAAAAAGCTCATCAATTTCTAAAGATATAGATTTCATTAAAGTACTATCTTTATATTTATCAAATACTATAATAGCTATTAAGGCATTTGTATTATCATCTAAAAATATCACTCCAGCTTTTCTAGCTTTACTTTTTTTAAGATCTTCATATTTATCTTTTAAACTATCTTCAATATCACCCTTTTCTAAGTAAATAATATCAAAACCACCATCTATTTCATATGTATTAATTAAAGAAAACAATTCTTTTCTATATGATTCTATATTAGATTCATTTATAGATTCTATAAAAGAATCTTCATCAAATTCCCTTAAGTGCATATTACCAGCAGTTATAAAAGGTGTCATAAATGTCAATAAACCAACAACAAATCTATCAAGAATCTGCATACTTTGTACTTTAGTATATCTATAACGGCACTGATACTTATTGAGAGCAGTATAATCTCTGATTTTCGAATAATAAATTATATCTTTTTTTCTTTCATTAGCTAATGGCCCAAATATCACAAGCCATCCAGCTATACTTCCAATGCCACACTGTACTTTATCTGGAGATCTAAATGGTGTATAACCATTTTGCGAAATACCAATAACTTCTTCGTCAATAAATATATTGTCATAACTATGTTTATCTTCATCATAATAATTACATTTCACATTATCATTAGTAATAAATTGAACTTTATCAGATTTATCAATGTAAACACTATATTCACTTCCGTTAGTTATTTTAATGTCTTTCTTGCGCTCTTCATGTTTTACATCTTTTATCTCTGAAACAGAACTAGGTAATTTACTAGAACATCCACTCAATAATATAGAGAAACATAAAGTTGCTATTAATATAGTTTTAATCAATTATATACCTTGTTAATTTAATTGATCTATCGTATGATAGTGCCAATTTTTTTGATTTTTTCTTGTAGTTTTTTAAACTCCGTAACATCAGCTACAATAATTTCTATACTTTTACATCTCTCAAAAAGTTCACTTCTAAGTGCAAAAAGTTTATCTTCACGACGAGCTAAAAGTATTAACTCATTATCAAGTGAGGCATATTGTTTTGCTAGTTCTGCACCAAGCCCAGAACTAGCTCCAGTTATTAGGATTTTCAAGTAAAAACCTAAACTATCCTAATCATAACCGGTGTAGAGTTTACAAAGTTAAGGGCTTCTATCTCTTTTATCATATTTTGAATATCTTTTTCTACCGCTATATGAGTAGAGATCAATAAATTTGCCGAGTCATTATCAGATGGTCGTTGAAGCATAGTCTCAACTGAGATATTATTATCTTCAAATATTTTAGTGATACTTGCTAAAACTCCTGCTTTATCAGAAACATTTATACGAAGATAATATTTTGATGTTATTTTATCAGTTGATTTAAGAGTAAGTTTACCCTCCATAGGTTTATCAAAGCCTAACATTGGAGTTGATTTCCCACTTCTTGCGATATCAATTATGTTAGCAACAACAGCAGATGCAGTAGCATCCCCTCCAGCTCCAGGACCATAGTAAAGTGTCTCACCAACTTTATCACCAACTACAGATACACCATTCATAACACCATCTATTTTTGCTATCATCTCATCTTGAGAGATTAAACAAGCATGGACACGAAGTTCAACTTCATTTTTATCTTTTTTAGCAATTCCTAAGAGTTTGATAGCATAACCAAACTCTTTAGCAAAAGCGATATCATCAGAGCTTACATTCTCTATTCCCTCGATTAAGATATCTTCAGGTTTAGCATCAATTCCATAAGCGATAGAAGCCAAAATAAGAAGTTTATGTGCAGCATCATAACCACCAACATCAAAAGTTGGATCAGCTTCTGCATAACCTAATTCTTGAGCTTCTTTTAAGATAGCATCATAATCAACACCATTATTTGTCATCTCAGTCATCATATAGTTACAAGTACCATTCATAATTCCCATGATTGACTCGATGTGATTTGCAGATAAACCATCACGAAGAGCGTTAATGATTGGAATCCCACCAGCAACAGCAGCTTCGTATTCAAAGGCTATATCTTTAGCGAGTTCTGCTAACTCATAACGATGGTAAGCTAGTAGTGCTTTGTTTGCAGTTACAACTGCTTTTCCAGCTTTTAGAGCTTTTTTAACCACTTCAAATGGTTCTTCAACGCCACCCATAAGCTCAACTACGACATCAATCTCTGGATCATTTAAAACATCATCAACATTATCAGTAATAACAATATCTAAACCACGATCTTTGTTGAGATTTTTAACAACACCAGATTTAACTTCTATCTCTTGACCAGCACGAGCTGATATTACATCAGCATTATCTTTTAGTATTTGTGCAACACTTGTTCCAACTGTTCCAACTCCAATTATTCCAACTTTTATCATATTATTTAGTTTCCTCAAATTGTTTTAAAAATATTTTTATATTTTTAGCGGCTTGACGGATACGGTTATCATTTTCTATTAACGCAATACGTACATAACCCTCACCATAAGCACCAAAACCAACACCCGGAGATACTGCAACTCCAGCTTCAATAAGTAATCTTTTTGAAAACTCTAACGAACCTAAATGAGCTACACATTCTGGAATTTTTGCCCATGAGAACATAGATGCTTGATTTTTGCGAATATGCCAACCAGCTCTATCGAAAGCTTCTATAAGAACTTCTTGTCTATGGTCATACTTAGCTGTAATATCTTTAACACACTGCTGATCACCATTTAGTGCAACTATAGCTGCAACTTGAATAGGTGTAAACATCCCATAATCTAACCATGATTTGATTTTTTGTAATGCACCTATTAATCTTGGATTACCAACAAAGAAACCTACACGCCAACCAGCCATATTATAAGATTTTGAAAGAGTAAAAGACTCAACTGCAACATCTTTTGCACCAGGGACTGACATAATTGAAGGTGTTACATAACCATCAAAAGTTATATCTCCATATGCAATATCACTTATGACATAAAATCTTTTCTCTTTTGCCATAGCAACAAGACGAACATAAAACTCAGGAGTTAC
>Ga0256842_1002183_pt1 | contig 14456 bp, 18 predicted proteins | sample 4559240metaG_FD_185973 | JGI IMG/M metagenome (GOLD analysis project Ga0256842, IMG submission 185973) | Hydrothermal vent microbial communities from Guaymas Basin, Mexico - 4559-240 | ecosystem: Environmental > Aquatic > Marine > Hydrothermal vents | place: Mexico: Guaymas Basin | collected...
TTTTGATCTGCTGCTGTGAAAGTTTGAAGTGCATCATGTAGTTGCCGATGTATCCGCCTGTAACGGCACCCAGTGTGCAAATCCCGAGCAGTGGCCAATCCATCTGAACGAAACTGGCATAACTCAGAAACGATGTGAAGGCAGAGAATGGAACGACGAAACTGACGGCCACCGCCACCTTTTTGGGCTCGAACCCCAGCAGGATCAATATAGGCAGCAGCATATTTCCGCCACCGACTCCCAAAAGACCCGCGATCGATCCGACAACCATTCCAAGAAATGCCATGATCCAGGGACTCTGGACATGAGCTTTCGCCTCTTTTTTGAAAAACATCATCATGGTTGCGCTGAAAAGCAGAAACATCACGAAGAGCCATTTGACCACTGTTTCGTCCGTGAAGCGTGACAACTGTGCGCCGATGGGTGCGAAAACGAGCAGCGTGGCGGCCAGCGGCAGTGCGAAGCGGATATCTAGAACCTTGCGCCTGAAATTCATGACCGTCGAAGTGAAAGTCGTGGTAAAACCGACGAAAAGGCCCACCGCTTTGGCAAGGTTGAAAGGGATACCGAGCATATGCAGCACAGGAATCAGCGCGATACCGGAACCCGCGCCGCCCATCGCGAAGAGCGTCGAAAGAGATGCCGTTATGAAAAAGTAGAGTGCGTATTCCAAAACAGTTTTCCCATCTACTTGTGCATGCCGCGATGTCTGAACCCTTTGGGTGGAAAGTTTCTATAGATATAACGGGCAATCGTTTCAAGCTCTTTTTCCGTCACGTTTCCCTGTTGTGAAGGCATCAGGCCGAACCGTTCGATCCCCTGCGCTTCGCAAAGCGCTTTCTCTTTGGAAGGGTGAAGGACATAGTCGGTAATGAATTTTACAGCTTCATTTTCATCCAGGCCGTGATCTTTGATATGGTGCATCACCCCCATGATCGGCGGAGCGACAAGGCTCTTTTTCATCTCCGGGGTCGGACGCTTCGTAATGTGGCACATCGCACATTTTTGCTCAAAAAGCGTTTTGGCGTCCAGCGCGCTCTTTTGGGCTCCATTCGAAACCGACGCAAACGTTACAATCCCCAGAAAAGTCATCTTCAGTAGTCGTTTCATTGTTTTTCTCCCTGTTTTAAGATCCATTCGGTGACAGCTTTGACCTCTTTGTCATCCAAATCTTTGAAAGGCGGCATCAAGAGCTTGAAGTTTTTCCATTTACCGCGGCTGCCGTTTTTGATACTCTTCATGATTTCGCCGCTTCGGTCGCTGCCGTACCGTTGGGCAATGTGTTTGAAAGAGGGGGCTAGTTTATCTTTGTCGATACTGTGACAACTCAGGCAGTTTTTCTGCTCCAGTACCCGTTTGTAAGGGGGAAGGGCGGCGAGTCGAGCCTGTTCCTGCATCAGTTTCATAAACTTCTCGGGATCGTAGTGGTCGTACATATAGGCTGCTATCGCCTCGAGCTCTTCGGGCGTCACTTTCCCTTTTTGAGAGGGCATCAGGCCGTAATCTTCCAGGCTTTTCTTGTCGCAGAACGATTTGTCGGCCGATGGATCGAGCGCATAATCGACAACGAAATCGATAAATCTCTGCCGCTTTTCCGACGGATTTTCCACTTTCATGAAGTCCCGCACATGAAAGGTCACCGCCATCATCGGCGGCGCTTTTTCGTCGGGGTAGGTTTTGGGCGGCATATCAAGGTTATGGCAGCTTTCGCATTTGCTCTGCAGCAAAGCTTTCGCGTCGTATTTCCGTTTTGGCTTCGAATCGCTGCAGCCGGCGATCAGAAGGGCTAGTATGATAGGAAGCAGGAGTTTCACAATAAATCGATCCTTTCAGACATTTTCACCGTAATTATTACACAATCGTGTTTTGAATGAGATCAACTATCCTATTTTTCGTTTTCGTCCGGAAAACGGCCTTGATTGAAACGCCGACCAAATCCCCGGCCCATGCCTCTTCCCATGCCTGGACCACTCTCTTCGAAACGTCCGGGGAATTCAGGTTCGATGCCGGCAAATGTTTCATCTCCGAAAGTACCGTTCATGCGGCGGCGAAGGCCTTTTCCGGCGCCTTGGAAATTTCCGCTAAAACCTCTTCTGGCTCTTTGACCCATGCCACACCGTCCGTTTCCGTTTTTTCCAAATCCTCTTCTCATGATATATCTCCTCTTTTTAGATTTTCGAGTATCTCTTCGATACTTCCACTCGCCTCGACGGGACGAATGCCCGCCTCTAGCAGATTCTGTCGCATCCCTTCGCCGATTGTGGCGGCGACGAAGATGTCGGCCCCTTTTTTCGCGAGAAACTCTGGGATGATGCGTCCCGTTCCCAGGTGTCTCGCTCCTTCGCCCATCTTGCCCAGCTCGATCCCCTCTTCACGGATGCGACGCAACACGGGGTTTTCCACAGTCTCTACCTTTTCGCCTTCCGGCAATCGGTAGAAAACGATCTTTTTGGCCAGGGCGATATGGCGCGAAACCGTTCTTTCGTTAGCCGTCATAATCGCTACGATTCTCTCTTTCATTCTCTTCCTTTATCATCAGCATCTTGCCGTGCAGCAACGCGTCGGCCACCTTTTTGTGGGCGCTTTGGAGAATGCGGGAGAAGGTGGATCGGGAGATTCCCATCCGTTTTGCGCACTCTTCTTGATAAAACCCCTCGAAATCGGCGAGCCTCAGGGCTTCGAGCTCGTCGTGTCTCAAAACGATATGCTCTAGTGTGGACCCACGCTTGCCGCACGGTTTGTAGCAGGCCACATCCGGCAGGAATTCGATCTGCCGTTTTTGCCGCTTTCTACCACGTCCATTCATGGATAAATCCTTCTCTCTTTTTGGGAATATGATCATATTCTTTTCGCATTATAATGCACATATGTCCGTTTTGTCAACCCTTGACTTTTCAAGGAAATCGTCATAACATTCGCTTTGAAGGCCGAATTGTTCAGGCTGCCAAGCGTATTAACTATCTATTATTCCGTCAATGTTTAATCTTACAAAAAGCAAGGAGCTTCCATGAAAATCGCCGTTCCGGTCAAAAACGAAAATTTGCAGATTTTTATCCGCGTGGCACACGCCCCGTTTTTCGCCATTTTCGAAAACGACCGTTTCGAAGGATTCCATATCGGCCACCATGCAGCCTCCGAAAGAGACGCCCTATGAGCGGTATCGATCTGTGGACCGTCTTTCTGGTCGCCTTCTTGGGTAGCATCGGCCACTGTATCGGAATGTGCGGCGGTTTCGTCATGGCCTACAGCGCCGCCAAGATCGATCAGAGATGGGGCAGGTGGCACCAGAGTCTCGCCCATTTTCTCTACAATACAGGAAGGGTCGCCGCCTATATGGTTATCGGCGCTATCTTCGGAGCGCTGGGAAAGGTCTTCTCTTTCTCGATGGCGAGCAAGGGAGTGCTTTTCATTTTTATCGGGATTTTGATGGTGCTGATGGGACTCTCTTTGATGGGAAAGCTCCGGTTCATCACCTACATCGAAAGCTCCGGCGCCAACAGTGGGCTCTTTCGCAGGCTCTTTCGACAACTGATCGCCTCCCGCTCCCTGCCCAGCTTTTTTCTTCTGGGTATGCTCAACGGCTTCATTCCATGCGGTTTCGTCTATTTTTTCGCCGCCTTTGCCGCCGCGACGGCCTCTCCTATGCAGGGAGCGATAGTGATGCTTGTGTTCGGCCTGGCGACCATTCCCGTCCTGTTTACCCTGGGGTTCTTTTCCAGCTCTTTGATGCAGAAGGTGCATTTCCGTCAAATCGCCGTCAAGGCGGCTGGGCTTCTTGTAATCTTCTATGGTCTCTTTACCGGATACAAGGGGTATATGCTTATCACCCATCCCGAAACCATCAAAACCAAGATGATCCAGATGAAAAAAGAGCTTGGGAAAGAGCTGAAAGAACACTATGGAGATTAAAACAGTCTCCTCTCTTGGCTGCGAATGGAGTTTTTCGATTTTGTTGGCCATAGCCTCTTTGGCCTGAATTGCTTTTTCGGTATAGATGGCACCATAAGTGAAGGCATTGTGGCTTTGCGGCATGTTTGGAACAAGTAGAGTATAATGGCGCCATGAAAAGGGCCGGGTCTGTCAAAAAATTCCTCAGCGGTATTCTTCTCGTTGCGACGCTGCTGGGTGCATTCCACCACCACCACGATCTAAAGACCCATCATAACTGCCCTATTTGTACATTTCAGTCCAATATCTCGAGCGGGGATTTGCCCGAAACAGTCGATGTCGCACAGATCGAAAATCTTTTCGTTCCCATTACGGCAACTTTTGAAGTGCCAAAACTCTCCAATAAGCCTGCCAGACTCTCAAGCCGTTCACCCCCTCTTTTCTCCTGATAAATCGTTCAATCAACCATAAAAACAAGATTATTATATATTCAGGGGAGAAGCATGAAAAAAAGTGTTGTCTGCTCACTTTTTACCGCTGCCGCGCTTTTTGCCGGCAGCGATGAAGTGGAGCGGCTCAAAACCCAGATGCACCAACAGCAGCAGATGATCGAGAAACTGCTGCATCGCGTCGATGAGCTGGAAAACAGAAATAAAAAGACGCAGGAGCAAGAACTCAATATCAGAATCGAGACGAGCGGCAGCCGTTCGGCCTCCTTCGCCCAACAGGCTTTCTTGCCCGATATCGCGCTGATAGCCAACATGGCTGCGGTTGGGCGAAATGTGGGAAACGAAGTGTATGAAAACTACAAGATTCCAGGATTTATTGGAAACCCCGGAGAGATCCCTTTCAACCCCAAGCGCGGATTCAATCTCAACTATGGCGAACTAGAGATCAGCTCCACCGTCGATCCCTATTTCGATGTCGCGGCGGCTTTGCATATCGAAAAAGAGGGGCTCCACATCGGCGAGCTCTTTGTCACGACGCGCGCGCTTCCTTACAACCTTCGCCTCAAAGCGGGAAAATTCAAGAGTGAATTTGGACGAATCAATCCAAAGCATCAGCATGCCTGGAACTTTTCATCCATTCCGCTGGTCTTTGAAAGCTTTTTTGGCCCTGGGGGCCTGGGTGACGAGGGGGTTCAGATACAGTGGAACCTCCCGACCGAGAACTATTGGATGGCCGGTTTCGAAGCGATGCAAGGAGGTAATGGAAGAAGTTTCGGCAATACCGATACCAACAATCTCTTTATCGGGTATCTTAAAAGCAGTTACGATATTACGGATACAAACACCCTGCTTGCAGGTGTCACCTACATGCATGGAAAAAACCCGGCCGGCAACACCGATATTGTTGGCGCCGACTTGACGCTCAAAAGCTTTTTTGGCAGCTACAGCGCCCTCACATGGCAAAACGAGCTGCTTTGGCGAGATAAAGACGGGACGGGAAAACAGGCGGGGCTCTACAGCGAGCTGATCTACGATTACAATCAAAACTGGGCCGGGGGAATCCGGTACGACACCCTCTTTAAAAACATCGGCAACGAGCCCGACGACCTCGAGCGCTATATGGTGATGATGCAGTACAAGCCGTTCGAATTTTCAAAACTACGGCTTCAGTACACGTATGACAGATCCAAATGGATCGATGGCGAGCGCAAGGATATTCATGAAATCCTTCTCGGCCTTACAATCGAAGCGGGCGCGCACGGCGCACACGCCTTTTAGGAGAAACGATGAAAAAGATATTCTTGGCACTTTTGGCATTGATGTCACTCTCGTTCGCGAAGGTCGACGTAATCACCACCTACCCCTATCTGGCCGAAACCGTCAAAGCTGTCGGCGGCGATCTGGTGCGCGTCAAAGCACTCGCATCGCCCAAAATGGATCCGCACTTCATCGTGCCCAAACCATCTTTGATCCCACAGATGAGCAGAGCCGACATGCTTGTCATCAACGGGGCGGGCCTGGAGATTGGCTGGCTTCCTCCGCTTCTTAAACGGGCACACAACCCGAAAATTCTACCAGGCAGTATAGGCTTCGTCGACGCTTCGCAAGTGATCGACCTGCTGGACAAGCCGGTTGCCGTCTCCAGGGCCTATGGCGACGTGCACCCCGAGGGAAATCCGCACTATGCGCTCGACCCGCATAATATCGTTCGCATCGCAAAACTGGTTGCCTACAAACTCGAAGCGATCGATCCCGCACATCGGGCCGCCTACGAAGCCAACCTCGGAAAATTTTTGGCGCGATGGAACGCTTTTTTGAAAAGTTTCGATGAAAAAATGGGCCGATGCAAAGGGATGAAAGTGGTGCAGTATCACGAACTCTTCAACTATTTTTTGAAGCGTTACGGTATCGTTTCGCTCGCTTCGATCGAACCGCTGCCTGGTATCGCTCCGAGTTCGAAGCATACGATCGAACTGATTGGCCTGATGAAAAAAGAGGGGGTCAAAACGATCTTGCAAGATGTGTATCACGAGAAGAAAACAGCTCGCTTCATCGCCTCCAAGATAGGGGCACAGGTGATCGTGCTTCCCCACGATGTGGGTGCCGTGGAGGGTGCGGATACGCTTCAGAGCTTTTATGAAGCGATCGCCAAACGTCTATGTCACTGATCGAACTCCTGTGGCCGGCGTTTGGGCTGGCCCTTTTGCTCGTCTTTATCCACGCTATTTTCGGCCTCGAGATCATCCGGCGCGGCGTGATCTTCACCGATCTTGCGATCGGACAGATCGCCGCGGTGGGGATGGCGATCAGCGCGGCATTTTTCGACGGGATGTACCAGACACCGCTGACACTTCTTTTCGCATTGCTCGCGGCCATCGTGATCGCAATTTCGAGCCGAAGGGTCGCTCATATTGAAGCCTTCATAGGCTTGCTTTATGCGTTGGGGATCTCTTCGATTATGCTAATTCTGGCTCAAAGCAGTGAGGGGATGGAACTTTTCAACCGTCTCAATGCGGCCGATATCCTTTTTACGATGCCCGAAGATCTTTTGTCGGCATCGGCACTCTACGCGGCCATCGCCGCGGTGATGTTTTTCCTCTATCCAAAAACATCGGGGCTGGGAAAAGAGATACTTTTCTTCAGCGCCTTGGCACTCACCGTGACCTCTTCGGTGCAAAGTGCGGGCGTTCTGGTGGTTTTCGCACTTCTTATCGCACCAGCATACGCAGCACTCGTGCAGCGCCGTTTCAAGCCACTATTTTTTGCGTGGGGTTTTGGCTCGGTTTCGATGAGTGCCGCGCTTGGGATATCCTATCTTTACGATCTTCCGACAGGCTATACCATAATATTCTGTGTCGTCGGCATCGCATTGGTTTTCGTGCTATCGAAATCGAAAGATTGGAACAAAAAAGAGGTGTAGTGATACGGATGGCCGATGGCATACCTCATGATCGATAGCAAAAGGCGACGACGACCAAAACCGCCATACTCTCAAAATTTCCGATTGCGCAAAAAACTAGAAATCGATCCAAATCCTAATTCGGAGTTTCATAAAGCCATATCCCAAAGAGGTAAACAACAATTAGAGGCGTTCTATATTTTCTGCAAAAATTCCAACAGCCCCTCTATTATCTCCTTGGGGCTTGGCGGACATCCTGGAATATGGTGGGCAATTGGAATCTCACTCTTCGCGGTCGTTTCGATGGCGAAAGTTTTTTCGAATGGCGCCTGCATCATCGGGCAATCTCCCAATATGACAACCCATTTCGGATTGGGGATCTGTCTGTATGCATCCAGTACATGGGGCGCCATATTGAAAGTCATCAAACCGCTTAAAAGCATGATATCCGCATGCCGGGGGCTGGCTACGAAATATATGCCAAGCCGCTCCAGGTCATAGTATGGGTTTGACAATGCATTGCACTCGGCCTCGCAGGCATTGCAGCTTCCGCTGTCGACCATCCTGATTGCCAAAGATCCTGCAAATTTCTTTTTTACTTCGCTTTTTATATTTTTTCTAATCGTCTGAATTTTCTCATCGAGTTCGGGATTTTCTGTCAAAATACTCGATTTGAGCCGTCTGTTCCAAAATCGTATCATAGGTCGTTTCCTGCATAACTGAGATCACAGCTTTTGTTGATAAGCGGAAAATCGGCAATGATATTGTCCGGCATCATCAGATGTAACGCCTGCCAGTTTATGAAACTGGGGTCTCTTGCAAAAAAACGCTCTATAACCCCGTCTCTTATCTCTATATTCATGAAAAGCTCTCCTATGGAGCTCTCTGAATAGGCGAAATATTCTCCGTCTTCTATCTCTTCGATCTTTACCGTTTCGCACTCTTTGGTTAAAAAGTTTCTCATCATTTTGGCCGAATTTTTCGCCTCTTTAAGCCTTATCTTGAAGCGGGCGGCGACATCGCAGCCGTGTTGTATGGCCATTTCAAACCCATGTTCTTTGTAAAACCTCTCCTCTCTTCGGTCGATTTCTACCCCCGAAGCGCGGGCCACCACACCCACTGTATCGTATTGGATGGCTTTTTTGCTGTCCAAAATGCCGGTAGTGTCGAATCTATCCCAAAGGGAGGGAATATCTACGATCCACTTTTCAAAAAAATCGAGCGACTCTTCAAGAGTATCTATATATCCGTTCATCGCGCCCGGATCGATTTGGTGCGAGGAGAAGTCGATCGCGCCAAATCCGAATCGGTGACCTGTCAGTGAGTGCATTTGGCGCCTTGCGTCTTCCGAAAACCTGGATGCGACACTCAAGGCAGCGCCAAATCCTGCGTCATTGGGTATGAATCCAAGATCGGTCAAGTGGTGGATTGTACGTTCCAGCTCCAAGAGCATGGCGTGATATTTCCGGTTGGATTCTGGAAGTTCGGTATTTGCCGCCTGCAGCATTATATCGCGCAATGCAATCTGGTAGGCTATCGTTTCATTGCCGCTTATGCGCTCTATGATCGGTTTTGCCTGCGCAAGCGTTTTGCCCTCTACCATCTTTTCGATAGCGCGATATTTGTAGAAGTGGCGAACTTCCTGGTGCAGTATATCTTCGCCAGCTTGTGAAAAGTGAAAATGTCCCGGTTCGATTATGCCCGCATGAATGGGTCCAACTGCAACCTCGAATACACCATCCCCGCGGACCGTTTCGTATTTATATGGCCTGTAATCGGCATATTCGACGGAAGTTTTTGTAAAAGATTTTCTCATGGGATGAAGTTTTGCGAGAAAGCGTTCGTGTGCGACAAGCGGGCGGTTGTCGAAGGCGCCTTCGACAACGATGCCGAAATCATCGTGCATCTTGCGCTCGAACCATATTGCGGCCGGGTGGGAATGGCTGATCGTTTTTATATGAGGCTTGTCGTGTGGAAGCTCTTCTTTTTCCATTTCGTCATCCCATACGGTAATCACTTCCAGGTGAGTGGAGCACTCTTTGGCATATCTGGCGATCAGTCGTCTCATACGATACTCCTTAAAAAAGCGAACGAAGCAGGTGTCATTAAAAACCCAAGACAGACGGCGAAAAGAAGCAGAGCGAGAATTTCACTGGTATACACTCTTTTTTCTACCGTTTCCCCTTCATATTTCATCGATTGGTAAACAGTCACGAAGCGGTAGAATATGATCGACAAAAGGAGAAGAAGAAGCAAGATAGCACCGATCATCGCCAATATATGGTCGCTTTTCTTTGCCATATCGATCATTGCGCCAAAGCCGTAGATTTCACTGAAAAACATTGGGCTTGGTGGCAATGATATGATTGCCAGCAAAAAAAGAGATACCGTAAACCAGAAGAGTTTTCCTCTTTTGCCTACATAGCCTTTTAGCGCCCCGGCGATATGGTATTTGCCTTGCGATTCGAGCACTCCTGTCGAAAGGAAAAGAGCGGGTTTCAAAAAGGCGTGTGCGCCAAAATGCAAGAGTGCCGCAAAGGTTCCGCCGCTGACCCAAAAAAGTGCGATTAGCGCCATATGCTCTACTCCCGAGAGCGAGAAAAGGCGCATGAAATCCTTGGCGCGATAGAGCAGAAAAGCCACGATGAAGATCGTAAGCAGTGCGTAAACGAATATGAAACTGAACAGATGAGCGTAGTTTACCTTCATCGCTATTTCGCTAAATCGGAAGAACCCTACGATTACGGCGCTCTCCAGTATGCCGCTGAAAAGTGCGGCTACAGGGTAGAATGAGGCTCTTTCGATATTCGCCAGCCAAAGATTCATAGGAAAAAAGCCCATCTTCACGAACATTCCGACCGTTGAGATCGCAAAACCCATCTCGAACAGAAAAGGAGAGGGGATATCTTGTGCTTTTTGTAAAAGCAGATCGAAGCGCATTGCATCTTCTCCCAGAATCGGTTTGGCACTCGCATACATCAGAATGATCCCGAAAAGTACGAGTGAAATGGCTATAGCGCCTACGATCATATAGTTCCAAGCCTCTTTATGGGCAGCCAAAGAGTGATTTGTTTTGATCATATAGACTGTCGAGAGTGTAGCGAGCTCCAGCCCGATCCAGTATATTCCCATATGGTTTGCCAGGATGGAAAAGATAAGCCCCACCCAAAACGTCGCGAAAAAACGGTAGAAACGACGGTATGATTTTGCGGAGATTTTTACATGCAGATCCAGCGTCAAAAGAGCGAGCGTCACCCCGATTCCCACCAAAGAGGAGACCAGAAGAATATAGGTATCGAGCTTGTCGGCCACAAGGTATTCACCCCATATCGCATAAGGTTTTGGCAGCCAGAAAAGTTTCACGATCGGCAAAAGTATGGCGAAGGAGGTTACCGTCAAAAGATATTTAGCTTTTTTATGTTTGGAAAAACTCACCAGGAACATCGCAAATGCAGGCAGTATCAGGAGTGTCGCCATCATGAGCGCACCTCCTCTTCTTTGTGAAACAGCAGGTTCATCACTACGATCGCCATCAAAAGATCGAAAAATATTCCCAGCTCCACCAGCATCGGCATTCCGCCGGTCGCCGTGATTCCAAGAAGAAAGAGTGCGTTTTCCATGCTCAAAAAGCCTATGATTTTGGGAGCTACATGGCGGTGTTCCATCATCAAGAGCAAAGAGAGAAAAAGCGAAGAGATACTTACGGCTACATAATTGGCGTTTCCTTCGACCATATGGGTAATCGGTTCCGACAGATAAAAAGTGAAGACGAGAATCGCGGGAATCAACATGATGGCATAGTGCGTCTTTATCTGTGGCTGTATCTGCCTGACAAAGTGGAATTTTTCACTAAAATATTTCAGCATATAAGGGATACCCACAGCTTTTATGACAAGTGTGGCAACCCCGGTTATGAGCATAGCCTCGTCATCCAGCGATTTGCCTACCATCAATGCCAAAATTCCAAGTGCCAAAGAGTTCATCGAATACCAGAGTATCAGACGATAGAGCCTGGCGGTAAACAGCGCCACGATCAGCGTCGCCAGAAAAAGTCCGATAAAAAAATCTATACCCATGCTACGCTCCCAAAACATAAAATGTAATCAGCGACAAAAAAGCGAATACGATGGCTATTCCGAGTAGATTTGGAACTTTGAAAAGTCTTAGTTTGGCGGTGTTCACTTCGATGACGGCTATCGCGGTGGCGATTAGAAAAAGTTTGGCCAAAAAGATTACAAGTGCGGCCAAAAAGCCAAATTGCATTCCAAATGGCATAAACAAAGAGGCAAAAAGTGAAGAGAAAATTATAAACTTCACAGACGAGGCGGCCTCTACGATCGCAAGATAGACTCCGCTAATATCGAGAATCATCGCTTCATGGACCATCGTAAGCTCGAGGTGTGTTTCCGGATTGTCGACGGGAATACGCCCATTCTCTGCGACAAGCAGAATGAAAAAGCTTATTCCGGCAAAAAGAAAGCTTGCTGTATGCTCTTTGGGGAAATGTGCCGTCAGATTTGCACCTGCCTGTCCTACGCCCAGATCGCCTGCCATCATAGAAACCGAGAAGATCGTCAAAACCATCGCGGGTTCGACGAGTGCGGCTATGAACGCTTCACGTGAACTTCCCATTCCTCCAAATGAACTGGCGCTATCGAGACCCAGAAGCATCAGAAAAAAGGTCGAAAGGGAGATAAGTCCCGTGATGGTGAAAGCATCGACAAAGCTTACATAGAAAGCCCCATGCGTTACAGGTGGCAGAAAAAGAAGTGTCGCCAGAAGCGGTGAAAGCACCAGAAAAGGGGCGACTCTCGTGATGATACTGGCCTCTTGCGATACGAGAGTCTCTTTTTGCATGAGTTTTGAAAAGTTCCTATATCCTTGAAAGATAGAAATGGGTTTTTTGTAAAGCAGCCACATCTTTAAGGCCTTGATGAAAGAGAGAAGAAGCGGTGCAATCAGTAGCAATATCGCGATCGTCATGAGATAGATAGTCATCGTTTCTCTCCGATGATGAGAATTTTTATGGAGATGAGCATAATGGTGCCTTCGATCGCCAGTGTGGGCCAGGAGAATTGATGGGCGAAGATGCGATAGCTGAAGAGCACCATAAGCGTAAGGTTGAATATCATCGCCGCATAACGGATCTGCTCGAAATGCGCAAACCGATATATCCAATAGCTGATTCTGTTTACCGCCTTGCCTACGCTCTCATAAAGAGTCGCTTCAAAAAGCGGTTTTATATGCACTTCGTAGTGCAAATCTACGAACTTTCCGCTGCCACCTTCGATATCTTTTTTTGAAAAGTGCTCATGAGGCTTGTATAGCCATCCGAAAAAGCGACGAATAGGTCCGGCGAATCCCGTCGCAGAGTATTGTGTGCGTGCCGATGTTCGATAGCCGCAGCTCCATGTGCGATGGATACGCTCTTTTACATGCAATGCTTTGTAGCCATACATCAGCAAAGCGGTTATGCCAATCAGCGCCGCGAGCAAAAAGAGAGGGGAAACCACTCCGCCGTGTATCGCGACCGAGTGCATATGCCAGATTCCATCGGGAAAAATTTTGTCATATATCGAGAGGTGCCCCAGTCCGGTCAACACTCTGTCGAACCAGCCGATATAAAATGGCATGAAAAGCATCAACGAGATCACTACCGCCGCCATCAGAATCATCCCGAGGCGCATCAGACGGTTAACCTCGTGGGCATGCTTGGCGTTGCTGCTTCTGTGCAGTCCCAAAAAGGTGATTCCATAGGCTTTTACAAAACATGCGATCGCAAGACCGCCTGTCATCGCCAGTGCGAAAATAGCGAACGGTATCGCCAATTTCAACGAAGTATTGTCCAAGTTGCTGGATCCCAGCATCGACTGAAAGATCATCCATTCGCTCAAAAAGCCGTTTGTAGGCGGTAAAGCGGAGATGGAGATGGAAGCTAGAAGAAATGTCAATGCGGTTACGGGCATCGCTTTGATCAAACCGCCATATTTTTCGATATTTTTCGTATGGGTTTGATGCAGTACCGCCCCTGCACCCATGAAAAGCAGCGATTTGAAGCTCATATGGTTGAAGGTATGAAACAGTGCAGCGATAAAAGCGAAGCTGCTCAACACCTTCAGATGCATACTTTCGAAGATCATCCCCATTCCAAATCCTATGAGAATTATTCCTATATTTTCGATGGAGTGGTTGGCTAGCAGCGCCTTGATATCGTGTTCGCTCAGAGCGTAAAGGACACCGACCAAAGAGGAGAGCGATCCAATGACGAGAATCAGTACGCCCCACTCCAGCGGCCATGGATACAGCACATCGAACAAAAACCTGAAAAGTCCATAAATTGCGACTTTAAGCATAACACCGCTCATAAGCGCGGAGACAGGAGAGGGCGCTTCAGGATGTGCGTATGGCAGCCATACATGCAAAGGCACCGCACCGGCTTTACTCAAGAATCCGAGAATGATAAAAAAGAAAAGCAGCGTCGGATAGGCGAATCTGCCTACGATGCCTTGCATCTGGGCAAAACCCAACTCCAGGTTTCCATCGGTTGCGATAAGGAGAAAAAGAAGCAAAAAGAGGAATCCGAAATGGGTCATCAAAAAATAGAACCGCGCCGCATCGATCGTTTTTTTCTTTTTGGCCTCGGTTAAAACGAGCTGCCAACTCGTAAGACTCATCAACTCCCAAAAGAGCAGAAACATCAAGGCGTTGGCAGAAATCACTACCCCGATCATCGAACCGATAAAGGCGAAATAGTGGAGTTGGTAGTGCACTTTTCTTTCGATATGGGGAAGATATCCGTAAGAATAGAAAATATTGGGAATCGCCCCTATTAATATAAGAAAGACAAATAATAAAGAGAGTGTGTCGAACTGGAACATTTAAAACGACTCCATGACCGGTTTTTTAATATGGTTTGTATTTTTGGTATTTTTTTATATAGAAGGGCTGTTTTTAAACAGAAGAAAGCAGTCCTGACAAGCTTGAAGCGGATTATACAATATTTTTGCTTAAAATTTTAAATAAACAGCGGATGTGCGTTATACTATGGTTTGATATTTATTATAGATGTCTCTTGAAACCGGAATCGGCTTTCCTTTTGGGTTTTATGAGTGGTATAACGTCTAGGAGAGTGGGATTAAATCTATGGATTTTGATTTTAGCAGCTTGAGCGATATACATATTTTATATGTCGAAGACGAGATAACGGTAAGAGAAGAGGT
>Ga0256842_1002184_pt1 | contig 14447 bp, 16 predicted proteins | sample 4559240metaG_FD_185973 | JGI IMG/M metagenome (GOLD analysis project Ga0256842, IMG submission 185973) | Hydrothermal vent microbial communities from Guaymas Basin, Mexico - 4559-240 | ecosystem: Environmental > Aquatic > Marine > Hydrothermal vents | place: Mexico: Guaymas Basin | collected...
GAGAACAGGTAAATAGAAGATAGATACCCTTGCCAGAAGAAAAAACTCGGCATATTTCCCCCTTGACTGCACGGGTATAATTATCCCAATCTCGCAAATTTCCGGGCGAAACAATCCCCGGATGTCTCCATAATCCTACTTTATCTCTCATTGCCTCTTCCTGGGCCCTAACCAACTGCTTGGCGTATTTCTCATTAGGAAAGATATAATAGACATAGGCAAGGCCTTTTCGAACTAGTTTCTTGTTAATCATCTCTTTCCCCACCCATACAAAGGCCAATAAACGATTATATCTGTCTCGTTTTATCTGATCATATTCTAAGTATATTCTCTTGCCTGCAACTAATCTTCTATTATACTCCCATGCCTCTTTGGCCCACACTTGATTGGAAGTTATCTCTGGAGTATCTATACCCAGATATCTAACCCTCTCCCCATTCTGCAGCACCACAGTATCGCCATCTATTACCCATTTGACCACGCCAGTTTTAGGGAGAGAATAGGAACAGCCTCCACAAGACAATGAGAGGGAACAAACAAAAATAGAAAACAGTATAGATTTAAATACCCTTTTTAAGGACACGGGAATAACAAAAAAACAAAAATGATATAATAACTAACCACGAACCTAACATAAACACCCAACCCAAAACTGTCATATTCCTTCCTCCACCCTTATCTTACAAAGCACACCATTTATCAAAAGCACAATTGCCCGTCTCTCCTTCTTTATTAACTTAATCCCTTCTCTATTTTCTCCTTCATCGAGATAAACACCATTATACTTGACCTCCGGAACACAGTTCTGGTTCGCACAAACCAAGATATCTAACCGAGGAGAGGATCCCTTAATCAAAGGTCTAAACAAATCCCTGGCTAAGGCAACAAAACTCAATCCCCAAACCACCAGAATCAGCATTAAAAAAATTCGCATTTTACCCATAACACTATTTTAAGAATATTTGTACCTAAATACAACCTGTATATCTAATAAGACCTTCTCTTTTTCCTGTTCTGGAGACCAAGATATCTTTAATCTTTTAATCTTATACACCAAGTGCTGATTGAGGACCTTAAAAAACTTAGGGAGTAAGGCATAATCTACATAGGCCTTTATCCCTACTGGAACCAACAACAACTTCACATCCTCAATCTGTGACTCTTTAGCCCGTCCAATGTTCAAGTATATATCATAAACTCCAATCTCATGAAACAAAGAAAGCAATGTATCAAAAACCCTGCTATTTACATAGGGGGTTTCCACATCCATAAGTCTGCGAACACAATCCCTTATTTTTCGATATTTCGATAGTCCTTTTCTATATTCAAGAGATAAACGGTTTCCCCTTTTTATCAGTTTGGACTGGGACAAATAAATATCTTGTTTAGAAAGTATCATTTTCATAGACGGATATCCATAAAGAATAAATATCATCACCAAAAGAAAAAACAAAAAGACCCGTAGACCCCTGGCAAGAACGTGAAGAGGAGAACGCGCCAATATAGCGACTAAATCATCCCAAAAATATACTCTTCGGATAAAAATCGATAACATAAGATAACACCCTCTGTTCCGAATCAACTCGGACCTCTTCTACCACCACTCTATCTATATAATCATCCAACACAGAACCTTTAAGTTTCATACCCATCTCATTAAGGCACTTAACAACCTTATCCATACTCTTCCCATTCAATAAGGCCTTTCCTTTCACAACCAATCTATATCCACCATCAGAGAATTTTTTCCATTCAATCTCATCTATCCATGCATCTTCAGGTAAAGACCTTTCTAAAAATGTCCATATATCGTTCCATAGATTAGAAAATCTTCGTCGTAAAAAGTGGTTATAATATCCCATCCAATACTGTTGGCGAGTCTCCAACTTTACCAAAAGGCCCTCTATAAACTTGCATCTGCTTGCCAAGATCTTGTTGAGTCGAGACATCCTAACAAGGCGTATAGACGGAAAGACTACCATATAAAAAATCAAGGCCACAGCAACAGCAAACAAAGATAACGACAATACCATCTCCTTCAACGTATTGCGAATCGCCTTGATCGATAAGGAATATTGGGAAAAATTTGCCACCTGCATAACTTCTAAATTATATCACAGGATTAAAAACCTCAACACTACGTAACCCTACACTAACCACAACCTTTACCTCATCCCCTCTGGAGATCGGCCCTATCCCGACGGGAGTTCCAGTCGATATCACATCTCCTTTTCTCAATGTCATCACTGAACTGACAAAACTAACCAAATATGGGATCGGGAAGATCATATCAGAACTGGATCCACATTGCACTTGCCTTTGATTTAAATAAGTCTTTACAAATATCTCTTCATCCCAGTTCTGTATCGGCAACACTTCGGAAGAAATCGGGCAAAAGGTATCAAACCCCTTGGCCCGTGTCCATTGGCCATCTTTTTTCTGAATATCCCGCGCGGTAACATCATTAAGGGCTACTACCCCCTCTATAACTCTCAAAACTTCTTCTGGAGGTATATCCTTACAATCCTTCTTAATAAGGACACCTATCTCACCCTCATAATCCACCCTCCCCACACCTTCAGGGATACGTATTGCATCTCCAGGTCCAATTACTGATGTCTCAGGTTTTAGAAATATTATTGGCTCCTCAGGGACCCGCATCCCCAATTCTTTGGCATGTGAGCGATAATTTAAACCAACTAATACAACCTTCATACTGGCTTTAAAAATAGAAAGACTATCTTTGCTTTCCCATCCATTGTCTTAACTACCATTGCCTCCACATATAGAACCTGTGCTCGTTTACTTACTGGCAAAGCAATATCACAGGCAATTTCATTAGGTACTATCTCCTCTGATCCAACAACTTTATTAAGCCAAGACGCAAATAGGTTGTTATCAGGCAAATTCATAATCCCTGAAAGTTTATACTCTTCCTGTTCAATTCCAAATAAAGTTTGTGCAGATGGGTTTAAACGAAAAAAATCTTCTTCTATATCTATCCACACCACAGGTTCCTTTATTTTTCTTAACAAAACAGTCAATGCCCTATAATAAAGTAAGACTCTGGCCTTGCGTAATTTCTCAAATTCTCCTGTTTTCTTTATTGCCGAAGCCAATTGATGTAGATACATAATAAATGCATCCTTTTCTACTCCTTCCATCTCAACAGAGAAATCGTCCTGCTGAAGCGACTTTATCAAACGAGAAAGGGTCCTCAAAAACAGACGAAAACGGACCAAAACCTGCACCTGCAAAAGAAATATCAATAAAATTAACGGGACAAAAAGAAATTCCCTTTTAACAATCGCAGATATAAGAGTTACAAATGTTAAAAACAGTGAGAACAACAATGAGATTGGCAACCCATTCATGATATCCTGGAAAAATTCCTAATACTCTCATCAGCACCAACTACAATGAGGACATCCCCTTCCTCAAGGATATCATCGGCCTTAGGCATATCGTTTATTATTTCCTTATATGCCCTTTCACCCGATTCTGTGATCTCAGGGATGTGCTTTTTTATGGCAATGATATTTATATGAAACTTATTCCTTAACTGAAGTTCCTTAATAGTCCTACCAACAAACTTCTCTGGGACCTTAACCTCAGCCAAACTATGGCCTGAGGCAAGAGGGACGTGTTTTTCTATATGAGAACTAACCATACTATTGGCAACCATCACTCCCATTTCTTCTTCTAAATTTATTATCCTATCGACCTCCATATATCTCAGGATCTGGGCCTGCAAGTCATCCATAGCCCGTGCCAAGATATTTCCAACTCCTAACTTTTTAAGTACACTGATTGTTAAAAGATTAGCCTCCACATTATCACCAATACAGACAATAGCCGCATCAACATTGTCTATTCCAAGGGACTTAAGTGCGCGTTCATCTGTGGAATCTACTGAAACTGCAACCGAGACATAATCCTTTATATCCTCCACCTTCTCCTTGTCCAAATCTATCGCAATGACCTCCACTCCCTTATCACTCAATGTCCGCGCAATCATAGAACCAAATCTACCTAACCCAATCACTGCGATCTGTCTCATGGGACCACTATCTCCTCTAATATCCTTTTAACCACATCTTCCGAACTAACACCCTCAGCCTCGGCCTCATAGCTCACGATCACTCTATGACGCAAGACATCCATAGCAATTGCCTTCACATCCTCGGGCAATACAAACGCCCTACCATGCAAGAAAGCAAATGCCCTTGCACCGATACTAAGATATATAGTTGCCCTCGGCGAAGCACCATAGGCAATGAACCGTTTATAATCAGACAGATTATACGCCTCTGGCCTACGAGTAGCATCCACTATCTCTACAATATATCTCTTAACTTTTTCATCAATATATATCTCCCGAACTGTCTTCTGTATAATTACTATATCCGAAGGAGAAAATACCTTATTTACATGTGGGGGTTCCCATCCAGTCATACGGTCGATTATTAAGATCTCCTCTTCCTTAGAAGGATAACCAACAACAAGTTTCAACATAAATCTATCCACCTGAGCCTCTGGCAATGGGTATGTTCCTTCTTGTTCAATAGGGTTTTGTGTTGCCAAAACAATAAAAGGATCTGGAAGATGATGTGATTCCTCTCCAATAGTCACCTGCCTTTCCTGCATAGCCTCCAGAAGTGCACTTTGGACTTTTGCTGGAGCACGATTTATCTCATCAGCCAAAACTATATTGGCAAAAATAGGCCCCTTCTTAGGCAAAAATTCGCCACTTTGCGGATTATAGACCAAGGTCCCCACGATATCAGCGGGTAATAAGTCAGGCGTAAACTGAATCCTTTGGAAAGAACAATCTATGCAATCGGCTATTGTCTTAACAGCCAACGTTTTAGCCAACCCCGGGACACCTTCTATCAAGGCATGTCCATTAGATATCAAGGCAACAATTATTCGACTAACAAGATACTTCTGACCAACAATAACCTTAGAAACCTCAGAGTCCAACTGTCTTAACAAAGCCGACTGCTTCTCGACCAATTCTGTGAGTTGCCGAATATCAGCCATATCTCATCCCTCCCTTATACTTAATTCCAAATTATAACACAAAACAAGACAGGCAAGGGAGTTTATCCCACCATAATATGTCCCTTGGCAAACTCCAATTTAGGTCTTGAAGTCTGGCCAAATAATGCCAAGGCTATGGTAAGAGGACCAAGTCGTCCCACAAACATCAAAGTTACCACTACTAACTTACTTGGCAAGGACAAATCGCTGGTTATACCACAACTCAAACCAACCGTAGCAAATGCTGATACTACCTCAAAAATTATCTTCTCAAATCCAAATTGGGGATCGAATAAAGAAACAAGAACAACACCAAAGCATATAGTTAATAGAGAAAACACCACAATAGATATAGCCTTATGTATTATATCGGGGACAATAGTCCTACGAAAAATAACAACATCTTTATACCCCTGTACATATCTAAAAGATGCCATTAAAAGTACGAAAAAGGTGCTAACCTTTATCCCACCTCCAGTAGACCCTGAACTGGCACCGATAAACATTAACATTACCAAGAAAAACTTCCCAGCCAAAGAAAAGGTATCTACATCTACACTATTAAAACCAGCCGTTCGGGCATTCAATGAATGAAACCAAGATATCAATAACCTATCTTGCACAGTATAACGGGCAAGCATACCTTGATTCAGCCAATACAAACCAAAAACGCCCACGACAAGCAGAAAGATATATCCAACCAGTACCAATTTTGTGTGAACACTCAATCTCTTCTTATGAATAAAATACTTATACAAGTCACGCAACACGATAAAACCTACCCCCCCTGCTATTATCAAAAAACCAATTACCAGATTTACCACCACATCAGAACGATGGGCAACAAAACTATCAGGGAAAACCGAAAATCCAGCATTGCAAAAGGCCGATATAGAGTGAAACATTCCCCAGTATATAGCGTGCCAAAATTCACCTTGCCTAACTGACCAATAGATAGACAAGATTAACATTCCAACCAACTCAAAAAAAAGCGTGGATTTAAGGATAAAACCTATGGAATCCTTCAACTCCTGCAGCCCTTCTTGATCCAGAACCAAGCGCATAGCCGCGGCCTGACGAGAAGAAAGCCCTCTACCCATAGCAACCAAAAGGGAGGCAGAAAAAGTCATTATGCCTAAAGCGCCTAATTGAATCAACAGCAATATAATAACTTGTCCCAATAAGGTGAAATCAACACCTGTATTTTTTACCACCAAACCTGTCACACAGACCGCTGATGTAGCAGTAAACAAGGCATCTACCCAAGATATGCCATCCTTAGTAGCCCAAGGAAAATGCAAGAGCATAGTTCCCAAAAGAATTAAGGACAAAAAACTAAGGATCAAAAACCACTCAGGATGCACATATAATCTGCGAACAATTGAATCCAATATAGAAATCCTATTCACTGCTCAGCAAATCCTCCACTATCCTGCCAGCCACATCCCCTTGAGGGAGTGAATCAAAGGCCAAACGCATTCGCTCCAATTCAACCTTATCTTGCTTAAGATTTAAGATATGGCGAATAAGATCTACACTACCCCGAGCATACTTAGCAACACCCTTGTTCACTAAGAAATCACGGTTTCCTTCTTCTTGCCCAGGGATAGGGTCAACTAAAACCATCGGCAAGCGTTTAACTATGGCCTCTGAAACCACCAACCCACCAGGTTTAGTAACCAGGACATCTGCCATACTCATCATAAGTTCCATCTCATCTATCATTCCATATATCTTAAGAGTAGGCGATATTTCTTGAAGAGGTTCTAATTCTTTTCTCAACCGTTCGTTCCTTCCACACCCAACAACTATCTGGGTATCCCTCATAAGCACCTTAACCGAATCTATTATCAATCCTGGCTCAACGGCACTGGCCAACATAAGCACTGTAAACCTATTTTCTAACCCAAACCGTTCTATGATCTGCTCTCTGGGCAGAGTTCTTAAAAAACTTGCAGGAACCGGTATCCCTATAACAGAGATCTTACTCTCCTCCACCCCCATAGCAACAAGTTCACGCTTGGCTTCTTCACAACCCACAAAATATCTATCCACCCCTTTTTCCGCCCAAAACCTGTGCACTACATAATCTGTCACCACACACGCCAACCTACACCTACAACCACTTTTATGCTTATAATAAGCAAGCACATCATTGGCCATAAAGTGTGTAGTAACGACCAAGGACACATTGCCTTGCCTGAGATATTTCCCCAAACTCTTAGTTGCCAGAACATTCAATAACGAATGCCAACCATCAATCAAAAACGAACGTCGGGAAGAACGATTGGATATATCAAATGCAAATCTCCATAACCACTTAGCATTGTTTATCACCCATCCATAACCACCACTGTAAAATCTCCTGAACCACTTAGGCGTAAAATCTAAGATATCCAGCATTACAATGTCTTCCCTGCCTGCCAGAATAAACCCCTCATACAAGGCTTGAGCAGCCCGACGGTGACCATTCCCGGCTGACGCATATAAAATCAATATGGACATAATATGTTTGCGTTAATAGAAATAGTAAAACAGGCCCCGGTAATAATACTCGGGACCTTTTTACCAAAACTCACAAATATTTCTTCTACAAAACCAACTTTTCCGCCAGCAACCCAATAACTGGAAGAGACTGTTCCTCTCCTGAAAGTGCCCCTATAATGCCAAACACTATTGCAAGGCCCAAAAAAAGCCTACCCACTATCACAAAAAATACGCCAACCAAAGGGATTGCAGACAAACTCCAAATCAACAATTCTATAATGAATAGAACTATCCCTTGTTTGACATGGAACCTAACAAATTCATCCTCTTTGGACTTCATCGCCGACCACAGGCAAAAAGGCCCAAGATAGGACAACATAGCCCATACCTTTGATTCCACTCGCACGATCTCTTCCATTGCCGCCCTCCTTTTTTAACCAATATTCAACAAGGAATCCAATTCCCCATACGGATTTTTTTCTTTCATTGGGTTGTTAGGGTCATCCACCCATCTGCCATCAACTACAAACCTATACCTATACCTTCCGGGAGGCAAGGTCATGCTCTTGACCCAAACCCCATTTCTCTTCTCTAATTTAGCATCCTCATTTACCCTCCACCCATTAAAATCGCCAGCAATAAAGACCTCCTTAGCCTCTGGATCCGGGAATATAAACTCCACAGTCCGAGCCGGCATATCTCGCCCAATCTTAGGAGAAGATTTAGATATACGATTCTTTGGAGTCCAACCTTTACTTAACGGTTCAGGTGGTTCTATCCTGGAAATCAATTCCCTTGCCAAAGATAGATAATCCTTTGCCCCTCGACAATATTTATCATAATACAAAGCCGGCCTACCCTGACTTGCTGCTTCTCGCAGTTTCACATTCACATGTATAATAGTTCGACACACCTTATCTCCAAACCTCTCTCTTATTGCATCTTGCACCTGATAGGAGTACTGCAGACGAGAATCAAACATCGTCATAAGTATCCTATAATCCACATTATGATTCAATCTCTCCCGCACTAAATTTATTATATCCAATAACTGATTGACCCCATTAAACGAGAAAAAACTCATCTCTAACGGAACGAGAACCTCATTGGCTGCCCTTAAGGCATTTATTGTCAAAAAACCAAGATTTGGGGGACAATCTATTAACACATAATCAAACTTTGTCTGCATCCTACTAATTGCATCCCATAGCCGCGTTTCACGCCCTATTTCATCTGTTAATTCCTGCTCCAATGTACTCAACAGGATAGAAGAAGGGGCAAGATAGAGATTAGAATTTACCTCTTTCAGGATGGAGTCAAGATTCGTCTTGCTCTGGGAAAGAGAAGACAATACATCATATATAGATTGTTCAATCTTATCTGGATCATAACCTAACCCAGTACTCGCATGGGCCTGCGGATCAAAGTCTATAACTAAAATCTTTTTCCCTATTTGCGCCAATGAGGCCGAAAGATTTACTGCGGTCGTGGTTTTACCACATCCCCCTTTTTGATTGGCTATAGCCAACACATACATAAGTCTCCCCCCTTTTTAAATTCCCTTTTCACGTGCCCTCAATAAATCTTATGTTATCAATATACATAGTGCCCTTCGGTACAGAGACATTCCATTCATCTAAAATAAATCCTATCTGCCTAACATCATTCCAAGAGGTAATTTTATTTACCTCCGAAAGTGGAATCACAACCTCTTTCCATTTTGTTCCCAAGGATGGAATTCCAACCTCGCCAACCTCCCTAAATTGATTCACAAAATCTACCCGAATACTGTGATTTTCTCCTGAAGAGAATCGCACATCAAAGGCCAAAGATGAAAACCGAGAGGCATCAACCCCTTCCAGATTTAAATAGTATTCTATAGTGGCACCTGAATTGGGATTAGAAAAATCAAATGCAATCGACACAGGCACAGAGGAAGGATTAACCCTTATTTCCTGAGAATGAACTATTGAATTAGTCTTATGGGCACGATGGAAAAGGATTCCAGATCTCCAACCAATAATCAGCAGACACACCAAGACAACATTAAGCACCACCAAAGGGGTATTTAAATTAAAATACCTACCCTGTACTGTCACCTCAGTAGAATCCGCCACTGACTTGCCCTCTCCCCCAGAAAAATAAGTCCTGGCGAGTATATCCGCCACCCTTTTATTAGCCATTACATCTTTTTTATAACACCAAACCCCTTGTAAGTCAATGGGAAGAAAACCAATCTTTCTCCCAAATAGGAGTAGGGTTTATCCCTCCAACGCAAAATTCTTTATACCCATCCTTAGGAAGTTCCTCTATAAATGTGCTACGCTTAGGCACATAACCGCCAAAGCGATAATCAAAACTCATTGTAGGAGAGGTAATTATAAGGTGTCGTTTAGCCCGTGTAAGGGCCACATAGAATAGCCTTCTTTCTTCCTCTATTCCCCCCTCTTCCCGAAGGCTCTTGGCATGGGGGAACTGGCCATCTATCACCCCCATAACAAATACCACTTCCCATTCTAACCCCTTTGCCTGATGAACTGTAGAAAGAATCACTGAATCCGTCCCTCCAAGTTCTTTTTTAAAATTCTCATTTAGACCTATATCAGAGAATAATGTCTCTAAATCTTGATATCCTTTCAAAAAGTCTAACAGATAAATCAAGTCTTCTTGCCGTTGGGTATAATCATCGAAATTTTCACGCAGATAGTCCCAGTATCCCTCCTCCAAAATATATCTACAGGCCTCACTAAGGGAAAGATTTTTGATAGAAGAAAAAATATTCACTATCTTACGCAAAGAGCCTTTTGCCTTACCGGAAACGCGAGGAAGGCCCTCCGTAGTTATATCAAACAAATCCATATCTCTCAGTAAGAGATATAGTTTCTTCGCAGTTTGGGGGCCTATTCCGGGATAAAGGCATAACAATCTTTGCCAGGCCATATAATCCTTAGGGTTATATAGGACCCGCAAATAAGCGATTACATCTTTTATATGAGCCTGCTCAAAGAATCTAACTCCACCTCGCATAATATAGCCTATTCCCCTTGATGCCAGGCTTAGTTCCAATTTTGCTGAGTGGTAACTTGCCCGGAAGAGAACAGCAATCTGGTTGGCAGATATTCCTTCGTCCAAAAACAACCCTATTTGGTCGGCAATAAATCGCGCTTCATCTTCCGCTGATCCGAAACTGGCCACTAAAGGGAGTTCTCCGCTATCTATCGCTACAGCCTTCAATTGTTTTTTAAATGCTCGTTGATTATTCTCTATTGCGCAATTAGCCAGATAGATCACTTCCGGAGTAGAACGATAGTTTTGATTCAAATAAAAGACCTTAGCATCGGGATGACGCTTAGGAAAATTCAAGATATTCTCAATAGTGGCACCTCTAAAAGAATAAATACTTTGGGCATCATCCCCCACTACCATCAAATTTCGATGATGTGAACTTAACAATTCCACTATTTCGGCTTGGAGAGAACTGGTATCTTGATATTCATCAACTAAGACATATTTAAACCTACGGGCATAGTAGTCCCTTATTTCTTTATCAGAACGCAACATTCGATATGTCAATAACAACAAATCATCAAAATCAACCAATCCCCCTTCTTGCTTTCTCTTCTCATACATTTCAAATACCTGCTTTATAGGAAAGTAAAATTGAGTAAACTCTTCAAACATATTTCGCAATATATCCTCCCAAGGCTGCAACGTATTAATAGAAATACCGCGCAAATAAGAGAAAAAACCAGCTGAAGGAAAACCTTTTACCGACTTATCTGAATTAACATCCCGTATACACTGGGCAAAAAGAGCCTTTGAATCCTCATCGTCCAAGATAATATAATTTTGTGACAAACCCAACCGCGGGGCAAATTTCCGCAGGATTCTATTGCACACGTGATGAAAAGTCCCCCCCCACATCCCTGATAACGAATTTCCCAATAAAGATTCAACCCGCGAAAGCATTTCCTTAGCTGCCTTGATGGTAAAAGTGAGCAACAACAACTCCTTAGGAGATACTCCATTTTCCAACAGATAAGCAACTCGATAGACCAAGGTTCTTGTCTTTCCACTTCCTGCTCCTGCTAAGACAAGGCAGTACCCTTCCCCATTCTTTACTACTTCTAATTGCTCTGCATTAAGAGATCTATCATAATCTATCTTCATATCTAACCTTCCTGTAAACTACACTACTACAAACTATGCTACCTTACTTACGGTTAACGATTTTAACACAGTCTTGGTTGTAATAAGAAAATTTCTAACATTTCATAGCGTATAATATCTGTGGAATAAAACCTCGCCCCATGAAGCCATAGTACACCCCTCACTTCTCCAAAACCTTGTATAGCAGAAAGGGAGCGGAATACCGCTCCCTTTCTATATTCTTTCTCTAATCCTATACCTTAGTTAAACTGACGCTTATCCCTTATTATCTCTATTACAAGACATCCAACCGTAACACCTCAAAACTCGGTTTACCCTCTATCCCAATATCTCTTCTACATCTTTGTCTGCAGTAGATATCAACCTTAGACCAAACCTATCTACCAATACCTTTAATATAGTCTCATCTACCCAAGCAGGCTTTATTGGGCCAAGATAGATATTCTTTATCCCCAAAGATAATAAAGTCCAAAGAATAGCCACTGCCTTCTGCTCCATCCACGATATAATCAACCGCAAAGGCAGACCGTTAACATCGGTATTGAACAGATCAGCCAAGGCAGAGGCAATTTCTATTGCATCAATTGCATCGTTACACTGCCCCAGATCTATCAAACGAGGGATACCTTCTATCTCGCCCAACTCCATATCATTTATACGGAACTTACCACAGGCCAAAGTAAGGACTATTGTTTCCTTAGGCAATCTCTCAACAAATTCTCGATAATAAGCACTCATCTTAAAGGGCGTATCACATCCCCCTACCAAGAAGAAATAACGAATCTTACCCGCTAAGACCAATTCCTTGATCTTGTCTGCCAAAGAAAGGACCACAGATTTAGAAAAACCAGTTGTGATATACCTCTCTTCCTCTTCTTCTAATCCCGGCAATTCCAGTGCCTTTGCAATCACTTCTGAGTAATCATAACCCGGTATATGCTTTACCTTTGGGAGACCTGCTATCCCGGTGGTAAAGATTCTATCCCTGTATGAATCCAGCGGTATCAATACACAATTAGATGTCCCCAAAATAGCCGCCTGATACTTAGAGAAGATCTGCTTTTGGTCATGCCAAGCACCACCCAAATTACCAACCAGATGGGGAAACTTTTTCAATTCAGGATAACCATGGGCAGGGAGCATCTCAGAATGGGTGTAGATATCTATACCTTTCCCTTCTGTCTGTTTCAATAGTTCATAAAGAGCCTTTAGATTATGGCCTGTCACAATTATAGCCTTCCCTTTCTTTGCCGAAGCCCTGACCTTAGCGGGTTTTGGCTCGCCAAAATTCTTTATATGTGCCTCTTTTAACATCTTCATTACCTTGAGATTGATCTGTCCGGCCTTTAAAGAAAGATCTATAAACCTATCCAGATCAAAATTCACATTCGTCAGCGTAGAATACAAAGCCTCAGCCAAAAAAGCATCCACATCCTCATCAACAAACCCCAATTCCCGAGCATGATAAGCATAAGCAGCGATACCCTTAAGACTAAATATCAGGTTATCCTGAACCCTTGCCAAAACCGGATCCTTCCCACAAACCCCGTAAGAATCACAACCTTGCCCCTTTGCTGTCTGCGAACACTGATAACAAAACATCTCCATCTTCTACCTCCTTTTTGCCCGTCCACATTAGTTAGCACTCCTAACTAATTTTAGATTAGGATAAAATATATCCACTCCATTGTCAAGAAAAAAGTCACATTCTTTTTCCTCTATTGCGAGGAAAACTATACCCGAACCATTTCCCCAAAACGGGACAAGATCCTAAAGGCACTGATATGCGATCGGTAGTTTCTTGACAACGATTGTAAGGACTGCTAACATTTACCTAACTCTAAAAGCACATCGGAAAAAGATAATAAAATAGATATGAGTGAAATAAATATCGCAACTAAAATTATCTTCTTGCTTGAAAAAATATGCCAAGCATACAGAAACTATTTATGGCAAATCGCCTATAAGGAAGACCTTACCCCAACTCAGATAGAAATATTGCAAACCGTAGTTTCTTGCCCTCAATCAAATGTCTCTCATATCGCTAAAGAATTAGGGGTAAGCAAACCAACTGCAAGTGAAGCAATCAAGGCCTTGATAGAAAAAGGATTTTTACACGCTCAAAATGATCCCTCGGACAAGAGGAAAAAAATATTGACCTTAACTAAAAAAGGACGAGCACTTACAAAAAGAACTGAAAAACTAAACGCCTTATTCCTAAACTGCCTCGAAAAACTACCTCCAAGTCAAAACAAAAATCTCTACAAAGCGCTCTTACTTACAGTAAAGATACTTTATGAAGAAGGGATGTTCAAACTGATTCGATTCTGTCCCTTTTGTGCCAACAGAAAGTCCTCTCCTCAGCCAATATGCATTATAACTAACAAACCGGTCAGTCCCGAAAACTTCCGGCCTAACTGCCCGCACTTTAAAGAAATAAACTAATCTCCAAATCTCCAAATTTACGTTGATTAAACATTTACTGGAGAAGTTTTTCTTACATCCACTATGGCCTTTGTTGGACATACCTGAGCACACTTACCGCAATTGATACACTTCTCATAATCGATTTGGGCAAGGTTATCCTTTACCACTATTGCACCAACAGGGCATTCTTTCTCACACCTGCGGCAGGCAATACACCCTACCTTACAAACCGATACAACAGACTTCCCCATCTCTGGTGAAGCGCACCTCACAAATACTGCCTGTTTATACGGCACCAACTCTATTATCCCTCTGGGACA